>Ga0193699_10000299_pt1 | contig 22684 bp, 42 predicted proteins | sample L3c2metaG_FD_160095 | JGI IMG/M metagenome (GOLD analysis project Ga0193699, IMG submission 160095) | Soil microbial communities from a riparian zone of the East river system, Colorado, United States - L3c2 | ecosystem: Environmental > Terrestrial > Soil > Riparian zone | place: USA: East...
TGTCTCATATTATACTCTCTATAGAGGTTATTAAGAATTACTTACTTAACAAGTAATAAAATTAGTGCGAGCATTTAAAGCCAGCTCGCGAGGCTAGTTATTTCTAACTATTAAGCACCATAAGAACCAGAAGATAATTGAGCTGAGATCTTATTTCCATTTGGTAATACTAAAACTAAGTAACTAGTTTGTTTACCTGCATCTAAAAGACTCAAAACGCAACCACCAGTAGCACTAGACATTGCAGTAATTTGAGTTGTAACTGCTGTTGCATTAGCAAGACTTAAACCACCTGAAGCAACTGAAAAACCAGTTGATGCAGCAGAAGCTAAAGTTAAACCATCAGCAGCAGATGAAGCATAAACTTGAAATCTCATACTACGTGCTAAGTTAGTGCCAGCACCATCTTTTAATTGGACTGTAACTGTTGAAGTATTAGATGCACCAGCAGCAGCAGTAATTGTACAGCTAGTTGGATCTGCTTGTGCTACAGGAGTCGCACCATATTTAAGATTAGTGATGTTTGCTGTAGTAACATTATCTGTCGTAATATTTGCAGTCGTAAGAGTTGCAGTTGTACTTCCTAAAGTAGTAATAGTACCTGTTGTAGAACCTAATGTAGTAATTGTACCTGTTGTAGATGTTAAAGTAGTAATAGTAGCAGCAGTAAAAGTTGCACTAGCATTAGTACCCGTATCTAAAATAAAATTAGCAGTAGCCGCACCTGGATCTGGAATTGTGACTGTAGAAGCTTGGCCTAATGCAGCATTAGTTACTGTCATTTTATTAGCAGCTAATGTATTTGCTGTACCTATAATAATAAGAGCATCAGTAGGAGGACTAGAAATTGAACCTAAAGTTCCTGATTGACATACGAATCCATTATTAGGACTACCAACTGCATTGTTGCCGACATGAACATTTGGATTTGAAACTGATCGAACTGGACCTGAAAATCTTGACATAATATACCTCATTATTAAAATAAACTGTTCGCTATCCGTCATCCAGCTATTTTATTAGAATTTATAATCCATTAAAATGTGTCCCTTTTACAAGAGACACGCCTTAAGGGTTAATTATGCATTAACGCCATAAATTGAACGCCAATCTGACCAACCACATGAAAAACGCATAATACCTTTGAACTTTGCATTCTCGGTATCAAATTCGTTATCATCAGTTAGTTCCATGTCTTTACGATTGAAGAAGTTCAAGCCTTCTTGATCCGTACGAACAAACCAATTGGTTGTTGATGTTAAGTAATGATCAACGACGACATTTTGGATAATACCCATGTCACGTAAAGCATTAATATCATTATCAGCACTACCACTACGTAATGGCGAAGCGAGAATACGCTTGGCTTGAAACGCTAACTCTTTAGGAATTACTAGAGTTTTTGGTAACACTTTAATGATTATACCACGAGCATCTTGGAACCCACCGATATCGATCGCTGCTTGTTCAAGACCTGCTTCACTTAAGGAAGCTGCCGTTGAAGGGACATTTGATTGATTGCCAGCTGGAGTTGGGTGAGTTGAAGCGCATAATTGCACACCATCACCACCTTCCATAAGAGCCGAAGATGAAAATGCATTAACATAAACGTTAGCTGCGATAATTTCTCTTGTTCTTAACATTGATTGTTTCAAAGATCTAGTATAAATCTCTGCTTTCTTCAATGCAATACCATCTTCCAACATTTCCATAGTAATGGCAAAGCCAAGACCATAAGTAATGTGTGGATAACGAGTAGAAAAGAGTTGGTTTCCGGAATCATAAAGCACCGGAGCACCTTGTGTTTTAACGGGAGTCAGACCAAGCCCTGAAAGGGTGGCATCTTCTTCATATGCACGATCTTCTGGAGTTTTTACATCCAAAATCTTGTCATATTCCGTTTGATATGTATCATACGCTGCACCGAACCACATCCTTATTCCAGGACGTAAATCTTGGGGAAACGTACCAGTACTCATTGTACCCATAATAATAAACCTCTAAATATTAAGTACCACTGGTTGATTTGAGTTCGTGAGCATTAATAGCACATTCCAAAACTGCATTAGCGCCAAGCGCATTATTAGCAACAGGAAGTACACGAATGATACGAAGGACATTTGTAGAACCTAAAGACGCTTCATGAGCGACATAAGCTGAAAGACCAGTAACAGTAGAACCTGAAGCTGCTGTGATTGCAATGTTACCACTGACATCACCGACAACAACCGTACCATCACTCATGATCTCATATAACTGATACGGATCATCAGATACTAAGATTTGCAGATTGACAGAAGCGGGGCAATACTGAAGACTTAAGTTTGTAAGTGTAGGAGCTACGCCCACAACTGCACCACGGATCGCGGTAGTCGTAATTGTTCCAGAAGCGGCAACAATAGGAGTACCAGGAGCAATACCAGCAACGGTAGCTGCTGTAGAAGTGCCAGTCGTAATGACTGAATCACCAATAAACAGAGCTACGTTATCACCAGAATCGTGTGCATAACTGTTGACTTGGAGATTAGATCTACCAAGACTACGTGAGGGACGTAAACCAAAAGGAGCGTTTAAATTCGCCATATTTGTTTACCTTAAATTGTTAAAGATGTGGAATTAACCACGCGTTATTTTTATATCACCAGTCAAATTATTTTGATCGATTCCCGGAGGATTATAGATACTTTGTTGTTGGGCTTGAACTTCTTCTTGTTGTTCTGCCTCAAGTTCATCATACATTTCTTGTGTGATTTTCATTAAAAGTAACTCTTGACCACATTTTGATTGGACAGTAACACAACTACCATGCGATGAAGATGTAGAAGTATTTTGATCTCCAGCTTTGATATCTGCTCTAACTGGAGTGTACCCTAATCGTTCATAATAAGCTAATACACCTGGAATAGTCGTAGTTACAAAACAATAATGAAACCCGGTTTGTATATGTTTTGGATCTACATATAGGGGACCAAGTCTAGCAGCACTTCTTCGGCTACGTTTTACTTGTGTTCTTGAATCTCTCTTTGTGTTCTTGTCTGTCATGGTTGTATTCTCTCTAATTAATTATTAATAATTGATTACGAATTTATTTAAGTCTGCCCATTCTTTCGAGATCTTTAGCATACGCGTCTAATGTATACTTAGGATTACTTCTCATAAAATGTTCACCGATTTTTCTTTGTTCAGGTGTTAATCTTCCTATTAGAGTTCCAGTCTTCGATGCTTCTTTTGACGAAGTTGAAATTCCAACCATAGGAGTAATAGGTGTAGAAGGTTCTTTCTTAGAAACTTCTTGTTTTACAGCCTCAAAACGATGCGGAAAGTTGCGTCTTACACTTTCCTCTACCATTTTAAGATGTTGTACAGGATCTAATACTAAATCGCGTTCATGTGCTTGTTCAGCTAATTGCCTATCAGCAAGGTGTGCAGCTTCCATCATTCTACGATTTTCAGTAGTATTTACATTATACCAATTAGCATTTCTATGTACAAAACTTTCTGTTTCTGGATGAATAGTAGACTGTTGTTGCTGTACTGCTTGTCTTTGTTGGATTAAAGGATCATTTTTCTGACGTGTTTCAGTATCTTTAATTTGTCTTTCAATATGAAGTGCTTTATTACTATCACCTTCATTAATTGCTTGTATACGCTTAGACTCAAGATCAAGAGCTGCTTGATTATATGCTTCTTCTCTTAATGAACCTAAATGTTGAGCAATAGCTTGGTTCATTTGTTTAAGATCTCGAAGTTCTTTACTTTGACGATCAATACGTTCAAATAAAGGTTGTCTACGAACATACTCATCTGCATCTACAAAATGATTATTATTTTTACCTTCAGATAGACGCTCTTCTTTAGTTTTCCAACCAAGAGCCCTAGCTTGTTTTTCAGTCTCCGACATTTCAGGAGTTTGTAATAAAGTTTGCTCTGGGGTACTTTGTTCTGAAACTGCTCCCGAATTAACTTCCGAGGTTTCTTTCTTTGAAACTAAAGCATCAACTTTTAATTTCAACTCTTCTCGATTTTTATCGTAATTACTTTTTAAATTATTGCTCATTTTACACCTTCTCTTTGTGTTTAGTTATTTGTTTTATTATATCTACTGCAAATAAATCTTTATCTTCAACAACCCAATACTCATCTACTTCTTTTTCTTTAAAGTTTAATCTTACTGCCCCATATCTTTGGAAATGTACCTTATCTCCAAGTTTAACAGGTCTTTCTTGACCACCCAATAAAGAACCGTCATCATTTAAATAAGCTAATTCTCCCAATCCTATTATTTCTCCAACAGTTTGAGTAGCTGTATGTAAATCAGCATCGTCATGTGTTTTATCCGGGGCCAATATTAAACTAGATCCTTCTACATGTTTTAACTCTTCCTTTTTAAATCTTTTAACTTTTAATAGAACTCTACGTCCTAATACTTTATACTTCATTTTTATTCTCCTCTTGGTAATCTTCACCTAACTCTAGTAAAGCTTCTTTTATATTTATAACTTTTTCGAAAGCTAAGACTTGTCCTTTTAATTGAGCTAGATCTTGCATCTGAATCGGATCTATTGTTGTTCCATATAAAACTCTATTAGTTAAATCAGTTCTATTTGCTTCTAAATGTTCTTTAAAGAGTCGAAGCATCTCCTGAGTTACCGGGTGTTCCATCCATTGATTTATTTGCGTCTTGAGCAGCATTATCTTGTGCCTCTTGTTGTTGATCTAATTGTTGTTGACCCTGGTGCAATTCTATAGCGTTGTGTTCAGTAGCAATAGCCTGTTTTTTGGCTTGTAAATGAGTTTGAACATCTGCACGATTTGAATCTGTCATTTGTTTATGGGCTTTAGTAGTAGCATCTATTTGAGTTTTTACTGCATTTACATGACTATTAAACTCTTCTGTATGACTATCGTGTGCTGCTTTTGAAGCCTGACTTACTAAATTAATAGCTTTTGCTTGCAATTCATGAATTTCAGCTTCCATTTTAGCTAATTTAGCAACAAATTCTTTCTCTTTTAGATCTTGAGCACGGCTTTTAAGTTGTAATTGCCCTTGTTTATCTACTGCTTGAGCTTGCATATGAAGCATTTTAGGATCTGGTGGAGGAGGAGTCATACTCAATAAAGGAGCTGGATTAGGCATATTTATTGCAATAAAGGCTCTTTTTAAACACTCTTGCATATTTAAGTGCTGTCCAGTTGCAGGTTGATTCATAAGATTCATTAAAAATTGAACCTTAGCCATTCTTTGAGCATCACTGCTTAAATTTGGATCAGCTATAGGAATAACTCTTATTGATTCATCTTCATAATCATTTTGACTAATTGGAACACCAACAACTTCTTGTTCTGCTTCAGTAGGTAAATACATTTTATTTAATCTAAAGATCTTTTGATATTCAGATTTAAGAGAACTATACAATCTTCTTTGAATACCATTAAAAACTTTCATACCTTGCTCAACTAAAGCCATTACAGTAGTAGCTGGAACATTCTGAGGATTAGCTTGACCACTCATTACTTCTGTAGAACTGCTCAGTTCTTTTCCAGATTCAATTAACATTCCTAGTAACTGAAATAAAGTTTGACTTGGTTCTTTATAATTAATGGGCATTACACCATCTTTAAGAGTTTGTCCAATAACACCTTTAACTCTATTCCATTGTCCTGGATCACATTGAGTTTGTCCGCCCATGATCTTTAATCTTGAATCTATAAACCCTGTCTGCATATTAGCTAGGGTTCCGGCGTCAATAAGTTGATTAAGAATTGTATTTACTGTTTCATTAAGATGTAACATAAGTGTTCCGAAACCAACACTCATAAAACTTCCATCAGTAGATCGTAAAAAGTGAAAATCTGTAAAGAATTGTATAGGAGTAATACAAATTACTTCTCCATTATCTCCAATAGATATGTCATCTTCTGTATAACGAGCAACTATACGTAAAACTTTATTTGTCCCATCTTCTATTGTTACTATATATGGTTCTTCATAGCCATCGTGATCTAAATCTAAGTATCTATGCTGTTCATGTAATATTATTGAATCATCAGTAATATTTATAGACATTCTATGGCATATTTCATCGACTACATTCTTTTTAAATAATCCATAACGAGTAGCTTCAACTAAATCATTTACATGATAATATAAATCATGTGTAATACGTCTTAAATCATCTAAACATTGTACATCAGACGCATTGCGAATAACTATATCTTTGTAATTACAAACTAAACTTGAATTGCGTTTTTTAACAGTGTCATAATAGGTTTTCTTAATTAAAAATCCAACATTGGGTAAGACTGTTAATAATTTATCTGTAGAGGCTTCCCAATCATTATTAGGCCCTAATAATTGATAACTCATGTGTGTGGAAACTCGATCAGCTTTGTCACTTAGAGTTCCATCTGCATCTCTTCCAATAACTTCACACTTTACAACTTTCCCATCTTGAATAAGTTCTGGGTAGGTTCTAGCAGCAAATTGATAACAAGCATTTGTAATCAGTGGAAATTTAATATTAGCTGATTGAGGCAATGGAGTATTTTTAGGTTCTTTAGTTAATCTAGCTAATCGTTGTGCATCCTCAACATTAGATAACCAAACTTTTTGGGTTTGTTTGTCTTCCATATACCCAGTTATACAACGCATACCAATCATAGCAAGTTCATCTTCTTCTAACATATCAGCTATATTAGAAGCTTTAATAAAAGCTTTTAAACGCTCTGGTATTTTAGCTTCATTCGCATAATCATCAGCTTCTTTAACATAGTTTACAGAAGTTTGATCATCTAAATTTTTAGAGTCGTTAGAATCACTTTGTTGAGAATTATATGTATTCATTCGTCCTGCACAATATGATAAAATAATGTTTAATAACCGCAAATACCACTTTGACCTGTTTTATATAGGTGTATTTTTCTATCTGGATCATCATTATCATCGCTCGGTGGTAGTTCTAAAACAGACATCCCGGACATAATAAGATAACGAGTCGCATCCATTAAATGGTCATTTTGCTTTTGAGCTATGTGACCATTAAGATCTCTTCGATAAACTCTAAATTCTGATAACCAATTTTGTAAATGAGTAAATATTTTTAATCTTCCACTAGAGAGTCTCTGGTATACTTCAAGGAGTCCGGATTCAACTGCTTTATTTGCATTAGCTAATTGTAATCCTAAATCTGTATATTGAGTCATTAAACTAATACCATCTGATTGACTAGCTCCATGAGCTGCAGAATCTATTACTCCATTAATCCAAGTACCTCTAGCTTTTATTCCACTCGCGTGAACTGAAGGTTCTGCATATCCTTTATAATATTCACTATAAAGATACCATATATCTGATTTCTTATCGTAAGCACCCCAGATACATGCTGTCTTCTTCCAACCAACATCCATTCCATAAGCTCGTGGCCAATGCATAGGAAGTTCAAAAGGACTTACTATAATATCATCTTCAACTACTGGATAAATAGCTCCAGATCCTAATTGGGGTATTCCGCGACTTCTGGCATCTCTTTCATGTGGAGAATAGCCTGCTAAAAGTTCTTCCTTGCTTTCTTTAGTTAAATGGGGAGCATCTTGCCATGTAAGATTACAAACCCACTTACTCATTAGTTATCTCCCAATCATTTTCATTGATCTTACCAAATATAAACGGGTGTATTTGTATTACTAATTCTTTAGGGTGTTTTGGATCCTGAATTACAATTCCTAAACAGCCCAAACTTTTAGAGATTACTAAATCTCCAAGTTTAAATTTATTGATTTTTTCTATCTTTTTCATATGCACTTAAAAGTTCTTCAAGATATTCTATCTGCGCATCTAGACTTCGAATAGCTTCTTGATTTTTCCAAGATCTATAGGGAAGATGTATTAATCTTAAAATTTCAGAAGATAAAAGCCTAATAGCATCTTGTGTAGCATTTGCTTGATATTCGTGTTTTAATTCCATTAATGGTTTATTCACGTCTTATTACCTCTCCGAACCCATTATTAGGAAATTTACCATCTGGTAAAAAACTTAAGACAACCTCACTTAACCCTAATAATGGAGTAAATGTACAAATAACAATACCATCTGTAGTCATTGTACGAGTTAAACATTCTGAATATATGCCATTAACATCTGGTTCTTCATCTAACTGAATAACATGTACTTGAGTTCCCATAAAGGCTTCAACGCCTTGTATATAACTTTTAAATGTAAGTTGACTAGCACTTTTACCGTCCCAACTCCCATCTGGATTATGCCACCTTACTCCTACGTCTAAAATAGCATCTGGAACACCTGGTTTAGTCGTAGTTCTTATTATATCATTTTTAGGAATCATTCCAGTTCCTAAATCGTATCTATTACCCATTAATTCTTGTTGTAAAATATCTCTTGTGGTTTCGTGAGTCTTTCCAGCAGACCAGACTTTTATAGGACCATTAAACCTTTTTCCTTTCCACCAAATAGGGTATTTACCATTAAGGTGAAAAGATAGTTCAGCACAAGATGCATATGTTTTCCCAGTACGATTACCAGCTATTAAAGCTCTTTCCTTATATGAGGCACCGGCTTCAAAAAAGAGCATGTGTTTTGGGTATAAGTCTCGTCTAAATGGACCGGTTTCTGGAAACAAAAACTGTTGTTTATCATAAGTAGCTCGATCATCTATAATACTTAAAGTTTCTGCTAGTTTTACTAGTTCTTCTCTAGATAAATCATTCAGATTGACTTGGTTCTTCTGGGTTGACATCAATAATCTGCTCTTTAGGTATAAGATTTATTAATTCTAATTCTAACTTATCTTTATGTTTATCAGCTAAAAGTTTTATCGATTCTAATAATTGTGTATTATTCTGATTCTGTAAAACATTCAAATTACCAATATGAATAGTATTATTGGTCTGACTATCTGGTTGTTTATTTCCTGGAACCCATCCAAATTTATTATTCATAAAGGCTACCCAGGTCTGAAAATTAAACCCTTTAACTTCTCCTTTCATCCCTTTCATGCCCCAATCTATCCACCAAGACTCACATTGAGGTTTTCCTACCTCATAAGCTTCTTTAAGTTCTGAGTGATCATACATCCATTGATAGAAGGTATCTTTGTGTATTCCCCATGCTGCAAAAATATGACAATTAAGTTTCCCATCTGCCATCATCTTTTTAAGTTCTTCTGGGTATGTGTCTTTATATTTTGAAGAGGCGCCCATATATTACCTATATACGGAGATTATGTTTCTATTCTCCGCAAATTATTATTTCTTTAAAAGGATATCATAAACCTTATCTACTTTCTCTTTCATTTCCTGAACCCCTTCTTTCAAGGGATCTAATTTATCTCTCATAGCTATTTCAAAATCAATTTTCGTAAGTTTATCTAGTTCTCTTTCTTCTAGTGCATCTAATCTATTTAACATTGATGAAATACCTGTTTTAAATAAAAAACCCATTATCCCAATTATTATAGGGATTGCCATATAAATTGTTATTAATGACATATCTACATTCATTCATAAATACCTTATCGTTTATTACTTTGTTTATCATAAGATCGCATAGCGCCAATGCCCAACATGCCAAATAAAACAGTACTCATTGTAGCAAAATCTAAAGTTGGCATAGGTGGTACTTGATGTCCGGAGATTGTAATTAAATAAGTTAATATAGGTTGTAATAAATATTGCCAACTAAAAGCTAAAGCACATACCCAACCTACTGCCGGTCGCCACCCAGACACAAATAAACTTTCATTAGTAGCTTCTGCAGCATTGACGTCTAGTTGACCTTTAAGTAAATCATTAGATAGTGTATCTTCTTGAATTTGAAGTCTTAGAAGATCTAATTTATCTTGTGGAGTATTTGGCAATAAGCTTTGGACAGCTCTCATAGCAATACTAGCAATAGCTTCTGCAAAAATAGGTATCATAATAGATTCTTTTAAAAGAGTTAGACTTTTTATTTCTAATATTACTTTAATAAATCCTTTTGGATTTCATTATCAACCCATTTAACAAATAAACTTGATAAAATACAACAAAGTATAAGAAAACCACCTAATAAATAAACTGCTATAACCATTATTTAGTTTCCTTATTGTTTAACAATTGAGCTCTAGTTATCTGTTTAATGTGAAGATTTTTATATGTTTTTGCTCGAGTTTTTAAAACTTCTTCTGCATCTTCTTGATTCTTACACACAAGTTGAATAGTTACAGAAGATCTAAGTCCATTCAATATAGTATCAAATTCTCCTTGAACTATCGTTAATGTACCCATTATTTTTTCTTCTTCTTAGACTTGCCTGCATTTGAATATGCAATAGCAATAGCCTGAGATGGTTTATAACCTGAATTACGAAGTTCAGCTATATTTTGTCCAATTGTTTTTTTTTTTGTTCTTTTTTTTTATGGCATAAAGTACCTAAAAAGAGTTATAATTCATTTAATCAATGAACTACGCCGCATTGTTATTGTCGCCACCCTTGTTTGACTTATCTTCTAATAACTTATTGTTTGTAGTATTAATTCCATCAAATCTAGGACTGTTCTTATTTAAATCAACTCCCTCGTTCTCTGCCTGTACTGTCCTTTTAGGGACAGTTAACTCAGTTAGAGAGTCTAAACGTTTATCAGCCCCATGTGGGGGTGTGAATGATTCTATTCCGGCCATATTACACCTTTTAGTTATTTATCAATTAGTTGTTGCGTGACTCCTTTGCATCCTGCATTTTGTAATTCCTTAATTGTAGCTGTCATTCCTGGCCATAACTTAGAAAGTTTAAACCAGTCTGTCTTTAATAAGCATAAACCAAACAAATAATACTTCCGTCTTATTTCATTATCAAATAACCCATAAGGAGATACTTGACGGTAATCTAGTTTAACTTCTAGAAATTTCATTATTTCTTAAATGTCTTATTGACATTCCTTAATTTACACGGGTTAGATGTTCCGGTGACTTTCCCAGCAGGCGCCCCGTCTAAAGTTACTATAATCTGATTCTTAGTCTTATCATGCCATATACAAGCACTACATAAGTATAGGGGGTGTGTGTCTCTGTCAGACATTACTTCCCGGATCTCAAGACATCTGCAACAAGTAAACTTTTTACATGTTTTTGTAGAATTATTCATTATTCCCCAGTATAATCTTTATACGGTTGTATTACCATTACCCACTGTATATAACTATTTATCTTATTGTCGGGACCGTTACTTATCTTCCAGCCCATTCTGAATCTAAGACATTTCGATCGGTTCCATTTATATATTAAATAATACTCGTAAATATTATCTAAGGTATTATATTGGTACCCAGAAACATGTCCAATAGTATCTCCAATATTAGGAGTCCCAGATTGAATTCCTTTAGTATTATCAATGACTTTATGACCTAATACTTTATATCCGAAATAATTCAAGGGGTTACGTATAGCTAACCAATAATATCTAGTCCAAAATCCCTCTACACTAATTGTTTCTATTATTTCAGTATCTCGACCTGTATACCAATCAGCTGAATCAAACCATCTTAAATAAGTAGGTAATCTATAACTATAAGTAGGTATTAATAAAGCGATAGGTACTAATATTAACCCTATTAATTCTAGGGGGAGACATATTACTAATAGCTTTGTTAGATTGAATAAAAATCGTAATAAAAATATTAGCACTGTGTACCTGTTTATATTGATTATTCTTAATTAATTATACTTAGTAAAAACACTGTAAGTACTTGATAGTTCGTAAAACTTATTGCTCTTAGAAAATCCTTAAAAATCTATGTAAAAACCAATACCCCAGTCGGATTATTACTTCGTTAACAATGAATTACTTACAGAGTAATCCTACCCCGTCCCTATAGTCGGATTATTCTTAATATTTAACCTTATTTAATAGTATCTTAAGGCAGGGATTTTATATGGCTTTGAACAAAGTAAGTACCGGTACCCATCTTCGTAGCTTAGATAAGAATTCTTTTCCCCCCTCCCCTAGTAATTCTTTAAGGGCCTAGCCCTAGCCAGCTGAAGGGGTGTGCTTTAAATCATAGTTAAGTAATAGATATCTTATAGTATTAAGATAAAGCTTATACTATCTTATCTCTTTTGTACGGGGGTGTAGAGCTGTTAGATAATAGTATAACTACAATATACTTAGATAATTTAAAATACAATTAAACAGAAACTCGGCCAGATACTCTATGAATCGCCCCAAGCTTTAATGTCTTATAAAAGATATATAGCATATAATATACAAATGTCAAGGAATAATTTATGAAAAGTAATTTAAAAGTATGAAATATGCTTTAAATCATTAATTATATATGAAATATAGTTATATTATTCTTCATATCCAGTCATAGGAGGTGGAAAATACCCATTAATAATAGTTTCTTGGCTGTAAATAACTGGTTTATATAGTTTATTGTTATTTAAATAAGCCATTAAGAATTCACGATAACAATCAAGAGCATGTTTAAAGCTATTAAAGACTCTAATATCATTACTATTAGCTTTACAATACCATTGTACTCTAATATTATTCATCTTTCTTTGTCCTTAAAATAAGACGATTATGGCAACTAAAGCAAAGAGATACAAAAGGATCATTTAAATTAGCTAGAATAATCTGACAATCAGCTGGATTATGACATATCTCACACAGATCCATATACTCTCCAAGAATCAATAAGTTATATAAGGCTTTTAGACATAATTACCCCGGAGATGATGATGAGAGTTTAAAAGCCCATGATCATCTTTATCCCTTCTTTTACGAGAGCACTCAATAAAAATATATTGAGATTCCATGAGTATTGTTTCTTTTAACTTAGGTGGCTTTATGGATAAGCCCAAACCTGATGTTTAGGACAACCTAAAATAAGATCTCTTTTATAATCCATTGTACCCGAAGATTAGCGGGTTTTAATCCTTATCAAATCCTAAGATAGTTTATTCGGTAAACAGCCCTCGGGGTTGTAGGCGAACAATACTGTTAGTGCGGTGTTTTGACATTTCTGCTAAGGCAGAGCATACTAACGGATGCTTTATACATTATATATACACTATATTATCTATACTACACTTTATATTTATAACTAGCAAGCTCATCAGCTCTATCATTCCACTTATGGTTATTATGGCTTTTAACCCACTCATAAATAGGTTTTATAATTCTATTTAACTTAATAAGCTTATTAATCAAGTCTCTATTCTTTGTTCCAATACCTTTAGAACTAAATTGAACAATAAGTTTACTATCACTATGAATTACAGGAGATAATATATTGAATTTATTGCAATACTCTAATGCTTTTATACAAGCTATTGTTTCCATTCTATTATTTGTATTTGGGTAAGATGTCGTAAGATTTGTCATAAGATTGTCACTAATCTTTCCAGATTCTTCATAAAATACTAAGTTATTGTGAATAATTATAAAAGCCCAACCACCATTACCACCTGGATTTGGATAACAACTACCATCTGTATAAATATCAACTATCATATAATCCTAAGCCATGAGATAAGTGGCAGCTTTTCGGCGCTGCCTTTCCGGCCTGTTTTATTATTATTTTTACAGGTCTTACAAATAACTACATCGTTCTTTAGTATAATCATTGATTTATACAAAATAAAGTAGAGGAAATAGTTACATTAGATACTTAATTTAAAGAATAGAACACCACTAATTATATTTTTATAATTCTATTTATATTATAGCATAAAATAAGAAAAAATCAAGTGTAAAATCAATAATAATTAGAAGTATTTATAAGTTATTAATTAAATTAATAATATAATTCATAATTTTAATTGACAAATATAATAACTATGCTATCATTAAGTATGAGGATAAGATTAGTTCAGCTTTATTAAGGATGATAAATGGGGGCTAATCACAAATTATGTAAATTAGAGGTAAATATGAAAAATAACTGTATTAAATGTAATATAACTTTAGATTTTAATAATACTTATAAAAACACAAGCAAAACACGAATAAATTACTGTATTGAATGTTGGACTTTATATAATAAATTAATACAACGAGAAAAAAAGATAATAAAGGGAAATAATAAAATGGGAGGGTGGAAAAATCCAATAAAGTGTAATAATTAATAATTATTACTTGCAATTTAGAGAATATGCTTTATACTTAAATAAAACGGATTTATATAAACAATATTGAAATATATGGAGTAAATATGGTTAATTTAATAAGTTTAATTATTATAAGTTTATATGTTTTATTTTTTCTTGGGGTTGTTGTTTATGAACTTAAATTAAGCACTCCAGAATGTAATGAAGATTTATACAAATATTTACAAGGGTTAAAAGAAATACAACAAAACATTAAAAATTTACTGAGGCAAATATGAAGAAATATAAATTAACTCCTGAACACAAACAAGAATTAAAGACTTATAAAGATAAATGGATTAAAAATGCATTATCTACTAAGCCTATGAACGATAAAGAAAAACAAATATGTAAAGAAAATGTAATTAATATGTATAAATCTAATAATTTAGTTCCACCAAAAAATATAGTGTTTGTCTCTAGTCCATTTATTTTAAGATTTGCTAGTGGATTAGCGATAGCTTTATTAAAAAGAAAAGTCTCTAATAATTTTACTAATAATGCAACCAATACTGCAATTTATGATATAAATTATGATATAACCTATGATGGAACTTATACTGCAACTCGTACTGCAACTTATGCTGCAATTAGTAATATAACTCATAAAGCAGTTAACGATGCAACTCATAATGCAATTAACGATGCAACTTATGATGCGACTTATAGTGTAACTAATGCTGCAACTTATGCTGCGACTTATGATGCAGTTCTTAATACACCCCTTAATGCAACTAATGATATAACTCATACTGCAACTCGTACTGCAACTTATGCTGCAATTAGTAATATAACTCGCACCACGACCTCTTTCTTGGAAAGATCAATTAATGATACAGCTCATACTGCACCTTATATTGCAAACAATGATGCAACTCATGTTGCAACTATTGATGCAACCTATTCTGCAACCCATACTCCAACTCATGCTGTAATTCTTGATGCAACTTACGTTAAAACTCATGATACAACCCGTATCGCGACTTATGATCCAACTCTTGATGCAACTTATGCTGCAACTTATGCTGCAACTAATGATACAACTTTTCCCACACCACAATTTGTTACTAATAATAATAATTTAAATACATCCAATCTTAAGAATTGTTATGTAATAAATAATTGTTTAAAAGAATTAGATAAAGAATTTAATTTAAATAAAGATGGGATTACTGAAGCAAATAGTGTTTATAATAGGTGGCAAGGAGGTAATCAATTATCAGGATGGTGTTCTTATATATCTTTTTTCAAAGATATAGTAAAACTTAATAAAACTCATAATGTTGATTATACTAATTATAATTATTGGGAACAACTTTGTTTACATAGCGGCCCAAGAGTTGTACATGAAAATTTTTGTATGATTAGTGATAGACCAGAATTGTTGTTATTAGATAGTGATAATAGACCACATTCACTTACAGGACCCTTTTGTAAGTGGAGAGATGGGAGTGCTTTATATGCAGTACACGGTACAAATGTTCCGGCTTGGATTATAGAACGAAAACAAGATATTACACCAGCTTTGATTGATAAAGAAGAAAATATTGAAGTTAGACGAGCTATGTTACAAATTTATGGAGAAGAAAAATATTTAATAAAGGGAAATTATGAAGTTTTAGATATAGATAAAGATCAATTTGGACGTAAAAGACGGTTACTTAGAAGTAAAGCTCCCTCTAACGGCTCAGATACAGGGAAAATTGATGAGGATATTGTTAAAGTTGAAGTTATTAATAGTACACAAGAACCAGATCGAACTTATAATATTTATTATCTTAGTGTTGATCCAGAACTTAGACCTTTATTAAAAGATGCAGATGAAAAGTCATTAAATATGACTAGACAAGAACTAATTAATAAGCTATACTTAGGAAAACCTCAGAATATGAGTTGTCACAATGCAGTAGCAAGTACATTTGGTAAGTATGGAGAGGAGTATGGGAAAAACGGACAAATAAGACAGGGAGATGTCTTTATTGAGTTTAAAGATGGTACTAACCAACGGAAATTTAGGGAGAGTTAAGCTTTACTAAAAGTAAATCCTGAAGATTGTAATTAATAACTAAAAGGTGATATATGAGCAATAAAAAGACGTTAGAGGAGAAGTTAGCACCGAGCGGTAAAATGATTTTTAAAGGCAAGCAGGCCGTTGTACTAGCACATGGAGAATCTGGCCACGCACATGCTTTTTATGGCGATGATACAGTAGAACTAGAAAATAATAGATTATTTGTCAAACAAACAGATACTCTGACCCACGAAGAACACACTGCACACGTTGTTGAGCCAGGTATAGGAGAAGTAACTATACAAAGAGAGTATATAATGGGAAAAGTTAAAAGAGTTATTGATTAAAAGTATATAGAGGAACCAATATGAAACAAGAATATGGGAAGTTAATGAAAATATTTATAGAGCAATTAGACAAAGTATTATTAGAAAAGTACTCTGATATGATAAGCCCTGCAACTGCTTTAAACGAAGAGTTTCCCCATATATTTAATATTATGTATAAAGAATTTTGTGAACATGTAGATTCTGGACTAAGTAACTTAGAGAGTAATTATGACAATGACTAATTTATTTAATATAATATTTATAATATTTTTTACATTTGGATGTTTTACATTATTTATGTTTTCTATAATAATATTAGTTTTATTTAAAGGATTTTATGACATTAAAGATTTAAATAGCAAAAAGTATTAGGGGGCGGATATGATTAATATTAAACCAAATCTAGACCGTGTGTTACAGTTACATATAAGATGGGTAATGGGTAAATGCGAAGGAGTTAAAGCTGACCTCTCTGGAGCTGATCTCTCTGGAGCTAATCTACCTGCAACTAATCTATCTAGAGCTTGCCTTTCTAAAGCTAATCTATCTGGAGCCAATCTCTCTGGAGCTAATCTATTTGGAGCTGATCTATCTGGAGCTAATCTATCTAGAGCTGATCTAAGTAAAACTATATATGAAAACGATATACCTATTATTATCAATACAGAGTTTTATTCAATAGTTAAATGTAAAGCATATATTAAGATTGGGTGTAAGATACACACACCCAAAGAATGGGCGAAGTTCACGAATAAAGAAATAAATCAAATGGATGTAAATGCCTCGAAGTTTTGGGAGAAATATAAGAAATTAATTTTAATGAAAATATAGGGGGTATTATGATTAATTATAAATCTCCAGATGAACTTTATAATGAAGTTATAAAATATGTAGTAGGGCAAGACAAAGCGGCAAAAGAACTTTCAGTATTTATATTTAATTATTTCTTATATCATTATTCTAAATATTCAAACCATATAATAGAAAACAACCCATTATCATTATTAATGGGTGAAAGTGGGTCAGGTAAAACATTTTTAGTTAAAACTATAGCAAAACTATTAAATTTTAAACTTATTGAAATAAATTCAAAAGGTATTTCACAAGAGGGCTGGCATGGAACTAGTTTTAAAGAATTAGTACTAAATGAATTTAATTTATTACCCAAAGAAGCAAATAATTCTATTAATAAAATATTGTTTATTGATGAAATAGATAAATTCTGTATCCCACAAGCTAGTACTAATTCTAACGACCATTCTCCGCATATGCAAAGCTCTTTATTAAAGTATTTAGAAGGATTTAAAATAACAGATAAGAAATTTAATATAGATTTAACTAATTGCTGTATAATATTAGCTGGGAATTTTCAAAGCATTCGCGACACACGCATTGAAAACAGTCAAAGCATTGGATTTATTAATAAAAGTAAGATTAAAAAAGATCGTATTATTCAAGAACTTGAGACATTTGGGATGATTCCAGAATTTATTGGAAGAATCTCTAATATAATCGAACTAGATGAAATTTCTGAAGAAACATATAATCATTTGATAAATAATGAGAATTTTTATTTTCAAAAATATAAAAAATTATTAAATAATTTAAACATCGAAATACCCTTTACAAGCGGGATGTTATCTGCTATAATAAATAAGTCAAAAGATTTAAAAATAGGAGTTAGAGGATTTATACAAGAGTTAAATAAATTAATTAGTAAAGCACTTGTAGAAAATCAAACTAATTTAAACTTAATGGTAGAATATTTAAATTATCTAGAAGATACAGAAACAAAACATAATGAATGGAAAAATAAAATAATAGGTAGAAAAATATAAAATGGATAATAGAAATACAAAAAAAGAAGGGTTTGAGATAACAAGCACTATGATTATACATTGGTATGTTAGAACTATTACTGAATCTATACGTTTTGATAATTTTATTTCAGCTTTAGAGTTTTTCAATAGGCAAGAAAGTGCAATTATATTTCCAATTGAAGAAGTAACACACAAATAATAGGAGGGTATATGTTTAATAATATAGAATTACGGTTCGAAGTAGATGAGACTAAGTATAGTTATGTATTTGGGACTCATTTAAAGAATACAAAAAATAGAGAGTTTGTTAATTTAAATCTTTCAGAAACAGAGATATTAAATATAAAAAAAGAATTGTTTATAGTATTAGATAAATTGATAGAAAAGTCATTATAAAAACGGAGAGTTTGAAATGAATTTAACAGAGAAAATTATACAATTAGAAAAACTTAATTTTAAGTTAATGAAAGAAATATATGAATTAAGAAAATTAATAGAAAGCTTAAAGAAAAAGCCCAATTATATTAATATGTGTTAAGGAGATGTTATGCACAGCTTATTAAAAGAACTTAATGAATTTTTATTTGGACACTTTAGAAAATCTAAAACTAAAAAAATATCTAAACCTATAAAGAAAAGTAAAACTATAAAAAGCAAAGTAACATAATATGAAATTTATATTGAAATTAGAACCAGAATATACAGGATATCGTATTACACAAGAAGAATATAATAATACAGGATCTATAGTATTACATACTTTTTTAATCCCTTTATTATCATATACGCACGGTAGAAAAGAAGCTGAAGATTTTTTTCATAAGGTTAGAATAAATATTATATCTAAAAATTGGTTTGATATGGTAGAATACAGCTCTTTTACATTTAATAACCGTAAGAAAAAATGCTACGCTGTATTTAAACTTAAAAAAGAAATAAATATTAAAAAATATTTAGGATTTGATAAGAGGTAATTATGACTCAAGACGAAAAGAAAAAAGTAAAAGAACTTATTAAATTAGAAACTATGAATCAAGAAGATTATAGTAGCATTGAAGAATTAAACGCTAAAAAATATCAACTTAAAAGAGAATTAGGATTGTGAACAGAGAAAAAAAAGTTTCAAACACATGTATAGCTATCTGTCGTAATAGGCGAGGCAAACTTATGATAGCTGGGGACCGAAGGTGTTCCTGGGGATATGGATTTGCACAATCTATGGAATTCCCTAAAATAAATAAAAAAGAAGGTATATTATTAGGAGCTACTGGATCAGGAGACATGTGTAGTTTATTTGTTGAAGATGGAGGATTTAAATTTCCAGAAAAGAAAACAAAATGCCTTAATACTTATATGTACCATACAGTAAAGCCGGCAGTTCATAGATTCTTAATTGGGCAAAAATTTGGTAAAAAAGATGAACTAATGCTGCCTCCAGATTGTTATGTCGAACTAGTTATAGGAATCGAGGGGCAAGTTTGGTCTTTAATAGTCCAAAACCCTTTAGAAGGAACTAAAGAGCACTTTGCTGGGACTATAGATATAGGAAGAATTCCTAGTATTCCTTATGTTACTGGTTGTGGAAGATCTACTGCTTATGGTATTCTTTTATATGAACTTAAAAAAACAGGTTATTTAACTAAAGACATTTTAAAAATAGTATTTGAAATTACTGGACAAGTAAGTCCCGGTTGTGATAGTGTGTGTGATATATTAACGGAGGATTAGTAAGTAATTATGAATAAAACTATAGAAAAATTACCATGTAATGAGTGTGGTTCTAAAAATAACCTTAGAAAATTTTCTAATGGCTCTAGTTATTGTTTTACTCCAGAGTGCAATTATAATAAAAATAATAAACGAGCTTTAAAAATTGATTTAATTGGAGAATTTAAAGAATTTCGAGGAATCAGTATTGAAGCTTGTAAAGAATATCTATATCAAATAGCTAAAGTAGGCAATGAAGAAGTACATATAATGAACTATTCAGATAAAGAGGGAAATTTAGGTGTCCAAAAAATTAGAAAAGAAAACAAAGAATTTGCATGGATCAATAGAAATGGCGAGAATCAGCACATGTATACATTATTCTCAAGAAAATGGGATTATAATAAACCCATTATTATTACAGAAGGAGAAATTGATTCTTTGTCGTGCTTTGAAGCTGGTTTCCAGGCTGTTTCACTCCCGGATGGAGCTGCTTCTGCGGAAAAAGTGTGGGAATTGGACAAAAAAGAACTCCTTAAATTTAAAAACATAGTGTTATTTTTAGATAATGACGAAGATGGCCAATTAGCTACAGAAAAATTAAAAAACTTAGTGCCTATTGAGAAATGCAGGTTTATTGGGGACTATTATGGATTTAAAGATGCTAATGACTTATTACAAGTAAGTGGAGACTGTTTACCTACGCAATTAAAACAATGCTTAGAAGAAGAGATTAAAGAATATATCCCAGATGGTATTATTTTTGGAAATAATATAAAACAAAGTAATCTCCTTAAAAAGAAACCAGCCGGTCTTGAATTGCCGTGGCCAAAAATAACAGAAATGCTTAGGGGGCTTAGAAAAGGAAAACTTATATTATTAGGGGGTGGTAGCAATATAGGAAAAACCCCAGTAATGAAAGAAATAGCTTATTATTTAAGAACTAATTATTTAGATCTTAAAATAGGAAACATATATTTAGAAGATGAGGATTATGAAGCTGAAAATAGTTTTATAGCTTTAGCAGCAGGAGTGCCACAACAAGACTTTATTCAAGATCCTTTAAAGTATATAACTAAAGATAAATATGATTTTTATTTTAATGAATTAGTAAATACAGATAAACTAATGTTTATTAGCTTAGATGAAATTTCAGAATATAATGCTAATAAGTTATATAAAACACTTGAATATTTAGGAACTATTAAGAAGTTTGACATAGTATTTATTGATCATTTATCTTGGATTGTTACTAACACATCTGAAAATATAGACGAAAGAAAAGCCATTGATAAAATGATGCAAAAACTTAAAGGAATTTGTAGAAAAACAGGAATGATAATATTTGCAGCAAACCATCTTAATCAGCCAACACAAGGCATTGATTGGGCCGATGGAAAACAAGTAGAACAGAGAGACTTTAGAGGATCTGGAAGTCTTAGAATGGTTCCAGATATTCTTTTAGGAGTTGAAAGAAATTCTAAAAATTCATATACAAGAGATAAAAGTATTATAAGAGTAGTGAAAAACAGAGGTTATGGAAGTAGTGTAGGAGAGGCCGATAGTTTACATTTCGATAGTAAAACAGGCCGTTTAAAAACCTTGAATCAGATGGGCTTTGGGGGGACTAATGACACCGAAGAATAAAGTAGAAATCAAAAAATGGCAACGAGATCTTAGGCTATGTGCTTTCTATAAGTTATAACACAAAAGAAGCAGCTCAAAGGGTAGCTTTTAATATGTCTGGTCCATTAAATAGAATTTTAAATGATGTAGCTTTGGGTATTGAAGATGCTAATCAAAAAATAAAACTATTAAAAATAAACAATAAGAGCACTAAACAATAACTTTCTTAATAATAGGTTTAGAGTTGTTTAAATATAATTTAAATAGAGAGATATACTAATGAATATTCCAAAATTTCTCGTAATAGATTTAGAAACTCAATCAAAAGAAATGTTTAACAGAAAAGGGCATTTTCGGAATAACAGTATAGTAGCGATCGGATTAAAAAGCTCTTCTGGAGAAGAAAAGATTGATTATATATACCCAAATAAACTTAAAAATTTAGAAATTGATGAGGATATTTTAATAGGTCATAATCTTAAATTTGACTTATTACATTTGTGGTCTATCTCTGGAATTCAAAAGTTTTTAAAGAATAAAGGGAAAGTCTATGACACTATGTTAGCCGAGTATTTTATGTCTGGGCAAACACATAAATTTCCAGGCCTTAGAGAATTAGCAGTCAAATATGGAAGGCCGGAACGGTCTAAATATATGGAAGAGTATTGGGATAAAGGTATTGATACTTCAAAAATCCCTGTAAATATAGTTTTACAAGATTTAAAAGAAGATGTTTTAGATACAGAAGCTGTTTATTTAGGACAACAGGCTTTATTAACAGAGCAGCAAAAGAAGTTATTAGAAATTCAAAACGATCTTCTTTTAGGACTTACAGAAATGGAGTTTAATGGTATTTATTGTAATCGAATTATACTAGAGCAAAATCAATTAGAATTAGAAGCTCAACTAGAAAGAAACGTTAATGAACTAGAAGAACTCATTAAACCCTACTGGAAATTAGAATGTTAAATAAATTTAATTACTCAGGATCAGCGCCAGATACAAGTTTATTATTATTCGGTGGTAAAATTAAGATTAATACTAA
>Ga0193699_10000300_pt1 | contig 22624 bp, 23 predicted proteins | sample L3c2metaG_FD_160095 | JGI IMG/M metagenome (GOLD analysis project Ga0193699, IMG submission 160095) | Soil microbial communities from a riparian zone of the East river system, Colorado, United States - L3c2 | ecosystem: Environmental > Terrestrial > Soil > Riparian zone | place: USA: East...
TAAGCGCAAAGTCGAAATCGGGAGGGGGCGATCCGGCGTCCATCTTTGCGATGGCGATGACCATGGCAGCCGATTGTGCGAAGCCGGACGAACCGCAGCCAGCGATGGCCCATGCGGCGACCGCTACAAAGACAAACAGGACGATAAAGGGAAAATAAGATGGCCTTGGTCGGTTCATGCGCAATCCTCGCGAAAAATCGCGTGTTGCGCAGAGCTTGGACGCGAGGCGTCTGATGGGGAGTCTGCGTTTCCCCCTACTCGCAAGATAACCCCCGCCTCACAGGGAAGCAAGGACCGGCAGTCTCTTAGTTGCCCGTGCCGGTGTTTTGCTGTTGGCGCATTCTCTGCATCACCGAGACAACTTTTCGTGAATTCGCATCGACGATGCCACGAGCGCCCGCTCTACCCCTTCAACATCTCCAGCGCCGCGGCGTGCACGCGCTTGTCGCCGGCGGCGATAATGCGTCCGCCGTTTTGGCCCGGCCCATTCTCCCACGTCGTGACGATGCCGCCGGCGCCGGCGATGATCGGGATCAACGGCACGATGTCGTGCGGCTTGATCTCGGTCTCGATGATGAGGTCGATGTTGCCCGCGGTCAACATGCAATAGGCGTAACAGTCGCCGCCGTAGCGCGAGAGCTTGACCTTGTTCTCGACGGTGGGAGCGACGTGCTCGGTGGCGCTTATCCGCGTCCCTATGCCCCAAAAAGCGTATCCGCTATTGCGGTCGGGGAATGTCCCCTAAGTGCCAGAACTCGACATGGCGTCTAGCGTTTTCCGTTCGCCAGCGGTTTGGCAACCTCCCGGGCGCAGTCGATGAAAAGCTGCGCGACGGGGCTGAGCGTGCGGTTCTTCAGGGTGACGATTCCGTTTGGCAGGCGGGCCATTGGCAATGCGACGGGCAAGACTTTGATCTCCAAGCGCTTGGTGGGAAATCTCAATGCGGAAGCCGGGAAAATCGTGACAAAACGCCCGGTCGCCAAGAGACTAATCCGCATATGAGGGGAATCGGTGACCACGGCCGCACAAGGATAATCGAGCCCGCTGGCGCGAAAGGCTTCCATGACGACCGACCCAATCACGCTTGCCGGCGGTGGCAGCACCCACAATTCGTTCGCCAGCTCGGCAAGCTTGATCCGGCGCCGCCGAACCCATCGATTTTGCGCGCCGGCCGCGACGACATAGGAGTCATCAAAAAGAAATTCAAAATCCAACCATTCGTCTGCAATGGGGCCGGAACTCCGTAGGATCAAGAGATCAAGGTTACGCTCGCTCAGTTCCCTATGCAGCGTCTCCCTATATCCGGTCACGAGATGAAATACGATGCGCGGATAGCGCCGGGAGAGCCGATCAACGACGGCAGATACAAAGCTTGCGGCCAGAATGGGGGTGCATCCGATCCGCACTTCCCCAGCCGTAGGGTCGGCGAGAAACTCGATGTTCTTCACGCCCTGGCGCAGGTCATCGAATACGGCCACTCCGCAATCGAGCAACGCGCGGCCGTACTCAGTCGGCTCGATCCCTTGGCGGTGGCGGTCGAGCAGGCGCACGCCAAGCGCATGCTCCAGTTCCGCGATCGATCTCGAAATGTTCGGCTGCGTGGTATTGAGGCGTTGCGCCGCCTTTCCCATGCTGCCGGCCTGCACCACGGTCATGAGGACGTGCAGGTCTTGCAGCTTCATCCGGCTTCCGATGCGATCGCTCAACTGCATAATAGTACCCATTTCTGATTTGAGATGGCCTCATCAGATAATAGCCTTATGCACTTATGGTGGCATCAACTATCGTCTTAAGCCGAGGCTGGCGGAATAGCCGGCGACCAAAGACCGCGTCTCGCAAGTTCGGGACCGGCGGAGCGTGTTATGAAGATTTCCCGTCGTCATCTTCTACACAGTGCAGTGGCTGCTGCCGCGCTCCCGGCCGTGTCGCGTTTCACTTGGGCGCAAACCTATCCGTCGCGGCCGGTGCGCATCATCGTCGGCTTTGCCGCCGGTGGCCCGAACGACATCCTGGCGCGTCTGATTGGTCAATGGTTATCAGGGCGGCTCGGCCAGCCATTCGTCATCGAGAACCGGCCGGGCGCAGGCAGCAACATCGCCACCGAGGCGGTCGTCCGCGCGCCTCCGGACGGCTACACACTCCTCCTGGTCGGTTCGCCGAACGCGATCAACGCGACGCTTTACGACAATCTCAATTTCAATTTCATCCGCGACATTGCACCGGTCGCGAGTTTCATGCGCGGCGCCCTTGTCATGGTGGTTCATCCATCGGTCCCGGCCACGACGCTTGCGGAGTTCATCGCCTATGCCAAGGCTAACCCGGGCAAGCTCTCCTACGGTTCGGGCGGCGTCGGCGGGATTACGCACATCACCGCCGAACTGTTCAAGATGATGGCCGGCCTCGACATCCTGCACGTGCCCTATCGCGGCGTGGCGCCCGCGCTCACCGATCTACTCGGCGGGCAGGTGCAGGTCGTCTTCACCAACCCGGCTCTTTTGATTCCCTACATCAGAGCCGGCAAGCTGCGCGCGCTCGGGATAACCTCTGCGACGCGCTTGGAGGTGCTGCCGGACATCCCGACCGTCGGCGAGCTCGTGCCGGGCTACGAAGCGAGCTCCATATTTGGTTTCGGCGCGCCCCAGAATACGCCTGCCGAAATTATCGACAAGCTAAACAAGGAGATCAATGCCGGCCTCGCTGACCCAGAGATCAAGGTGCGGCTTGCCGGCCTGGACGGGACGGTACTTGGCGGCTCGCCTGCCGATTTCGGAAAGCTCCTCGCGGAAGAAACCAAGAAGTGGGGCAAGGTGATCCGCGCGGGCAACATCAGACCGCAGTGAGACTGGCCGCGGCCGCGCTATTTCGCAGCAATGGAGAGAGCCCACATGCAACCGCTAAAGGACACAAGCCGGAACTATACGGTGGAACGTCGCGCCTGCTACGGCGCTCGGCCCGGCTTTCGCATCGCCGAGTTGCAGATAAGTCCGACGCAAACAATACCGTGGCATTACCACAGCGAAGCGCAGGACACATTCTACGTTATAAACGGAACGATACGCATTTTTACGCGCGAGCCTGAAGAAGAGGTGCGCCTAACAGTAGGTCAAACTTATGCTGTTCGTCCGGGACGCCCTCATCTTGTCACGAACGCTGGTGACGCCTCAGCCGTGTTCCTGGTTTTGCAGGGGATTGGCGAGCACGATTTTGTTGCTCTCCCCTGAAGGCGAATTACAGGCGCCAGATCGAGAAATCACGATGTTTGGCGCGAAGCCGTCCTAACCGGTTATTTCGATCCACCGGCGGTTGCTCGGGGCGACTCAAATCAAACAGACGAGTGCAGGCGCGCCATGTCGGGCAAGGCCATCAATATCCGCTCAAGAGAGAAGCGGAAGTTGCCGCTGCTCGTCGCACCGTCGGCTCCCGCATGCCAAACGCAACAATAATGGCGTCGGCGAGCGAACATTCTACCCCTTCAACATCTCCAGCGCCGCCTGATGCACGCGCTTGTCGCCGGCGACGACGATGCGGCCGCCGTTTTGCGCCGGCCCATTCTCCCACGTCGTGACGATGCCGCCGGCGCCGGCGATGATCGGGATCAGCGGCACGATGTCGTGCGGCTTGATCTCGGTCTCGATAACGAGGTCGATGTTGCCCCCCGCCAGCATGCAGTAGGCGTAGCAATCGCCGCCATAGCGCGAGAGCTTGACCTTGTTCTCGACGCGCACGAAGGCCGCGCGATCTTCCGTGTTCATCAGCAGCGGGCTGGTGGTGAACAGCACGGCGTCGCTCAAGGCCGCGCAGGCGCGCACGTGCAGATCGCGATTGCCGCCCGGCCCCTGATAGCGCGCCGCGCCGCCGTCGCCGGTGAAGCGCTCGCGCGTGAACGGCTGATGCATCATGCCGAACACCGGCTCGCCGAAGCGCATCAGCCCGATCAGCGTGCCCCAGGCCACCATGCCGGAGATGAAAGATTTTGTGCCGTCGATCGGGTCGAGCACCCAGACATATTCGGCGTCGGTGCGCTCGGAGCCGCGCTCTTCGCCGAGGATGCCGTGCTCCGGGAAATGTTTGCGGATCAGGCTGCGCATGGCGTCTTCGGCGGCACGGTCGGCGACGGTGACCGGGTCGAAGCCGCGGGCCAGCTTGTTCTCGACCGCCAGCGCGGTCCTGAAGAACGGCAGGATGGTGTCGCCGGAAACGCTGGCGAGTTGGTCGACGAAGCTGGAAAAGTCGATGGCCGTCATGCGCTGTCCCGCCTTCGCCCTATCGGAGAGTGACGGCCGCGGCAACCGCGCAGCTCGATTTGGGATGGTTATGCCGGATTAGCGCTGTAAATACTGGTTTCTCGCTGCGGTGCGGGGTTCCGGCGCTCACATCTTTTCGCATGGCCGAAGAGAAAACCTCTATTTTGGGATTGAGCTATGCGTAAAAGCATGGGGATTCCGCTGGCGAGCCTTGATTTTTGTGCGTTGCGGTGTAGGTTACTGCAATGCGGTAGCGATACCGTTGCCCTCCTTGGGCGTTTCCTCCCTAGACTTGGGCCGCTCTTCAGTGAGCGGCCCCTTTTTTTTGGCCGGCAAGGATTTGGACGAGCCGAAGCTATTCGGCGGCGGCGCGATAGGGCCGCAGTTCTTCGAGCGGGATTTCGCCAAGCCGGTTTGCCAGCGTTTCCAGGTCGGCCGCCAGACGGTCGAAGTGCCCGGTACGTTCGTAGCGGCGCTCGTCCATATAGAGCGCGCGGTTGATTTCGAGCTGGATGGCGTGCAGGCCCGCGGAGGGGTTGCCGTAATGCTCGGTGATGAAGCCGCCGGCATAGGGCTTGTTGCGGCTCACGGTGTAGCCCAGCGTCCGCAGCGTGGACTCCACGGTCTCGGCGACGACGCCGACGCAACTGGTGCCGTAGCGGTCGCCGAGCACGAATTCGGGGCGTGGACGTTCATCCTTATGCCCCGAGGATGAGGGCATCGAGTGACAGTCTACGAGCATTGCGGTGCCGTAATCGCGGTGCATTTTGGTGAAAAGCCGCCGCAGCGCGCGGTGATACGGCTTGTACAGCGTCTCGATCCTCTGCAGTGCGTCGTCCACCGGAATGCGCTTGTCGTAGATTTCCTGGGCGTCGCCCACGACGCGCGCTACGGTCCCCAGGCCTCCGGCCACCCGCATCGAACGGGTATTGGCGAAAGAGGGCAGGCGGCCCTCGAACATGCGTGGGTCTAGCTCGTAAGGTTCGCGATTCACGTCCACGAAGCAGCGCGGGAAATGCGCGCGCATCAGCGGATAGCCGTGCCGCACCACGCCGGCTACCAGGGCGTCGACGAAACTGTCTTCCGACCGCCGCAGGGTGCCCACATCCAGCCGTGACAGCTCCAGGAAGGCGTGGGGATAGGTCGAGCCGCTATGCGGGGAATTGAACAAAACCGGCGCGGAATAGGCCGCCGGCTCGGTAATTTCGAAGGCCGGGTCGAGTTCGTGGCGGACGTCAGACATGGGGGAACCGGCCATGGGGTAGCCATATATCATTGCGTCGCGGGCGTTTTCAAAAAAGGCCCTATACCTTCTATTGTCCATGCGCCGGGGGACAATGCCAAGCGAAGCTTTCGGTTCACGCGTTATTTACCCGGCATAAGTCTTATGGTGGCCTTCGGATACCGGGCGTCGGGGTCTGTGGTTAAAGGACGTTAAAGCGTATGTCGAAAATCCTGCTGGCTGAAGATGACACCGATATGCGCCGCTTTTTGGTCAAGGCGCTGCAGAACGCGGGATTTGACGTCACGTCCTATGACAACGGCCTGTCGGCCTACCAGCGCCTGCGCGAGGAACCTTTCGAACTCCTGCTCACCGACATCGTGATGCCGGAGATGGACGGGATCGAACTGGCCCGCCGTGCCGCGGAACTGGATCCCGATATCAAGATCATGTTCATCACCGGCTTTGCCGCGGTCGCGCTGAATGCCGATTCCACCGCCCCCAAGCAAGCCAAAGTGCTGTCCAAGCCGATCCATCTGCGCGATCTGGTCAACGAAGTGCACAAGATGCTGGCGGCCTGACACCGATTGCCAGCGTGCGGCGAGGGGAGCAGATTTCCCGTCCCTCGCCACCTGAGTCGCATCGAGAATGTCTGCCACCACGTCTGAATATCCGTCTTCCATTCCCGCCATCTTTTTCATGTTTTTCCGCATCGGCCTGCTCAGCTTCGGCGGCGGGCTGTCCGGCTGGGTATTTCGTGAAGCGGTCGTGATCCGCCGCTGGCTTACGGAAGACGAATTCTTGTCGGGCCTCGCGGTCGCCCAAATTTTGCCCGGCGCCAATATCGCCAATCTGTCGATCTATCTCGGCAACAAGCTCAAAGGCCCGCTGGGCTCGATCGCGGCACTGCTCGGTTTGTTCAGCGGCCCGTTCTTTGCGGTGATCGCGCTGGCGAGCTTTTACACCGTTCTCAAATCCACGCCTTATGCAGAGAACGCACTCGATGGTGTCGCCGCTGCCGCAATCGGACTGGTTCTCATCGTGGCTGTGAGAGGTGCGCGCCGTGCCGCCAAGCGGCCAGAAGCCTTGGCTGCATTCCTCGCCTGCTTCATTTGCGTGGGGTTGTTGCACTGGTCGCTGCTTGCCGTTGTCGTCGTGGTCGCACCGCTCTCGGTGTTCGCCGCATGGTTCAGGAGAAGCGCGGATGCGTGACGATCTGCCGCTTGCTCTGTTGCTTGTCTTCGTGCCGTTCTCGCTGCTCTCGATTGGCGGCGGCGCCAGCGTGCTCGCCGGCATCCAGCACGAGGTCGTCGACGTGCATCACTGGGTGACGGCTCGCGAATTCGTCGACCTGTTTGCCTTGTCACGCGCAGCGCCTGGCCCTGGCACCATGCTGGCGACCGCGATCGGCTGGCACGTTGCGGGCTGGTCCGGGGCGCTGATGGCGACCATCGGGTTGTTCCTGCCGTCGTCGCTGCTTTGTTACGCCGTGGTGCGGCTCTGGAACCGGCACCGCGGCAAAAGCTGGCATACGGCGCTGGAGGAGGGGCTGGCGCCGGTCGGCAGCGGACTGTTCCTCGCCGGCGTGGTTTCGATTCTGCGGATTGGCGGCGGCGGCATGCTGTCCTGGGCGCTGGCGATCGGTTCGGCCGGACTGCTGACCTGGTGGCCGAAGCTGCATCCAATGCTTCTATTTGCCGTTGGCGCCGCGCTTTTTGTCGCCACGCGGGCCTATTTCGGCCCCCCGGCCTGAAATGAGCTCCAAACGGGCAGGCCTGGAATTTGGTTCTCGGCGGTCTTGTCACCCCCATGGGGAGCCGATAAGACCAAGCCGATAATGCGCGCGTAGCTCAGCGGAAGAGCACTACCTTGACATGGTAGGGGTCACAGGTTCGATCCCTGTCGCGCGCACCATCACATAAGTAATGGTCTCGATATCGCCCCCGTAAAATCCTCCATCACAAGCCGGGCAATGGCGCATCCACGACGCTGGTTCCTTGCGCTGATTGTTCTGCTCGTCTTCGCTGGCGCCGCGGCGGCGATCTGGGCATTCGACGGCGTCATCACCGCCGAAGCACTGGAAGCGCGGATCGCCAGCCTCGGCGTCTGGGCGCCGGTCGGCTTCGTGCTGCTCTACGGCATTGCCACCGTCGTGATGGTCCCCGGCAGCATCTTCGACCTGATCGGTGGCGCGCTGTTCGGTCCCTATTTTGGCAGCGCGCTGAACCTTACCGGCGGCAGCCTCGGGGCGGCGCTGGCCTTTCTGGTCGCGCGCTACGTCGCCCGCGACTGGGTCGAAGCTCGCGCCGGTCCACGCACCAGGGGCATCATCAGCAATGTCGATGCCGACGGCTGGCGATTCGTCGCCTTTGTCCGCCTCGTGCCGATTTTCCCTTACAACGTGATGAACTACCTGCTCGGTCTCACGCGTATACCGTTTCACCACTACCTGCTAGCGACGATCGTGTTCATGTCGCCGTCGACATTCATCTATACCTGGATCGGCGTCGCCGGCCGCGAAGCCATCGCCGGCAATGCCAACAATCTGCGCTACGCCTTGCTCGCGCTGGGATTGCTGGCGGTAATGCTGATGGTGCCGCGCTTCTATAAGCGATGGAAAAAAAGTTAGCGCCAGAATTGCTTCGTCGCGATCGCCGCGCCTTCCGCCATCGCCTTGAATTTGGCGAACACCACGTCGGGATCGACCGCCGCCTGTCCGACCCAGGTGCCGTAGCCGCAGTCTGAACCGGCGATGACGTTCTCACGCCCGACCAGTTTGGCGTAATGTCCGATACGCTGCGCGATCAATTCCGGGTGCTCGATGAAATTCGATTTCGATTCCAGCACGCCGGGGATCAGCACTTTGCCGTCGGGCAGCTTCACGGATTCGAACAACGTCCACTCATGCGCGTGACGCGGATTGGCGGCCTCGAACGAGATCGCGTTCGGCCGTGCGCTGAAAACGATATCGACGATGTCGGCGAGCGGCACGTCGCGGTGATGCGGGCCTTCGTAATTGCCCCAGCACACATGCATGCGAAGCTGCTCGGGCGAAATTCCGGAGAGAGCATGATTGAGCGCCTCGACATGGAGCTGCGCGCGCTTGCGGAATTCTGGCACGCTCAAATCGGCATATTGAATGTGCCGGCCCATGGCGAGATCGGGACAATCGATCTGCAACACGAACCCGGCTTTGGCGACGGTCTCGTATTCGTGTTTCATCGCGTCGGCGATGGCATAAATGTAGCTCTCAAAATCCTTGTAGTAATCATTGCGGAAGAACAGCGAGACCACGCCGGGGGAGGCAGCGCTCATGAAGCCGCCGGTGGCCCTCACCCCACTGAGCGCCGCTTTCAAATTATCAGCGTCGATGACGGGTGCGTCCTTGTCGCGCACGCTGATCGGCGCGTTGCAGGCCGGCGTCTTGCGCCGCGATCGGCCAGGATCGCCGAACACGCGCCGCTCCAGCATCGGAAACTCGTGGACGTCCTGGTACACGAAGGTATTTCCGGTGCCGCCGAAGCCGTCGAGCCGATCCTTGATGTAGGTGGCGTAGCTCGGCTTCGACATCTCCCCATCATTAATCAAATCGATGCCGGCATCGGCCTGCTTCTTGACCAACTCGGCCACCGCGGCGCGGACCCGGGCGGCCAGCGCCTCAGCGTCGACGGGCACGCCTTCTTCCTTGGCGTACATCGTCTTAATCAGGTCCTCCGGCCGGGGCAGGCTGCCGGTATGCGTGGTCAGAAAGCGGTCGACGCTGCGTTGCATGGCTGGAACTCCCGGCGGGACTGTAAAGCAGGGAAAAGGCGGTAACCACGGGTGGGCGGCTTGCGTTGACAGGGGCGGGTAGCCCCCCTATTAACCCGGCTAACAGAGAACCCAGAGCCGATCCATGAAAGTCCGTAACTCGTTGAAATCGTTGCGCACCCGCCACCGTGACAACAAAATTGTCCGGCGCAAGGGCCGCGTCTACATCATCAACAAGACGAATGGCCGCTACAAAGCGCGCCAGGGCTAAGCCCTCTCGCGGGCTATCCGCGCGGGATTGCCCTTCATTTCCCCCACATTGCGTTCGCCGGCGGAGCCATTATTCTCCGTCTATGCGCACGCGACTCATAGCGCTTGTCCTCGGCGCCGCCCTGGCTGCGGCTCATACCTTCTCGGCTGCCGCCCAGACGGGAAACTTTCTTGAGCCGCCGAAGAAGCTGCCCGGTGTCTCGCGCGCCGACCGCACCCAAAATCTCGACTTCCTGTTCGGCGCGCTGAAAGCCGCGCCCGACGACACGATCGCCAAGGCGATCGAAGAACGCATCTGGGCGCAGTGGGTGATTTCGCGCAGCGACACCGCCAACCTGCTGATGACGCGCGTGCGCACCGCGATCGAAAAGCAGGACACCGATCTCGCGCTCCAGCTCCTCGACGCCATCGTCAAGATCAAGCCGGATTACATCGAGGCCTGGAACCGCCGCGCCACGCTCTATTACATGAAGAAGGATTACGGCCACTCGATCGCCGACATCCGCGAAGTGCTCAAGCGCGAGCCGCGCCACTTCGGCGCGCTGGCGGGCCTGGGCCTCATCATGCAGGACATCGGCGACGACAAGCAGGCGCTGGAAGTCTATCGCCGCGCGCTCGCGGTCTATCCGCGGCTGCAGAAAATCCCCGACGTCGTGAAGACGCTGCAGGAAAAAGTCGAAGGCCGGGATATTTAAAGCGAAAGCTTGCGATGGCTGTTTTTTAAGCCGCCGCGCTGATCTTGCCGCCGGCCGCGACTTTGTCTCGCAGCCGCTGCATTGCCGCCAGATTGGTCGCCGTCGAGCCCATGCACCAACGCGCCTTGCCGTTCGATTTGGCCTCGTAAAGCGCCGCATCGGCGACCGCCATCAGATCTTCAACGCAGTTGCCGTGTTCCGGCGCCATGGCGATGCCGACGCTCACGCCGATGGCCGCCGCCATGCTGTCGCCGATAGTGTAAGTACGGGTGACCGCCGCGATCAGTTGCTCGCCGAGTGCGATCGCCCGTTCGGGAGTTGTCCCTTCAGCCACGACCACAAATTCGTCGCCTCCAACCCGTGCGGCGACGTCGCCTGCACGCAATTGAAGGTTCAGCCTTTCGGCGACGATCTTGAGTAACCGGTCGCCCGCGGCATGGCCGAAAGTGTCGTTCACGTTCTTAAAGCCGTCCAGATCAAGGAAGAGCAGAGCGAGCGCACCGTCTTTGCCGGGGCCCGTCTTCAGTTTGGTCTCGACCGCATCGATCAATCCTGTGCGATTTGTCAGGCCGGTGAGAAGGTCGTGCCGGGCACGATGGTCGTTTTCGCGCTCCGAACGCATGGTGGCAACCAGCATCTTGTTGAGCTTGAAGGCCGCCGCTGTCATGGCAAGGAGATACATCGGGCCCTGGATGGCAACGACATAGAGCAACGGCTCGCCGGAGAGCAACGCTCCGCCAACGCAGGGGCCGAGGCTCGTCAGGATCATCACCGCGGCGAGATGCGACGCGCCGAAATTGCGGAAACAAATGCCGCCGACCATCGCCGCGCCGGAAAGGCACGCAAGCGTTGCGACGACCCAGTCGCCGCTGATCAGGCTGAGGAAGACGCCGTAACCGATGCAGCTGCTCCAAGCGACACTCAGCAAGAGATAGATGTCGGTCGGCGTTTCGCGGCCATGAAGCGCCGCCCGGCGCGCGGCAACGAGCGCAATCAGACGGGCGAGGCAGATCGCCAGATCGCAAACGAACCAGGCGATGAAGGGTGCGGTCTGCATGTGCGCAGCAATTGCCGCCGCGACCAACAGACTGTTGATCACGCCTCCGGCAAAGATCGGCAAGGTGCCGAACAGAGACGCTATCAGCGCCGCGCGGATATCGTCAGGGACGCCGGGTCCTGCATCGGCCAGCCAATGCGTCAGGCGCCAGCGCGGCAAACTATAGACTCTGACTCCGCCTCCGCCTTGCATAGCCTGGTACCTCCCCAAGCCACATAAGCCGGCTAGGGCTTAACGCGCGCTTACGGCATGCCGCGTTTGTTCGCCGTCCTTGCTAAAGGGTAAATTGCCCCGCTGACGGTCAACTCGCTTTGATCCCCAACAGTTTCGCCGCGTTCTCGCTGAGGATCGCTCTTTTTTGCGCATCGCTGAGCGTCGTGGTGGCGAAGACGTGATCCACCGGGTGCAACTCCCACGGAAACGGGTTGTCTGATCCGAGCATGATCTGACTGGCACCGACCTGCGCCACCAGATGACGCAACGCCTCGGGCGTGAACACTAGCGCGTCGAAATAAAGCTGGTTGAGATATTCGGTCGGCTTCTTCTTCAGCACGATGTCGGGATTGCAGCCCGGCGGCGACACGAAGCAGGCGTGATCCGAGCGCGGCGCGTAAGAGGGCAGATAGCCGCCGCCGTGCGCCGAGAGGATTTTGAGCTTCGGATATTTGTCGAGCGTGCCGTCGAAGATCAGGTGCTGGAGCGCGATGGTGGTGTCGAGCGGATTGCCGATGGTGTTTACCAGCCAGCCATTGCCTTTGTAGCGGTTGGCAAGTTCGGGCTGGGTCGCCGGATGGATGAACAGCACCGCGCCGAGTTCCTCGGCCTTGGCCCAGACCGGGTGGAATTTCGGGTCGGAGAAATCGACGCCGGCGACGCTGCCGCCGATCGCCGCGCCGCGCAGGCCATGCTTCTTCATCGCGTCTTCGAGCTGCTGTACGGCGAGGTCGGGAAACTGCAGCGCCAGCGAGCCGAAGGCCGCGAAGCGGTCGGGCTTCGAAGCGCAGAGCTCGGCCAGTTTCTCGTTATTGGTCTTGACGATCGCCGCCGCGGTGTCGCGATCCTTGCGATACCAGAACGGATTGATGCTGAGCACCTCCATGTCGATCGCCATGTCGTCCATGCTGCGCAGGCGTTTTTCGATGTCGATGAACTGATCCGGTACGCCCTTGACGTTCTGCAGCACGCCCTTGGCTTCGTCGCCCATCATGTTGAGCGATTCGTGAAACAGGCAATGCGAATGCACGTCGATGGTCTTGATGCGCTTGCCGCGCACCGTGATCGGCAGACGTCGCGCCCCGCCGTCTGCGCTTGTCTTTGCATGCGCGGCGTCGAGCAGACCGCAACTGCAGAACACGATGCCGGCCGCCGTGTTCGCCGCGCCTTTCAGAAACCCTCTGCGTGTTTGCATCCCTGCACCTTTTGTTGTGTGACGTTTATTGGTGCGGATTGTTGCACAGCGCATCGCGCGGGCCTACGCCGAATGAGATGCGTTACGCCGCGCGCTGTTCAGCATGCGGACGCTGTTCGGAATGTGGACGCTGTTCAGGATGTGGACGCGGCGAAAATTTCGCTCATCGTCGGCAGTTTCGGTGCTGCGTTAGCGCCCGAGCTTCTTTGCCTTCAGCACGCTGCCCCAGGTATCCGGCCTTGCCGCCTCCGGCTTCGAGACGGGCTTTGCGGCAGTCGAATAAATGCCGAGGCGAGGCATTTCGAGCCTCACGTTGCGCAGGCCAAACAACGCAGCGACGTCTCCGCAGATCTGATCGGCCGATTGCGCGCGATGGCGATGGTCCTCGAGATTCTCGTCGACGAACCGAAATCCCAGCTTATCTTCGAAGACGCTGATCCGCCGGTGAGCTCCGCTCCCGTCGACGCCGATAGCCGTTCCGTAGAAGCCTCCAGATTTCGTTGCCATACGTTTACTCGCCCCAAGGCTCCCGTCGCCGGCATCGTAGTAGATAAGAGTTTTGCGATTCTTAATCGCGATCGGGGATCGACGATCCGGCTGAAAATCTTAATCCAGATTATCAATCGGCGATAACACTTCCGGTCTGTCGGACACTAAAAGCAGCGCTTGCTCAGTCGCCCGCGGGCTCGGTGCCGACGTAAGCAATACGCAACATATTGGTCGCGCCTGGCGTGCCCAGCGGAACGCCGGCGACGACAATCACGCGCTGGCCCGCTTTGGCAAACCCTTCCTTGAAGGCGATGCGGCAGGCGCGATCGACCATGTCGTCCTGGTCGTGCGCGTCCTCGGTCACGACGCAATGCACGCCCCACACGACCGCGAGTCTCCGTCCGGTCGACATATTCGGCGTCAAGGCCATCACGGGCGGCCGCGGCCGTTCGCGCGCGATGCGCAATCCGGTCGAGCCCGACGAGGTCCAGCACATCACCGCCGCGAGATCGAGCGTATCGGCGATGTGACGCGCCGCGTCGGCGATGGCATCGGCGCCGGTCGGTTCCGGCACTGCGCGCTGCGCGTCGAGAATACCGCGATACAGCGGATCGGCTTCGACTTCCTCGGCAATGCGGTTCATGGTCGACACCGCTTCGACTGGAAATTGTCCGGCCGCGGATTCCGCCGACAGCATCACCGCGTCGGCGCCCTCGTAGATCGCAGTGGCGACGTCGGACACTTCGGCGCGCGTCGGCACCGGCGAGGTGATCATCGATTCCAGCATCTGCGTCGCGACCACCACCGGCTTGCCGGTGGCACGGCCCGCGCGCGTCATCATCTTCTGCACGCCAGGTACCTTCTCCAGCGGCATCTCGACGCCGAGATCACCGCGCGCCACCATCAGCGCGTCGGCCAATTCGATAATCTCGTCGAGCCGGTGCACGGCCTGCGGCTTCTCGATCTTGGCCATGATCAGCGCGCGCCCGCGCGTGAGCTTCTTGGCTTCGGCGATGTCCTCGGGCCGCTGAATGAACGACAGCGCGATCCAGTCGATGCCGGTCTCAAGCGCGGCTTCCAGATCGGACGTGTCCTTGGCGGTCAGCGCCGAGAACGGAATCGTCGAGTCCGGCAGGCTGACGCCCTTGCGGTCGGACAGTTTGCCGCCGACCACGACGCGCGTAGTGATGCGTTGCGGCTGCGCTTCGGTGACGACGAGCCGCACCTTGCCGTCATCGATCAGCAACGTGTGGCCGGTCTCGACGCCGGCGAAAATCTCCGGATGCGGCAGGTAGGCGCGCGTGGCGTCGCCGACCGCCGGATCCTGATCCAGCACGAAGGTGTCGCCGTTCTTCACCGTCACCGCGCCGCCGGCGATGCTGCCCAGCCGCAGCTTGGGGCCCTGCAAATCGACCAGGATGCCGATCGGCCGTCCGGTGTCCTGTTCGACGCTGCGGATCATCGCCACCAGCTCGCGCATGCGCTCATGGCTGGTGTGGCTCATATTGATGCGGAACACGTCGGCGCCGGCCGCAAACAGCTTGCCGATCATCTCGGTATTGGAGGAGGCGGGGCCCAGCGTGGCGACGATCTTGGCGCGGCGTAGACGTCTCATCGTTTGCCGCCTTCGAATGGATTGGAGGGCGCCTGCGACGGCCCGCGGGACGGGCCGGGCGGCACGCGTGGCGGTAGCGGCCTGTCGGGCTGTTGTTCGGCGTTATCGGTCAATTGCACCGTCCAGGAGCGTTGCTCGGTGGTATCCACTTCAAAATAGCCGGTGCGGTCGTAGCCGCGCGCCAGACAGTCTTCGGTGCCGCGAATCGTGAACTCCTTTTCGCGTGAGCACATATAGGCTTTGCCGGACCATTCACCGCCGCGGTCATAGTCTACCGCGTAAATGTAATAGTATCGTGCCACCAGTGCGCCGCGCAGCAGTGTATCGCACGAACGCGCCGAAATGTTCCACCAGCCTTCGGTGGTCCAGCCGTCGGCGTCTTTGTAGCCGATGGCGACGCCGACGCGGCTGCCGGTATTGTTGCAGAGCCGGAAGTCGGCCCGCGCCGGACCGGCGAACGCCGTGCACAGCAGAAAGGCCCCGGCAAGGACAACGATGAGGTGCCTGGCAGTGGTCGAAGGCAATGCGGTCACACTTGCTGTTTCACAGGCACCATGGGCGCGTTTTGACGTGACCCGTCACGGCCTGTCAACGACGATGGCACGAAAGTCGTTCACGTTGGTGTAGGTCGGGCCGGGGGCCACCAGGTCCCCGAGGGCCTCGAAGAACCCGGTCGAATCGTTGTTGGCGAGAAAGGCAGCAGGATCGAGGCCCAGGGCCTTGGCCCGCGCCGCCGTCTGCCCGTCACAATAAGCGCCGGCCGGGTCGGTGGCATCGCCAGCGCCGCCGTCGGTGCCGTCGGTGTCCCCGGCCAGCGCTGCAACCGCCGGCATGCCGTCGAGCGCGATCGCCAAAGCGAGGGCATATTCCTGATTGGGTCCGCCGCGGCCCTTGCCGCGGATGGTGACGGTCAATTCGCCGCCCGACAGAATCACCGCGCGCTTGCCTTGGGCGCGCAGGTTGCGCACGAGCTTGGCGTGTTCTGCGGCGACGTCGCGCGCTTCGCCCTCGAGGTTTGCGCCGAGCATAACGCATTCATAGCCGGTCTCGGCGACGGCGGCTTCCGCGGCGCGCAGCGAATCCGCCGGGCGTGCGGCGAGCGTGAAGGGCGCGTCGGCGAAGGCCGGGTCGCCGGGCTTAGGCGATTCATTTTTCGGATCGTTCAACGCGCGCGTGATGGCCTCGGGCAATTCGAGTTTGTACTTGGCGACGATGGCCCGCGCATTGGCGAGCGTGGTCGGGTCGGGCACCGTGGGTCCCGAACCGATCGCGGAGGGATCGTCGCCCGGCACGTCGGAGATCGCGATGGCCGCGATCTTTGCCGGATAAGCACGACGGGCAAGTCGTCCGCCTTTGATGCGCGACAGATGTTTGCGCACCGTATTGATCTCGCCGATGTTGGCGCCGGAGCGCAGCAGCGCTCGCGTCACCGTTTGTTTGTCGACAAACGAAACGCCGTCGGCCGGTGCGATCCAGTTGGCGGAGGCGCCGCCCGACATCAGCACCAGTACGAGATCGTTGGGCCCCCCACTATCGGCCAGTTCGAGCGCATGGCCGGTGGCTTCAAGCCCGGCGGCGTCCGGGACCGGATGTCCGGCTTCGATCATGCGAACCCGCCGCAAGTGCCGCCCATAGCCGTGGCGGGCGACCGCGACGCCGTTCAATCGTTCGGCCGCGATCCGGAATTGATCGAGATAATGCGCTTCGGCCACTTGAGCCATGGAGCCCGCCGCCTTGCCGGCGGCGAGCAGGATCAGCCGGCCCTTTGGCGGCGGCGGCAACAGCGGCGGCAGGCACGTCGCCGGGTGCGCCGCGTCGATCGCGATACGGAAAAGCGCCTCAAGAAATGTGCGGGACCCGACCATACCGCACAATACGTCCGGTTTTTCAGCCTATGGCAAGGTGTGCCGCGGGCGCTTATGTTTAATCCAACACGGAGATCATCATGGACGACAAGACCCGCACCGAACTCGAAGCCGCCGTTTACCGGCGCCTGGTCGAGCACCTGCGCACGCGTGCGGATGTCCAAAACATAGATTTGATGAATCTCGCCGGCTTCTGCCGCAATTGCCTGTCGAATTGGATGAAGGACGCCGCCGACGCCAAGGGCCTGCCCATGAGTAAGGACGAGAGCCGCGAGATCGTCTACGGCGAGCCCTATGACGATTGGCGCAAGAAGCATCAGAAAGAGGCTTCGCCCGACCAAAAGGCGGCATTCGAAAAGTCCAGCCCCAAGCACTGATCGATGACAGAAAGTACGGTTCCGCCTGGCCGTGCTTGTGAACAACGTGGATGACGGTGTCCTTTCCTTGACCTGACGCGCGCGAATTCCGAAACCTCCTGACCAAAGAGTTAGTCAAGGAGACCTTCGATGGCCGCGACCGCCCAGGTTCAGCAGGACGAGTCCGTATCAACCAAATTCGCCAAGGATCAGCTCAAATCCATCATCGAGCGCATCGAGAAGCTCGAGGAAGAGAAGAAGGCGACCTCGGACGACATTCGCGACGTCTATGCCGAGGCCAAGGGCAACGGTTTCGACGCCAAGGCGCTGCGCACCATCGTGCGCATGCGCAAGATGGACGTTGACGAGCGCCGCGAGCAGCAGGACGTGCTGGACACCTATCTGCACGCGCTCGGGATGTTGCAGTAGCTCTCTCGGGATGTTGCAGTAGCTCTAAAGTCATGCGTCGCTTCTTTCTTCCCTCTCCCCTTGCGGGAGAGGGTGGATCGCGCGAGCGCTAGCGAAGCGCGAGCCGGGTGAGGGGTCCGGACTCTGAGTTGCCACTGACCCCTCACCCACCTCGCTCATGCTGACGCATTCGCTATAGGCCAGCGCTCGCGCCGGCCGTCGTTAAATGGACGCGAATGCGCAGCATTCGCTATGACCCTCTCCCGCAAGGGGAGAGGGTAAGCGCGGCTAGCGCGCGACCTAGTCCAACAGTTGAAGGTTGATTTACCGCAGCGACGCGGTCATGCGCGTCGTGAAGGTGGCTGTCGCGAGGAACACCACCGCGCTGCCGCTGAAGCGGTCGGCGGTCATGCCGAGCAGCGGATCGGCCGCGAAGGTCATCACCAGCGCCTGCGCCGGCTTCTGCATCAAATCACGCAAGCCCTTGGTATCGGCGGCGCCGAGCTGGGTCGCGGTCATGAAGCCGTTGACGCTCGGCGTCAGCATCGCCGCGCGCAGCCACGGACTGTCGAAACTCTGAGCCCCGCCCGAGAGCGTCGGCGTGAAGCCGGGACGGAGCCCGGGCTTCTCAGCCAGCGTGGTATCGGCGGGGATGGCGATCGCACCGGTTGCCGGCAGACCAGCAATATTTGCGCCCATCGGGCGGTTGCGTGCCGGGGCCGGCATATCGCTCTGCGCGGCATAGGCCAGCGCGGTGCTCGCGGTACCGGTGGTGTCGGCGCTGGCGAGTTCAAGCGGCGAGGCGCGTGTCGCGCTCGGCGCCGAGGGGCTCAAGTCTGAACCGGTCTCGACGGCCCCGCGCCAATAGCCGCGGTTGTCGAACACAGTGCTGGACGGCAGCGACGCCAGAGCCATCGCCGGCACGGCCAGTTTGGCCTTCGGCATTGTGGCTGCGACTTGAACCGGCCGCGCTGTCGGCAGCGGCACGATCTTCTCGACCGCGACAGCCTTCGACGGCGTCATGCCCGCGACCACGGTCGGGCGTTGGCGTAAATTGGCGGATTTCGGCGCTGCGTCCTCGCTCGCTTCGTCGGCATCCTTGTCGCGGCTGCCGAACAGAGCGGCCAACAGGCTACGCTTGGGCTTCCCGGCGCTGGCGACATCGACACCGTTCGCGCGCGCCGCCTCAAGTGACGTACTCGACGGCATGCCGCCGCGGTTTTCGACATCGGCCAGCGCCAGCGCGTAGCCCGGCAGCGGCACGCCGTCGGAAGGCACGTGCACGGTGCGGCCGTCGGGGAAGACCTTGGCGAGTTGGTCATGGGTCATGCGCGGCCAGTGGCGGACGCTGCCGGTGTCCAGATGGACGAAGGGCGAGCCCGAGGTCGGGTAGAAGCCGACGCCGCCGCGCTGCAGGCGCAGGCCAACGGTTCGAATTTTTTCCAGCGGCACGCCGGGGATGAAGAAATCCATGGCGTGGCCTTGGGTGTGCTGGCTGGTCTGCGCCACGCCGGTCGAGCGGGCGCGCAGCATCGCGTTGGTTTCTGGCGAGCGATAGCCGCACACCACCTGGATCGGCTCGCTGGCGCCGACCTCGCGATAGGCCTCCCACAACAGATCGAACAAATGCGGGTCCATGCCGATGGATTTTTCCTTCCGCCAGTCGCGCATGAACCAGTCGAGCTTCTTCAGCGCGGCGTCGTCGTAACGGCCGTCGCGCTTGAAGGTGATGGTGATGTCTTCGCCGGTATGGAGATGATGGAACGAGAGGGTGCGGGTATCGCCTTCGGCGACCGCAGTCTGCAGCGAATTTTGGCCGCCGACGATAAACACGGCCGCGAGACACAGGCAGACGCCGGCGCGCAGCACAAATCTAAGCGATGGCCTACGCGCGGCACACAACAACACTAAGCACTTCCGTGAAAGGAGCCGTCCCACTATGTCGCTGCGCCCCAAATGGCCGTCAACGACGGCCGCAGTGTTGTCGGGAACGGTTAACGCGCCCTTAGCGGCGGCCCCCCGTCTGGCTTAGGGTTTCTGAGTATCGGGCGATGATGGCAGAAAATGGCCGAGACGGCCATTTTGCGATGGAACCCGGCGGGCCAAACGAAAATGGCCGGACCCAAGGGCCCGGCCACCATCTCAAAGTTCCAAAATCGCGACTAGCGGAACAGCTTGTCGAAGAACGAGAACGGGTTCTGCGCCTCGCGCCGCTCGACCCGGCTGAGGATTTCCTGGTTGCTCTTGGCGGTGGCGGCGTCGCGCTTGGGATCTGGCGGCGGCGCGACGTCGGCGACGCGGCGCTCGTCGCTGCGCATGATGGCGCCGATGCGGGCATCGAAGCCGTAGATGTCGTCGCGGACGATCAGCTTGCCGTCATCGACATAGGCCGTCTGATAGGTGAGGTGCACCATCGGCCGCTGCATCAGTTTGTAGATTTTCTCCTCGTGGCCGAACATCTGGTCGATGTTGTGCGAGGTCGGCGTCGGCCCCGACATCGCCAGCGACAGCATGACTTCGCCGAACTTGGTCGGATTTTCGACGCGCATACAGCCGTGACTGAAGGCGCGCTTCTCCGGCGCGAACAGCCGCTTCTCTGGCGTGTCGTGCAGGTAGACCTGGAACTTGTTCGGGAAGGCGAACTTGATGCGGCCGAGCGCGTTGGCGGCGCCGGGCGGCTGCACCACATTGATGTGGCCGTCCGGACCGCGCTTCACTTCGAGGCCCATGCGGTCGAAGATCTGCGGATCGTTGGCATATTGCGGCAGCAACTCGTTCTGGATGATCGATTGCGGCACGTACCAGGACGGATTGACGATCACCTCCTGCATCGGCGCCGTCAGCAGCGGCGTCGGCGTCTGCGGCTTGCCGGCGACGATCTTCGTGCGCCATTCGATCTTGTGATCGCGAATGACCCGGAGCGTGTAGTCAGGGATATTGACCATCACATAGGTCTTGCCGAGATCGCGCGGCAGCCAGCGCCAGCGTTCCATGTTGGTGATGATGCGCTCGACCTGCTGATGGGCCGACACCGGCTTCGGGCCGTTGACGGTGGCGATCGTCTTGTTGTCGATGATGCCGGTCGGTTTGATGTCGGCGCGGGCCTGCACGTTCTTGATCGCGTTATAGAGCGCCTTGTCATAGACGAGATCGTCGGCCTTGCTCTTGACGCCAAGCTTCTGGCGCAAGGCGGGGATGCGTGGGTCCTTGTCGCCGGGTTCGATGCGGCGGCCGTCGGCAATGCGGTCGTCGGGAGCCTCGGCGCGCGGCGCCGTGCTGCGCAACTCGGCGAGCTTCGCCTTCAGCGCCTTGAAGCCGTCGTGCGGCGGGTTGAAGCCGTCGAGCACCATATGCATGTCGCGCGCGTCGGCGAGCTTTTTGAGGATGTCGGCGGGCTCCGGCGTGTGATTGCCGTAATCGACTTCGGCCGAGACACGGGTCGGCGCGACACGGCCGATCGCCAGATGGCGCGCGTAAGTGAGAACCGAATTGGTCATCTTGATGTCGGCGTCGGCAAGCTGCTCGGCGCTGGTGAGGCTGGTGAATTCCGGCACCGGATAATCCGGCGCGTCGAGCGCGTCGGCCGCGGCATCCTTGAGATGCATGATGGCCGCCTTGGCCTGCGAGGTCAGTTGGCCGTCGCGGATCCACAACGGCGCATAGCCGCGCTGGGCGTAAAACTGTTCGGCCGCCTTGCGCTCTGGCTCGCGGTCGATGCGGCGCGCCATCTGCTTGGCGCTGTCGCGTAATTTGTCGGTGATCGCAGAGTCGCTGGCGGCAAGCTGTTTGTCGAGCGCGCTCTTGGTTTCGGCGGCGTTGATTTCGGGTTCGACAGGCGCGGGCGGCGCAGCCTGCACGACGGGCTCCGGCAATGCCTGTGCGCGTGGCTCAGGGGCGGGAGCGGCGCGCTGGATCGCGGGTGCCGTGTAACCGGCGGGCGGCGGCGGCACGGGCGCTGCCTCGCGTCGGCGCGGGGCTTGGCCGTTGAGCGATGGCGGCATCGGGCCGACCGACTGCACGCGCTCGGGCGCCGCGATCGAGATCGCTGGCGTGATAACGATCGTTGCCAGCATCGTGGTCGCCAGCAATCGCTCGAAGCTTTGTTTGCGCATCGCACTCAACTCCACACACGACGTCACGAGGACGCATAAAATTGTATGCAGCGCTTTAACCGACAGCGCACGCTTCGCGCCATGAACAAGACTGCATCGCTAATATGCGGCCGAACGCGCGCAAGCGCGACGCCTACTTGCGATCAAAGTGAATGCGGACGTGATCGTTAAAATTTTAACGATTAACCAACGTGCGCGGTCTCGTTCGCTTTGGCGTCGGTGTTATCCAAGCCGAGGCCTTCGAGTTTGCGATACAGCGTCGAACGGCCGATTTTCAGCCGCCGCGCCACTTCCGACATCTGCTCATCGTAATGCGCGATGGCGAAACGGATGACGTCGCGTTCGATGTCTTCGAGCGGGCGCACATTGCCATGCGAGTCCGTGAGCGGCAGCGAAGGCGATGACGTCGTTAATGGCGCGGTCTCGCGGGCAGCCGGCATACGGTCGCCGGCGGCCGGCCAGCTCGCAGCCACTGCCGGCGATCGCTCGATCCAAGGTTCGAGCGAAGAGGCCGGTGCGCTGTCCGTCACGACCTGCGCCGCGATCTGCGGGAATTCGTTGACGCTGATTTCCTCGCTGTCGGACAGCACCACGGCGCGGAAGATGGCGTTCTCGAGTTGGCGCACATTGCCCGGCCAACGATAGGCGGCGAGCAGGTCGAGCGCCTTCGTGCCGATGCCGCGCACGCGCTTGCCTTCTTCGGCGGCGATGCGGACCAGGAAGTGCCGGGCGAGGGCGGGAATGTCGTCGAGCCGCTGGCGCAGCGGCGGGATCATGATCGGAAATACGTGCAGGCGGTAGAACAGGTCTTCGCGGAAGCGTCCGGCCTTCACGTCGGCGATCAGATCGCGGTTGGTGGCCGAGACGATGCGGACATCGACTTTGATGCTTTTGCGGCCGCCGACCGGCTCGACTTCGCCTTCCTGCAGCGCGCGCAGCAGTTTGACCTGCGCCGCCGGCGGCAATTCGCCGACCTCGTCGAGGAACAGCGTGCCGCCGTCGGCCTCGATGAATTTGCCGTTGTGCTTTTCGGTGGCGCCGGTGAACGAGCCCTTCTCGTGGCCGAACAGGATCGACTCGACCAGGTTCTCCGGCATAGCGCCGCAGTTGACCGCGACGAAGGGCTTGGCGCG
>Ga0193699_10000301_pt1 | contig 22605 bp, 23 predicted proteins | sample L3c2metaG_FD_160095 | JGI IMG/M metagenome (GOLD analysis project Ga0193699, IMG submission 160095) | Soil microbial communities from a riparian zone of the East river system, Colorado, United States - L3c2 | ecosystem: Environmental > Terrestrial > Soil > Riparian zone | place: USA: East...
GAAGAGCGTCGCGAGCCATCGAGATGGGTGCTCGTGTCAGATCGCGGCACGTACTCGTTCGTCCCGCCACGGCGGCTTACGAAGCTGACGGCGAAAGAAGGCCGTCACTTCAACTGCCACGAATACTCGCTCGGATCGAGATTTCCCCAGCTGGCAACGGCTTCGCACGTCGGTGTTAAGCTCGAGCCCGACAAACTCACCAGCTGTCTGGAGGTGTGGAACGCGACTTTCATCTTCGATTGGAGCACGGGACGCCCTCGTGTCGTGGCTGCAGTCTACGATCAGTGGGAGTGGTAGAGTAGAGTCGCTGTCGCTAGTTTCGGCGTCGTGGCGCAGTCTTACACGTGACAATCCTTTCGGAGTTTTGAATTGATCAAAGAAGGCGATCGCGCCCCGAGCTTCTCCCTCCCGGCCGACGATGGAACGACCGTGACACGCGAGTCACTCGCCGGGAAAAACGTCGTCCTCTTCTTCTATCCCAAGGACAACACGCCGGGGTGTACGAAGGAGGCTTGCGATTTTCGCGACGCCTTTCCGCGCTTCGGGGAAACCAACGCGGTTGTCCTGGGGGTTAGCCCGGACAGCCTTGAGTCACACCGCAAATTCAAGAAGAAACAGAGTCTCCCCTATCGCCTGTTGTCGGATGAAGGCCACCATCTGGCCGATGCCTTTGGAGTCTGGAAGCAGAAGTCAATGTACGGACTCAAGTTCATGGGTATCGAACGCACCACGGTCATCATCGACCGCAAAGGACGGGTCGCGAGAATCTTTCCCAAGGTCAAAGTTCCGGGCCACGTCCAGGAAGTTGAAAAAGCGATTGGCGAGCTCGAGTGAACGCCATCGCTTACGTTACGCGCGCATCCTCGCGGCAGTTGTTGCTCGCCGTGATCCTCCTGGGAGTCGTTGGCCTGCAGGTAGAGTTGGCACTCCTCAGGCACGCCGATTCGTTCCAGCAGTGGATTCCGCACGTAGCGCTCATGATCGGGTTGCTCAGCACCTTGACCATTTACATTCGACCCGGACCAGCGACTCTCCGGGCCTTCCAGGTCATCATGTTGGTTTTCCTGGTCGTGGGAGGGCTCGGCGTGTACCTGCACTTTATTGGCAACGTCGAGTTTGCGCGCGAGCGCAATCCTTCGCTGGGCGGTGCCGCGCTGGTCTGGAAGGCACTGCGCGGCGCGACTCCTGCGCTGGCTCCCGGCGCGCTCGCCCAGCTCGGCCTGCTTGGACTCTTGTACTCCTATAGGCATCCGGCGCTCAGCGCAGGCAGCATACAGAACAGTCAGAACGTAGACTAATCAGAGCGACACGACCCGAATCCGCGCCGTCCGGCGCCAAACAAACAGGAGGATCTTCAATGAATCGCTTCACTACCCTGCCCACGCTGTTGTCTCTCTCCGCAGTCGTCGCTCTCGCGGCGTGCAGCTCCGACGCCAACAAGACAGCCGACACTACCGCGGCTGTAACCGATACAGCGACGGCAGCGGTAACAACGGCATCGACGACGACTACTACGACCGCCGACACCTCTGGCGCCGCGATCGTGCCGGTCAACATCAACACAGCTACCGACGCTGAGATTCTTAAAATCCCAGGAGTCGGACCGCGGATGCTGCGGGAGTTCAAGGAATACCGCCCCTGGACCTCGATTGCACAGTTCCGGCGCGAGATCGGCAAATACGTGGACAAAGCCGAGGTCGCCCGGCTCGAGAAGTACATCGTCATCAAGTAGCTCTGCTCGCGGCGGGTTATTCAACGATCTGGAGGAACGTTTCATGTGCCGGAATATCAAGACGCTCGCCAACTTCGAGCCGCCCGCTACTTCGGATGAAGTGCGGGCGTCTGCGCTTCAGTTCGTGCGAAAGCTGAGTGGATCGACCCATCCGTCTCGGGCCAATGAGGCGGCATTCGATGCGGCTGTCGAGGAAGTGACAGCCGCGGCCGAGCGTCTCATTCAATCCTTTGAGACCAAGGCCCCGCCGCGCAACCGCGAGGAAGAGGCGCGGAAGGCCCGTGAGCGCTCACAGAAGCGGTTCGCCTGATGGAATCGCTCACTCAGTCGGCCCCAGTCTTGAACAAAAGACTGTGGGCCGGGCGAATCATGAGCGCGTTGGCAGTTCTCTTCCTGACCTTCGACGGCGTGATACATGTGTTGAAGCCCGCTCCCGTCGTCACAGGTTTCACCGATTTAGGTTGGTCGCCGACACTCGCCGTACCACTCGGGATCATTGAGCTCGTGTGTCTGGCCCTGTACCTGATTCCGCGTACCTCCGTGCTCGGCGCGGTCCTGCTCACAGGCTATCTCGGCGGCGCCGTCGCCACTAACCTGCGCGTCGCCGCCCCGCTTTTCAGCAACACCCTCTTCCCCATCTATGTCGCCGTGTTTCTTTGGGGAGGGCTTTACCTGCGTGATAACGCGCTACGCGCGGTGTTCCCTATTCGAAGGTAGCCTTACGGGCACCGTAAAAAGCGAGAAGCCAGTGAGCGAGATCCTCGCCCACTGGCTTCAGCAAACTTCTAGGCTGCGATAGCGATCAGGTCGACGCGCCGGCCAAATCCCTCACGGCACCCGCGAGCTTGCGGACCTTGGATGCATCTGCCGAGCCACCGGCGTCAGCGTCCAATTGCGCGGCAAGCTGCGCCAATGCATCCCGACGTTGCGCTCCGGACGTCGTCTCCGCGCTGCTGAGTGCCTGCCTCACTGCGGACAACCGTGCGCCTGACAAACCCTGCGACCGCTCGAGCTGGTCGACGTAGGCGCGAGCCAATGAGAAGCTCGCCGGCCAAACCAGCTTCGGCTGGCCCTGCGTGTTCAGGTAATCGAAGTGCACCGACTTGGCGGCATCGATCTCATTCTGTGAAATGAACTGGCTCGGCGTCAGCTCGAAAATGTCGAGACCGCGCGCGATCTCGGAGCTGACGATGCTGCCGTTGTACCAATACGCTGACCAGGAACCACCCATCGCCATGTGCGTCGAGTCGGCTGGGCCGCGATCGAAGAAGGCGATCTCCTTCGGGTGTGCTGCATCGGTCCAGTCAAAAACCGAGATACCGCCCTGATACCACGCCTGGACCATCACGTCGCGCCCGGGAATCGGAATGAGCGACCCGTTGTGCGCCACGCAATTCTCTTCCTTGGTCTGGGGTGCGGGCAGCTTGTAGTAACTCTGGAACACCATCTTTCCGTCGACGAGCTTGAAAATCGCGTCGGCGCCCCACTCGCGCTTGTCCGTGATTCTGCACTTCGGCTGGCCTCCGCCGCCCCACTCATCAGAGAAGAGGACCTTGGTGCCGTCGTTGTTGAACGTCGCCGAATGCCAGTAGGAGAAGTTCGAGTCGGCGACTGCGGCGATTCGCACCGGATGCGCAGGATCGCGAATGTCGAGCAGCAGCCCGTATCCGCCGCACGCGCCGCCGGCAAGTCCGATCGCAGGGTAGACAGTGATGTCGTGACACTGGGTTGGACCAGGACGAGGTCCAGCGCCGGGCGTTGACGGGCCGCCGCCAAACATCTTGTCGATGATGCTCTGAAAAGAGCTGCGCAGCGCGGCGCTGTCCGCGGCTGTCGGAGCACCGGTGCCACCTCGAGCCTTCACGATGCTGTCGAGCATCGGCGCGACAAAGCTATTGGGTGCGACTCTTTCGTCGCCGCCAAGCTTGGCGGTGAATGCGCCCTTCGCCTTCGCTTCGGCTACCTCTTTCCTGTTGGCGGCGATGTCTTCAGCCGCCTCGCCGTGCACGACAGGGGCAACGAGGTCATTGAAGATTCGCGGAGAGCTGACGATTGCTGCCTGCTCGGGATGTGCGAGTGGAACCTTGATTACTTCGATCCGGAACAGCGCCGAGTTCGGGTCCTTGTCCGGAGTCAAGCGCGAACACCCAGCCAGCTCGCTGGGCGAACGCACACCCGCCGAACCGGAGATGTAGACGTATACGTTCTCCGTGTCCTTTGGATCGACGAGCACGGTGTGCGTGTGGGATCCACGGCAGGTCTGGACGTTGCCGACGTATTTCGGATTGGTGATGTCTGTGATGTCGAAGATGCGGATGCCGCGAAGGCGGTCGTGGCTGACGGTGTCTTTGACCCCCCCGGCGCCGCAGTCCAGACGGCCGCTGTTGCTCTCACCCGAGACGAAGAGAAGATTCTTGTAGACCGACACGTCGCTCTGCGACGCCGGGCAGACATAACCGATCTTGAGGGTCGGAGCGCTCGGATTGGAAATGTCCCATACCTGATAGCCGTTGTAGTTGCCCTGGATCGCGTAGGGCCCGGTGAACGACAGATCCGAGTTCGTGACGCCGAGGAATTTCGCAGGGGGCGGCGTCTTCGACACCACGCGCAGATTCCAGATTGCCTCGGCGGCGTCCATCATCCCGGCGCGGAGACCGACGCGCGGATCGGGAATCGAGCTTGCCCTCGAGGACGACGTCGATGTAGCTGTGGCGCAGCCCATTGCGGTGAGCAGCGCCAGAGTGAGAGAGAGCGACAAGAGCCGAGCGGCACCTGAGCGGACACGGGCACGGCGAATCTGAGACGCTAAAACCATGGTTGGTTCCTCTAGAGAAACGGACTGATGGATTGAGAACGGTGGCAAAGGATGGGAAAGTTTCGACAACGGGATGATTACGGAGACTGCACGCCGAAAGTAAGGGCGACGAGCATCTTCTCCATCCGATCGATCTCGGTGGACTGATCGACGTTTACATCGGAAGCGAACTTGAACACGGTCTCGTCCTGGCCAGCGCCCCAGGAGTCGAACAAGTCCTTGACCATTGAGACCGCACCCCGATGGTGCTGGATCATAAACCTTAGAAACAGACCGTCGAACTCCGGCCCCTTGGCCTGATCGAGCTGCTTCATCTGAGTCTCGGTGAGCATTCCCGGCATCAGCATGACGTGCTCGACACCGTTCATCATCATCTTCATCCCTGCCGGCGTCGCTTCGGGCACGGGCTTGAGGCGGTCGCCGAGCCACCGCTGCATCGTGGCTATCTCGTCCTGTTGGGCGTTGATGATTCGTTCCGCCAGCCTCTGGACCGCAGGGCTGGCACCGTGAGTCGGCGCCCAGTTCGCCATCACGATCGCCTGGGCATGGTGGCCGATCATGCCGGACATGAATTGGACGTCGGCGTCAGTGTACGGGTGTCGAACGCTGTCAGCCTTTGCCAGGGCAATCGTCGCGGGACTGGGCCGGGGGATTGGCTGCTGGACGGACGCCTGCGCGCCGCCGCGTGTTGCGCTGCCGCAGCCAGCTGCTCCGATGGTGCCGAGCAGTGCCGCGATGATCCGGCGCGTGCGTGATGCTGTCATTGCGTACAATCTCCTGCGGGGCGTGCTCAAAAACAGACTCGAGCGATGTTCGCTCGGTAGTCTGAAAATTACTATCGGAACACGGCCACATCCACCCAACGGAGGTAAGCAACATGTATCGGATTCGCCGGAACAGAGTCCGAACAGCCACCCGCGCCCTGAGTCTGCAGTATTATGCGCTCACGATGCGCGCTACCCTCAAATCGAGAGCTCTGGTTCAGCACCGGCTGGCGCTCGGCGCTTGCCAGCGCTGTGAGCTCGGCCCCGGCATCCGTCCTGTCATTTCTCAGGCAACAAACCCACGTGCCATGCTCGTGGGCCAGGCGCCCGGAAAAGTAGAGGCGGAGGGTGGAGTACCCTTCTCCGGGCGCGCGGGTCAGACGCTCTTTCGGTGGCTCGCACGCGCGGGCATCGACGAAACAACAGCGCGCGAGATCATCTACATCTCCGCGGTCACGCGGTGTTATCCGGGAGCGCACCAGAGCGGACGAGGAGATCGCGTTCCGAATCGCCAGGAGCAGGAGAGCTGCGCCGATTGGCTCGAGACCGAGCTGCGAATCGTGAAGCCCGCAGTGCTGATTCCCGTGGGACGACTCGCCATCGAGCGTTTTCTTCCGGATATTCCCTTGTCCGCGCTGATTGGCACGAAGCGAACGGTCGAGCACGCTGGCGGTCGTTCGCTGGTGATTCCTCTGCCGCATCCATCTGGTGCGAGCAGCTGGATTCACGAGAGCGACAACAAGGTGCTCCTCGAGAAGGCGATCGAGCTGATCGGAGAGTCCCTGCTGGCACAACCAGTCGCGAAGAATCGACCGCGACGTGCATCGACGCCCCTCAAGGAGGCATGACATGGATCGCCGCGCTTTTCTGACTTCGCTTGGCTTGGCGGCCGCCGGCTCGCAGCTCGCCTGCGCATCGGTCGCGCAAAACGTCGCACCCGGCCGCCGCCTGCGTCGCGTCGGAATCCAGCTCTACACCCTGCGCGACGACGCGCGGCGCGATCTGGAACGCACCCTCGCCGACATCGCGGCAGCCGGTTACAAGGACGTCGAGCTGCTCAGCTCGATGAACAATTTCGGAATGCCTCCCGCGCGACTACGGCAGGTCCTCGACCAAAATGGCCTGCGCGCCCCATCGACGCACGTTGGCGTCGGCGAGCTCAATGACCTCGACCGACAGCTCGCGGACGCAGCGACACTCGGGCACAAGTACATCGTTCTCGCGAGTCTGCCGGGCAACGAGCGGACGCTCGACGACTACAAGCGCTGGGCTGACCGACTGAACGACCTCGGCAGACGGTCTCTCACTCACGGCGTGTGGATCGGATTTCACAACGAGGCGTACGATTTTCCGCCGATCGGCGGCGTGGTGCCATACGACGTCCTTGTTGAGCGCACTGATCCTGCTCTCGTCCGACTACAGCTCGACACCGGCAACATGGCGATGGGTGGCCGCAATCCTCTCGAGTACATGAAGCGCATCGGGAAGCGGTATTGGCTGTTCCACATCAAGGATGCGCCCAGTCTCGGGGCTTCCACCGACGCGGAGCTGGGTAAGGGCATCGTCGACTTCAAGAGCATACTCGCGAGCATCGATGACATCGACGACAAGCTGCTTTACGTCGAGCAGGAGACGTATCCGGGCGCGCCCCTGGACAGTGCGCGGCGGGACTACGCCTACATCACAGGACTGACTTTCTAGCGACGACGTTCAGGCTTCGGACAAAGACTCTAGCTCTGCGTCCACCTATCGATGCTGAACGGCGAGAGATCGAATTGCGTCTTGCCTTTCGTCAGCAGGTCGGCCTGAATCTCCCCGATCGCGCTCGCGAACTTGAATCCGTGCCCCGAGCACGGACTCGAGATGAGAACCTGCGGAAAGCAGGGATGAAAGTCGATGATGAAGTCGTGGTCCGGCGTGTTCGTGAATAGACAGACATCGCTCTCGCGCACGGGAGCTTCCGAGAGCGCGGGGAGAATCGGCTTGAGCGCCGCGCGCAACGGGCTTACCTCTGTTTCATCAACTGTGCGTTTCGCGCTGTCGGGACTCGGAACTATCTCCCCGTCGTGCATCACCGACGCTTTCACGCCGCGCGGAAGTCGCGGAAATCCGTAGCAGATGCTGCCCGCGCGATACTCGTAGGCGTAGATCGGGAAATGGCCCAGCTCATAGAGAGCTGGGTCCCTTGTTGGCTCGAGCCAGAACACCGCTTGACGCTCGATGGTGAGAGGCAGCACGACATCCGGCAGTAGCGCGCCATCCCACGCCCCCGCCGTTATGACCAATCGATCCGCGGTGTAGGTGCCGGACGAAGTCTTTACGCGGACGCCGCCGCCATCCACGATCCAATCGAGCGCCGGCTCGCTGAAGCGCGCCTCCGCACCAGCGTCCCGCGCAAGCTTGACGTGCGCCAGGTTGCAAGCCTCGGGGTCGAGAAAACCGGCGCGTGGGTCGAACACGGCGACGAGCCCCTTGTCGAGATGAAATGCCGGGAATCGCTCGCGCACCTCGGCTGGAGTGAGGATCTCGTGCGGCAGCTCGTGCTCCTCCGCGCTGCGCAGAGTCCCGCGAACGACCGAGCCGTCGGGTGGGCCGATCATGATCCCGCCGGTGATCGTCATCAGCGATGATCCGCTGCGGTCCTCCAGCTCACGCCACAGCTCGTGCGCGCGCCGCACCAGAGGCACATAGAGTGGATGCTCGAAGTAGGTCTCGCGAATGATCCGGCTGTCGCCGTGCGAAGAGCCTTGCTTGTGGGCCGCCGCGAATTGCTCGAGGCCGAGCACGCGCCAACCGCGTCGCGCGAGGTGATAGAGCGTCGCGCTGCCCATGGCGCCGAGTCCGACGACGATGGCGTTGTAGTGCCGAGTGTTCATGACAGTGGCGCCCTCTCCCGGGGCAATCTAGCTTGACCAAAGGCCAGCGTTCCACGCAACGACTCGAGACGGAGGATCGGTGCAATATCGAATCAGACGGTTTGGGATCCAGTCGACCGCTCTCACAGTGGGGATCTTGTATTTCCTTCTCGCCCTGTTGCTCGTGCCGATCCTCTACCTGGCGACCGGCGGCGCGCTCCGGGCCACAGTGCCACCCGTCATGCTCGTGCTCATTCCATTCATCTACGCGGTGGTTGGCTACATCATAGCGGCGATTGCGTGTTGGCTCTACAACATCGTTGCTGGTTGGTCAGGTGGCGTCGCGTTCACACTGGAGCCGGGCGAAGGCGCATGACGACCGAGGGTAAGTCCTGATTCCTGAGTTCGTCGTACTCTCTCGCGAGGATGCCGAGCGTTATGAACCGCGCGGCAAAGAGATCTGCATTTCAATCTCTGACTCCGATGCTCCTTCCGCCCGCATCTCGTCGCGCTTCGCGGCGGTGCTTCGACTGAAGTTCGACGACGTGATCGAGCGCGGCGAGCCGACTGACATTCTTTTCGTCCAGGATCACGCGCGGGAGATCACGAAGTTCCTCGACACATGGCCGAACGCCGAGCGAGTGATGGTCCACTGCAACGCGGGAGTTAGCCGCTCACCGGGCGTGGCGCTCGGACTATGCGATTTGCGCGGCTGGGCGACCGCGGCGCTGGAGCGCTCGCATCCCGGCTGGAACCGACTCGTTCGATCGGTCCTCGCCGCCGAACGGGGAGCTTCGGTGGAAACTCGCCCCCGGAGGCGAAGTGCGCTCGAGTAAGATCACGGCCGACGTCCGTGCGTTCTTCACCGGCTACTGCACCGCGTTCATCCGCCAGGACGCGCCGGCTATCGCCAAGCACTTCGCCGAACAGGTTCACATCACGAGCGATGACGAGCGCGACGTCAGCGTTCAGGTCGCGTCGGCGGCAGAGTGGCGGAAGATCATCGACCGCCTGCTGGACATGTATCGCGCAATCGATGTTGGCTCGGTGGAAGCGATCGGCCTCGCGACCGACGCGTTGTCGCCACGGCTCGTGCAGGCACGGCTGCGATGGGCGATTACCGACAAGGCATCCCGTCAACTCTACGAATTCGACGCCATGTACACGCTCGCGAGACACACGGAGAAATTCCGCATCATCGCGATAGCGCACAACGAGCTTCCGGAATATCGTAAGTGTCTGGCGCGCATCAAAACAGAGCAGCGGAGCCCGAAATGACAGGATCCAAACCGAAGGAGAGTTGGCGGGCGATTGTCGCTTCCTCGCTCGACTGGGAGCAGGCGCACACTACGTTGGAAAAGGCCGTGAAGGATTTAGCGCCGGCGTTGCGAGGTCAGCGGCCGCCCAACTATCCCCATTCGGTGTGGGAGCTCCTCGACCACATCCGAATCACGCAGCACGATCTGCTCGACTTCTGTCAAAATCCCGACTACGAGGAAAAGCTCGCGTGGCCGCAGGATTACTGGCCGGCCACTCCGGCGCCGCCCACGACTGATGCGTGGGACAAGAGCATCGCTGACTATCGGCGCGACCGCGAGGCACTCGCGCGGTTCACGACCGATTCGGAGACAGATCTTACTACCAAGATTCCGCGCGGAACGGGTCAGACGTATCTTCGCACCATCCTCGTCGCGGTGGATCACGCTTCATATCACCTTGGCCAGATCGTATCTGTGCGACGCTTGCTGGGGGCGTGGCCCGCGGCGTGAGTCTCGGCGGCGACTCGATTCCGGGAAACCGGCCGGGGGCTGGGACGTAGTGTAGTTGGCAGGAACAGCACCGTTCTTTTTATTCGAGGCAATATGGGTCCGGAAGTGACAGCATTCCTTCAAGTAGCGATCATAGTCGTCGTTCTCATCGGCGCACTCTCCGCAATCACGGTCGGTCTGGTTCGCGGCCTTAGCAGGAAGCCGACGAGCAACAAGGTTGGGGACGCCCAAAACCTCCAGCTCGAGCAGCTTCAGCAGTCAGTCGATGCAATCGCCGTGGAGGTTGAACGCATCGCGGAGGCGCAACGGTTTTCCGCCAAGCTGCTCGCTGAACGGGCAGAGCCGCCGGCGACATTACGCTCAGGATCGAATTGAGAGAGCGCCAGTGTCTGGACTCTCGATGCTCATCTCGCACGAACAATGCGGATGGGAAACGCTCTGAAGAGCCATCGAGAAGCAGGGAGTTTCACGCGACAGGATCACGCCTTGGAATCGTCGACACATTCACTTCGAAGCGCTGTGCGCGCGAGGAATCCTGACTGATGCCATGTATCATGACTCTGCTGGCTCTCGCCGCGCCGCGGCTCGTAGTAGCGGTGCTCTGGTTCTTCACCCACTGGTTCCGCGGCGTCTTCGACAACATCCTTTGGCCTATCATTGGATTTGTCTTCCTGCCGACGACGATGCTCTGGTATTCGGCGGTGCATAACTGGTTCGGCGGGCATTGGACTTTCTGGCCGGTCGTCGGACTCGTGCTATCACTCATGATCGATCTTGGTCCAGCCAGCGGACGTCGCGTTCCCGCGAAGCGATAGGGGACTATCAAATGAATTACGGAAGCAACAGAATCGCCGCCTACTCACTCGCGTCCATCGCCACGGTACTTGCGTTCGCCGCCTGCGTGAAATCGGAAAGCAGCACCGCTGACAGCACCGCGAGCGCCTCGTCCACTGCGCCGTCTGCTGCCTGCGCAGCCGACAACGGTGGGCTCAAACTTCCCGACGGATTTTGTGCGACTGTGTTCGCCGACACCATCGGGCACGCGAGGCACATCGTGGTAAGCTCGAACGGCGATGTCTACGTCAACACCTGGAGCGGCCGCTACTACGACACGCCGGCACATCCGGGCGGATTCATCGTTGCATTGCGCGACACGAACAACGATGGCAAGGCCGATGTCATCAAGCGGTTCGGACCGGATTCGCTTCACGGAAACGCCGGAGGGACGGGGATCGGCATCTACAACGCCCAGCTGTACGCCGAGGAGTCGGGCGCCAGCGCGGGAAGGATCGTGCGCTATGCGATCTCCACGGACAGCATGACGGCTACGACCGCCTCGCAGACGATCGTCAGCGGGCTCCCGCTCGGCGGCGACCACCCGATGCATCCTTTCGCGATCGCCCAATCGGGCGAGATCTACATCAACTCCGGGTCTCCCTCCAACTCCTGTCAGGTCAAGAACCGGACACTCGAGTCGCCGGGGAGAAAGCCGTGCCCCGAGCTTCTCACCCGAGCCGGCATCTGGCGATACGACGCCAACAAGACGAATCAGCGCTTCTCGCCCTCGGAGCGCTACGCGACCGGCATCCGGAACGCGGTAGGGATCGGCTTCGATGGGGGCGGCCAGTTGTTCTCGACCCAGCACGGCCGCGATCAGCTCTTTGAAAACTGGACGAAACTCTACACGTCGGATCAGGGGCAGAATCTTCCCGCCGAGGAGCTGTTGAGGATCGAGCAGGGCGGCGACTACGGCTGGCCGTACTGCTACTTCGACGGCTCTCAAAACAAGCTCGCGCTCGCGCCCGAGTACGGCGGCGACGGGGGCAAGGCAGTCGGGGAATGCGCGACCAAAAAGGGACCGGAGGCATTTTTCCCGGCACACTGGGCGCCGGATGGGTTGGCGTTCTATACCGGGACGAGCTTCCCCGCCCATTATCAGGGTGGAGTGTTCATAGCGTTTCACGGGTCCTGGAACCGCGCACCTGCCCCGCAGCAGGGATACAACGTTTCGTTCGTTCCCTTCACTGGAGGGAAGGCAGCCGATCCAGCCAAATACGAGATCTTCGCCGACGGCTTCGCGGGTGGGCCGCTCGGCCCCGACGCGAACGACAAGGCCGCGCACCGTCCCACGGGAATTGCGCAGGGTCCGGACGGCGCGCTCTACATCGCAGATGACAAGGGCGGCCGTGTATGGCGGGTCGTGTACAAGGGAGCCAAGTAGCCAAAACGTGAACGCCGGCACGTAACTCCCGCCCCGGCGCGTCGTCTAGATAACGAGTGAAGCGGCGGCCTCTTTTGGCCGCCGCTGCTTGTTTCTACCCGACCAGGACAATCAAATGATTAAGCCTCCCCGCCGTCACGGACTGCGTACCCTCACCGGCACGGCAATAATTGCTGTCGCGTCGTTCGCCGCGTGCGGCGGCGGACATCACTTGTCCGAGTACCCGTTTTCGAGCCGGACGCTGGCGGTGGTTTATATCGCGCCGCCTTCCCCCGTTCTGCTCACCAGCTACTACGATTTGCGGAGCTCCCAGAACCCGATCGAAGCAGTAGTTCGCGCCGGCGCTGATGTCGCGCGGGAGCGCGAGGGTCGTCGCGCCTTCGCCCGGCTCGACAGCGCCACGGCTCGTATCGACATCCCGACGGTTCTCGCCCAGCGCACGCTGGCGAGGGCGAGCCGGTACCTCGGAACGCGGCCCATCACGGATGATCAGGCGGCCGACTATCTCATGGAAGTCCGCATGGACAGATTCGGCATCAACGCCAAGGGAGACGAGGCCGCGTACCTCTTTACATTCGCCGAAGCCGTTCTGATCGACCGGCGGACTGGACGGGAAATCTGGAACGTCCGGATTCACGGTCGCGATCGACTGACACCCTACGTAGCGAGCTCGAGCCCAATCCCGGGGTCGGTCATTACCGCCGGCACCCTTGGGTCCGTATCGGTTGCCGATTTTCAGGCGGCTCTCAACCAGTTGATGGACTTGTCCTCGAACAGCATCACCAACGAGCTGCGTTCCGCCCTGAGGGACGTCCGCAACAATTAAGAAGCAAGATCGCGCATGACTTGGGGGGGCGGGGACCAGCTGGTCCTCGCCCCTTCTTTGTCTCTTGCCGCAGAACCCCGTTCACCATACGTTCGCTGGGCTCAGCAGATCGCTGACCGAAAGCCGTGCGTAACCTGAAACGGGGGGTTCCATGCTTCCGCTGCAACGCTCCACCAGCATCGCGCTGTGCCTCTGCGCTGCTGTCCTCTCCGGATGCGCCAAGAAGGACAATGCCGCCGTCGACACGATGGCGATGGCGTCTTCCACAGAAACGACCACTGCTCCCGCACCGGTGAACCTTGCCGATGTCGCTGGCAAGTGGAACATGCGCTCCGTCCCGGCGGCGGGCACGGACACTACTCCAACGACGTACGTACTCACGGCGACAGGAAACACGTCCGGCTGGACGCTCACTTTCCCGGGTCGCCCGCCAGTACCCGCGAGAGTCACAGTCGACGGCGACAGCATCACAATCGACGCTGGCCCATATGCGAGCGTGCGCCGCAAGGGAGTCCAGGTCACCACCCACAGCGTGAATCGCCTTCAGGCCGGTAGCCTCGTCGGGAGCACCACCGCACACTATAAGGTGAAGACCGCGGATTCAGTCATGACGCTCAACAACTCCGGAACTCGCGCGCAATAGATAGAAGGAGGCCAATCATGTTCAGGCCAAAAGGACCTGCATGCCAAAGCTGTGGAATGCCGCTGAGCAAGGATCCGCTCGGCGGCGGCACCAACGCGGACGGCAGCACGAGCAGCGAGTACTGCAGCCACTGCTATCGGCAAGGCGCTTTCACGCAGCCCAACATCACAGCAGCGGAAATGACGACGCTTGTCGAAGGAAAGCTGCGCTCAATGCACTTCCCGGGCTTCCTGGCGAGAAGGTTCGCGAAGGAGGTGCCAACGCTTGGGCGCTGGAGAAATCAGGCAGCTCGCGCGGGAGCGCAGCAAGACGGCGCCCGCGAAATGAGAGCGGGCTGAGTACGTTGGCGACTACGTAGCTATACGTACAGCGCCCCGTCTTGCCGGGGCGCATCGTTAGATCAGCAAGGCCGGTGACCGCGCCGAGATGCGCGGCACCGGCTCAACTGGTCTCACGGAGGCGTTATGACCGCACCCATTTGGCTCGAAAGGTACGACGAGGGTGTTCCAACCACGCTCGAGCCATACCCTCAGCGGACGTTGGTGGACTACTTGGCGGAATCAGCGCGAAATTGGCCGGATCGGCCGGCGCTGCTCTTCAAGGGAGCCAACATCACCTACGGCCAGCTGGAGAGGGACAGCGATGCTTTCGCCGCCGCTCTCGTTGCGATCGGCGTCAAGCGCGGTGACCGGGTCGCTTTGTGCCTGCCCAATTGCCCGCAATTCATGGTCGCGGAATTCGCCGCCTGGAAAGCCGGCGCAATCGTGTGTCCTTTCAATCCGACGTACACCGATCGTGAGATGGTCGAAGCGCTTCACGCCACCGGCGCGGAGACCCTCGTCGTCCTCAATCGATTCTACGACAGGGTGAAGGCGTTTCAGGGGACAACGTCGCTGAAGCGCATCGTCACCACGAACATCAAGGAATACCTGCCCTTCTTCCTTCGCATCGCGTACACGTTTCTGAAGGAGAAGAAAGAGGGCGACCGTATCTCCGTCCGCAGCGGAGATCATCGGCTCACTCATTTACTGCGGGCGTTCCGTCGGGCGCCGCGGCCAGCGGGGATCGTCGCGCCCGGCGACCCTTCCGTCATACTTTTGAGCGGCGGCACGACCGGCACGCCCAAGGGGGTTGTCGGCCTGCACGGCGCAATGGTCGTCGCGGGTTTACAGCTGCAGGCGTGGCTCCGCCCGGCGATGCGCGAGTGGACGGACAAGATCATGCTCCCGCTGCCGCTCTTTCACGTTTATGGCAACACCGGTGTGCAGAGCCTCGCGTTCATCAATCACAATCCGATCGCGCTGATTCCAAACCCTCGCGAGATTCGCGACCTGCTGAAGGAGATCGTCGACGTAAGACCGACGTTCATCGCCACCATCCCGACGCTGCTCAACGGGATCATGAATCACCCGATGGCGCGCGAGGGAAAGGTCGATTTCAGCTCGATCAAGCTGACCTTCTCCGGCGCCGCGCCGCTCATGGCGGAGACGAAAAAGAGATTCGAGGAGCTCACCGGCGGCGTGATCGTCGAGGGATACTCTCTCACCGAAGCGCAAATGGCTGTGATCGCCAACCCTGTGATCGGCGCGAACAAAATCGGATCGGTCGGGATGCCCCTGCCCGACGTGCACGTGCGGATCGTCGATTCAGAGGACGGACAAACACCGATGCCGCAGGGTGAAGTCGGTGAGATAGTCATCAAAGCACCGCAGCTGATGCAGGGTTACTGGCAGAAACCGGACGAGACGCGCGAAATGATCCGCACGAATGAGCGAGGCGAGCGGTTGCTATACACCGGAGACCTCGGGTATCTCGACGAAGACGGTTACGTCTTCATCGTTGACCGCAAGAAAGATTTGATCAAGACATCTGGATTCCAGGTTTGGCCACGAGAGATCGAAGAAGTGATCTCGTCCCACCCAGCCGTCTTCGAGGTTGGCGTAGTGGGAGTGCCGGACAAGATGCGCGGCGAGACAGTCAAAGCCTGGATCGTTCTGCGTCCCGGTTGCACCGCGACGGGAGCAGAGATGAAATCGTTTTGTCGCGAAAAGCTCGCGCCGTACAAGGTGCCGGGAAAATACGAGTTCGTGCCGGAGCTGCCGAAGACCCAGATCGGCAAGGTGCTTCGTCGAGTGTTGCGGCAGCAAGAGGCCGAGTCGGAGCAGGCTGTCGAGGTTGGAGCAGCGCCGTAGAGAGCCGCTACCTGCTACGCGCTTCCCGCGACTACTCCGCGCCCGGACCTTTGTAGATCACGCCGCCCTTCATTACGAAGCTGACACGCTCGGTAGCGTGGATGTCGGTGAGCGGGTCGCCGGGAACAGCGACGATGTCGGCTAGCTTCCCCACCGCAAGCGAGCCAATTCTGGCGTCCCAGCCGAGCAGCTTTGCCCCGTTCATTGTGCCCGCGACGAGGGCGGCCATCGGCGTCAACCCACCCCAGTCGACGAGGAGACTGAACTCGCGCGCGTTGGTGCCGTGCGGGATCACGCCGGCGTCGGTGCCGAGCGCGATCTGAACGTGGTTGGCGACAGCGATCTTCGTCGCCTTTCTTACCGCCGCGCCGGCAGCGAGCGCCTTCTCTGCGCGAAGTCCCTTTAACACGCCGTTCTTCGCAAACCGCTCGACTGCTTCACCGGCCATCATCGTCGGAACGAGAAAGGTGCCGTGCTGCGCCATCATCTTCGCACCTTCGTCGTCGAGAAATGATCCGTGCTCGATGGACGACACTCCCGCGCGCACTGCGATCTTGATGCCCTCGGTGCCGTGCGCGTGCGCAGCAACTTTGCGCCCTAGCTTGGTCGCTTCGTCGACCAGCGCCTTCATTTCTTCGTAGGTGTATTGTGTCGCTCCGACTGCGTCCCCCTCGGATAGGACGCCGCCAGTAGCGCACGTCTTGATGACGTCGGCCCCGCCCTTTACCTGATAGCGAACCGCTGAGCGGATCTGGTCGGGTCCATCTGCAACTCCATCGGCGGGACCGAGCTGGATCAGTCCGGGTCTGAATCCATTTTCGTCGCAGTGTCCGCCTGTGATTCCGATCGCGTGACCGGCGTTTTCCATTCGCGGGCCGGGCACTCGACCATCGGTGATCGCCTGCCGGAGTGCCATGTCGTCGAAGTTCGACGAACCGACGACACGGATTGTGGTGAACCCAGCCATCAAAGTTTTGCGCGCGTTGGCGACGCCAAGTATCGCACCATAGGAGGCGTAATCCTTGACGACCGCAAGATCGGCAAGTGGATCGCCGAGCGTGCGACCGATGATGTGGGTGTGCGCGTCTATGAATCCCGGCAGCAGGGTTACGTCACCGAGATCCAGCACACGTGCGCCGGCCGGAACGGCCACCGTCGCGGCGGCGCCGACCGCTACGATGCGATCATCCGTCACCACGATTACCGCGTTGCTTATCGTGCGGGAGCCCGTGCCGTCGATCAGCCGGGCGGCGCGCAGAACCGTCGTCTGCTGGGCGAAAGCCTGCAAAGGAATCGCGAGCAGAACAGCCGCGATGGAAGCGATGGACATCCGACGCATATGGTGCCCCAGTAGAAGTTGACGGCCAACGATTTTCCGAGCGGTTACGGCTTGAGCGCCCTCGTCGCCAGCTCGTCTTCCAGACGCGCGACGAAATCCGCGACAGTGATGATCTCCTGCTTCTTCCCCACCCCGCGCACTCTGAGGGCGATCGAGTCCGACTCCGCCTCGCGCTTTCCGACGACCGCCATGTAAGGAATCTTCATCATCTCGCCTTCACGGATTCTGTAGTTCAACGTCTCCGACCGCTCGTCGATGTGCACGCGCAGTCCGCGCGCCTTGAGCCGCTCGACCACGGATTGCGCGAATCCTTTCACTTCGTCAGCGATGGGAATCACGCGAACCTGTTCGGGCGCCAGCCACAGCGGGAACGCTCCGGCGAAGTGCTCGATCAACCCACCGACGAACCGTTCCATCGACCCAACGAGAACCCGATGGAGCATGATCGGCCGGTGCGGCGCGTTGTCGGCACCGGTATACTCGAGGCCAAATCTCTCGGGCAAGTTGAAATCCAGTTGCACTGTTGGCCACTGCCATTTGCGGCCGATGGCGTCGATCAGCTTGAAGTCGAGCTTCGGCCCGTAGAACGTGCCGCCCCCGTCGTCGTACGTGAAAGACTGACCACGCTTGTTCAGGGCGTCCGCGAGCGTCTTCTCCGCGTTCTGCCAGAGCTCGGGAGTGCCGAGCGACTTGTCGGGTCGCGTAGCGAGCTCGATTGTGTAAGGGTAGCCGAAGGTCTTGAGCATCTCGTCGCAGAGGTCGAGGAGCCGGTCGATCTCCGCAGGTACCTGCTCCAGCGTGCAGAAGATGTGGGCGTCGTCCTGCGTGAATCCGCGGACCCGCATCATTCCATGCAGCGTGCCGCTTCGCTCGTACCGATACACCGCGCCGAATTCCGCGTAGCGGATCGGCAGGTCGCGGTAGGACCTCTGCTGCGACTGATAGATGACGATGTGGCCCGGGCAGTTCATCGGCTTCGGACGATAACTCGCGCCCTCGACATCCATCGCCCCGAACATGTTCTCCTTGAAATTCTCGAGGTGTCCGGAGATCTGAAAGAGCTTCTCGCTGACTATGTGAGGCGTGTAGACCAGCTGGTAACCGTGACGGAGGATGAGCGCCTTCTCGTATTCCTCGATCTCGTTGCGGATTGTCGCGCCTTTGGGGTGCCACAGAATGAGTCCGGGCCCCACGCGTGCGTCGGTAGAGTACAAGTCCAGCTGATGCGCGATGGCGCGATGATCGCGCCGCTTCGCTTCCTCGAGGCGGTGCAGGTGCGCCTCGAGGTCTTCCTTCTTCCAGAACGCCGTGGCGTAGATGCGCTGAAGCATCTGCCGGTGCTCGTCGCCCCGCCAATAGGCGCCGGCGGTGTGCAGCAGCTTGAAGTTCTTCAGATACGAGGTATCGGGAACGTGCGGCCCTTTGCACAGATCGATGAACGGCCCGTCGGTGTAAGTCGAGATGATCTCGTCGTCGGAGAACTCGCCGAGACGCTCCAGCTTGAGCGGGTCATCCGAGAACCGCTTGCGCGCTTCCGGCTGCGACACCTCCTCACGCACGAACGGGAACTTCTCGGCGATCACCTTCTTCATCTCAGCGTCGAACTTCTCGAGGTCCTCCGGAGTGAAGGGCTGCGCGACCTCGAAATCGTAGTAGAACCCGTCCTCGATGGCCGGCCCGAAGCCGATCTTCGCGTCGGGTCGGAGGCGTCGCACCGCGGTGGCGAGTATGTGCGCGCCGGAGTGCCGGAGCACGGCGAGCGACTCGGGGTCCTTCTCTGTCAAAACCCGGAAGTTTCCGCCTTTTCTGAGCGGAGTGTTCAGGTCCAGGATTTCGCCATCTAGTTCGACCGCGATCGCGTCGCGCAGCAGCCGGGGCCCGATGGATGCGACGATGTCGCGCGGCAGAGCGCCTTCGGGAGCTTCACGGGTGGCGCCGTCGGGGAGCCTCAGCGTCAACATTTTTGGTATAATTTCGAGTACTGCGGATGGCCTTTGTTTTGCTTCCCGTTAAGCTATCGTTTGCAGATAACCTTCGCCACAGGCACAGTATATGTCCCCCTTCCGTTATCGTGACGAGCCGCCTTACATCTACTCCGAGGACGAAGAGGAATCTTCTCCACGCAGCGCGCTCTACATCGCCATCGGCGCCGCGGCGGGTTTCGCGGCCGGCGTGTTGATGGCGGAGAGATTCGGCGGCTTCAAGGGATTGACTGACCGCATCAAGGATACGTTCGGCGGCGGGACCGGCGAAGAGGAAGAGGAGTTCGACTACGAGGGACTCGATGAGGATGAATTCGATCCGGATTTCGACGATGATCTCGAGCCATCCAAGGCGTCCATGAACGGAGCCGAAGACCTCGAGGAGAGAGTTCTCGAGGCATTCAGGAATGATCCCATCCTCAGCGAGCGCGCCGTAGACATCGGCGCCGTCGAAGACGGCATCATCGAGCTCACCGGGTGGGTCAACTCCGACGACGAAGCGCACCAAGCTGTCGTGATCGCGCGCGGCGTTCCGGGCGTCGAGACCGTGGTCAATCGACTCACGATCCGAAGCGAGGAAGATCTTCTCGACGATGCCGCGCACCATTACGAGGATGGAGATCCTCCGTTCACGGAGCGACACTGGGAAGGCCAGCAGGTCGGGACGGGGCGTCGGAGACAGGGCAACTCCACGGAGATCGACCGGCACGCTGATCCGCGCAACGTTCTGGAGGATCGCTCGCTCAGGGAAGACCGCGCGTTCATGGCCGCGGCCGAGGACATTCCCGACACGACAGTACGCCGCACCAAGGCGAAGAAGACTGCGCGCGGCGGTCGCAACGACGGCTCGCCGATTGCGCCGAGCGGAGTTCCGAAGGCTGATCACGTAGCCGATCCGGAGAACGCGCCAGCCGACGTTCGGAGGCAGCGACCGATCGAGTAGCAACGCTCCGGCGCTGACGGGTAGCTCGCGCGGTCTTACCCGCGAAAATGGCGCCCGTTAACTTGCGCCGGAGATGAGCACAACACAGGAACTTCACGAGCTGCCGGCGCAGTACGACCCCGGCCAGACCGAGCGCGCCATCTACGAGCGCTGGGTCGCGGCCGGGATTTTTTCCGCCGACGAGAAGCGCAGCAGCCGCAACGGTGGCGACCGCGAGCCATTCGTGATCATCATGCCACCGCCCAACGTGACAGCCGTGCTGCACATGGGGCACGGACTCAACAACACGGTCCAGGACGTCATCGTTCGCTGGCGCCGGATGGTCGGCGACGAGGCGCTGTGGGTTCCCGGCACTGATCACGCCGGGATCGCCACCCAGAACATCATCGAGAAACAACTTGCCGCCGAAGGCAAGAAGAAGTCCGACCTCGGACGCGAGGCATTCGTCGCGCGCACGGTCGCGTTCGTGGAAGAGACTGGCGGCGAGATTCTGCGGCAGCTGCGCGCCATCGGGTCGTCGTGCGATTGGAACCGGACGGCTTACACACTTTCGCCCGAGCTTTCGCGCGCGGTGCGGGAAGCGTTCGTGCAGCTGCACGAGCGGGGGCTCATCTATCGCGGCCACCGCGTCATCCACTGGTGTCCGCGCTGCCTCACTTCGCTGAGCGACGAGGAAGCGGAGCATAGCGAGGAAACGGGAAATCTGTATCACATCGGCTACACGGTTGTCGGGGCCAAGGACAAGTCGATTCTGACTGTGGCCACCACACGCCCCGAGACAATGCTCGGCGACGTCGCCGTCGCCGTTCACCCGGATGATGAGCGGTACAAGAAATTCATTGGCAAGTCGGTGCTGCTGCCGATTGCGGACGTCGAGATTCCGGTCATCGCTGACGACTATGTCGATCCGGAGTTCGGAACCGGCGTCGTGAAGATCACGCCCGCGCACGACCCGAACGATTTCGAGGTTGGCCGGCGTCACAAGCTGCCGATGCCTGTGGTCATGGCGCCGGACGGCACCATGGCGAACGCCGTCGACGCGGACGGTCGTGTTCCGGCTGATCTGATTGGAATCGACAGGTTTGAGGCGCGCGAACGAATCGTGAGATCGCTCGAGAAATCGAGATTGCTGAAGAAGGTGGCGTCGCACCAGCATGCGGTGCGTCATTGCTATCGCTGCGACACCGTGGTCGAGCCGAGGCTATCGGATCAGTGGTTCGTCAAGATGGAGCCGCTCGCCAAGCCCGCGCTAAAAGGTGTGCGCGACGGAACGATTCGGATTCTGCCCGAGCGTTGGGAAGCCGTCTACATCAACTGGCTGGAGAACATCCGCGACTGGAACATCTCGCGGCAGCTGTGGTGGGGACACCGCATTCCCGTCTGGTACTGCGACGAGTGCAACAAGACGATTGTCAGTCGCACCGACGTCACCGCTTGCGACAAATGCGGTGGGCCTGTGCGCCAGGACGAGGACGTCCTCGACACCTGGTTCTCGTCGTGGCTCTTCCCAATCTCGACTCTCGGCTGGCCGGACAAGAGCTCGGCCGCGCTCGCCGCATTCTATCCGACCGATGATCTGGTCACCGCTCCGGAGATCCTCTTCTTCTGGGTCTCGAGAATGATCATGGCCGGCTACGCGTTCATGGACGCGACGCCTTTCCATACCGTGTATCTGCACGGGACGGTTCGGGACATGGATCACGTGAAGATGTCCAAGTCGTTGGGCAACGGCATCGACCCAATCGATGTCGTAACGCAGTACGGCGCGGACGCACTTCGTTACACTGTGATCGCCGGCATGGGCATGGGCGCCGACCTCATGCTCGACCACCGCGATCTCGAGCGCTCCTTCGCGCCGGGCCGCAACTTCGCGACGAAGCTCTGGAACATCGGACGATTCCTGCTTGCCAATGTCGGCGCGACTCCGGTGAGAAGCGTCGACGAGCTACGCGACGACGAGCTCACGCTTGCCGACCGCTGGATACTCGGCCGGCTGAACGCGACGATTTTCGAGTGCGACGTTGCGCTGGGGCCAGCACGCCCGGAGAAGGGCAAGTGGCGACCTGAGGAACGCTTCGCGGGTTTGCGCCTGAGCGAGTATTCGGAAGCGGCGCGGCGGTTCGTCTGGAACGACGTCGCCGACTGGTACCTCGAGACAACGAAAGGAAGAATCGGCGTCGCTGGAGGCGACAGCGAGGTCGCCCGCGCGGTACTCACTCACGTTTTCGACTACGCGTTGCGTCTGCTCCACCCGATCATGCCCTTCATTACGGAAACACTCTGGCAGCGCCTCCCCTTCCCGGTTGCTACCGACCGCTGCGAATTCCTCGCTATTGCGCCGTGGCCGATTCCTCATCCGCAATCGTCGACCGAAAGAAGCGAGATGGCGCGATTCGATCTAGTCCGGGAAGCAGTGAGTGCGGTGCGCCAGATTCGCTCGGACTACGCGATTCCTCCCGGAAAATCGGTTGATGCGGTGATCCAGTCTCGGACGCATGCGCCCCTCTTTACCGAGCAAGCCAAA
>Ga0193699_10000302_pt1 | contig 22604 bp, 15 predicted proteins | sample L3c2metaG_FD_160095 | JGI IMG/M metagenome (GOLD analysis project Ga0193699, IMG submission 160095) | Soil microbial communities from a riparian zone of the East river system, Colorado, United States - L3c2 | ecosystem: Environmental > Terrestrial > Soil > Riparian zone | place: USA: East...
GCCGGCCGAACGACATGGATTACATCAGCTATGTCGGCAACGATGCGGTGCAGGCATCGCTCGCGCAGGGAGTCAACGAAAAGAACGTGAGCCTCCTGCAGAAAATGCCGCAGGTGCCTCTCGCCAACTACGCGTTCCACAACAACGGCGACCTGACGTTCACGAACCTGGCCGAGTCGTGGGGACTGGCGCAGCCGGGCTTCTCGAACGGCGCGGCCTACGTCGACCTGAACAATACGGGCGAGCTGGATCTCGTAGTGAACAACGTCAACGCGCCGGCTTCTATCTACAGAAATCGCGCGCGAGAGATGAACGGCAATTCCTATCTCACCATCGCATTGCGCGGAGCCGGCGCCAACACGGCGGGAATCGGCGCCAAGGTCATCGCCAAGGGCAGCGATGGGACGCAGCTGCTCGAGTTGCAGCCGACTCGTGGATTCCTTTCGTCCGTCGAGCCGAAGCTCCACCTCGGCCTCGGCAAGTCTACACAGATCGATTCGCTGACCGTGATCTGGCCCGATCGGCGGTTCCAGGTGCTGACGAGCGTGCCCGCGAACCGCACGCTGGTGCTCTCGCAGTCGGATGCGACGGGAAAGTATGCGTACGGTCGGAGTGCAGCATCACCGGCGCCCGGATTCTTCTCTGATGTAACCAGCAAGCTGGGGCTGAATTTCAAGCACGAGGAAGACACGTTCTTCGATTACAATCGCGAGTCGCTGATGCCGCACCTGCTCTCCACCGAGGGCCCGGCGTTGGCAGTAGCCGACGTGAATGCCGATGGTCTGGACGACATCTACATCGGCGGCGCGAAGTGGCAGCAGGGAAAGCTTTTCCTCCAGCAGCGGGACGGAACATTCCGCCCGAGCAATCAGCCTGCGATTGCGGCGGACAGCGTAGACGAGGACGTGGACGCCTCGTTCTTCGACGCGAATGGTGATGGGCATCCCGACCTGTTCGTCGTGAGCGGGGGAAACGAGTTCTGGGGCAACGCGGAACAGCTGCGCGACAGACTCTACATGAACGATGGTCGCGGCAACTTCGCGCGCGCCGAGAAGGCTCTGCCCGATTTCTTCGAGAATGGATCGTCTGTCGCCGTCGGAGATTTCAACGGGGATGGCCATCCGGATTTGTTCGTGGGGAGCCGAGTAGTCTCGCGCAGTTACGGGCTCGTACCAAAGAGCCACCTGCTGCAGAACGATGGTACCGGCCGCTTCATCGATGTCACCGTCGAAAAGGCGCCGGGGTTGTCCGAGGCCGGAATGGTTTCTTCAGCGGCGTGGATCGACTACGACCACGATGGAAAACTCGACCTCGTCGTCGTGGGAGAGTGGATGCCGGTGCGCGTCTTTCGGCAGGAAGGCGGGAAGTTCGTCGATCGGACGAAGGAAGCCGGATTGGCCGACACCAACGGCTGGTGGAATTCGGTGCAGGCGATGGACCTGCGCGGAAACGGCCGGCCGGATTTGGTACTGGGGAATCTTGGGCTCAACTCCTACCTGAAGGCGTCGCGCAAAGAGCCGGCGCGGCTCTATGTCGGCGATTTCTCGCGTAGTGGCGCGGGAAACGTCGAGCAGATACTCACGTTCTACAAGCACGGTGTGAGCTACCCGGTTGCCGGTCGCGACGAGATCGTCCGCAAGATTCCAGCGCTGCGAAGCAAGTACCCGTCGTACTCGTCGTTCGGCGCAAGTCGAGTCGAAGACATCTTTCCGGCCGAAGACCTCAAGTCGGCGCAGGTTCGCGAGGCCTACACTTTCGCGAGCGCCATTGCGCGCAACAACGGAAACGGGACTTTCACGATCGAGCAGATGCCGCTCGAGGCCCAGCTCGCTCCGATTTACGCTTCACTGGCGGGGGATTTCGACGGCGATGGGCGAACCGATCTACTCGTGGGCGGGAATTTCTATGGTGTGACGCCGGTGTTCGGTCGCTACGATGCCAGTTACGGGCTGATGATGCGTGGGACCTCGGATGGCCGCCTCACTCCCGTGGACATGGAGCAGAGCAACCTCGTGATCGACGGCCAGGTGCGCGACATGAAGGCGCTGAGAGGTCCGAAGGGAGAGCGCCTCATCGCCGTCGCTCGCAACAACGACAAGCTGGAGATACTTCGAGTCAATCCTCCGCGGCGCTAGCTGAAGCGCAGCTTCGCGACAGCCAGCGACCCGTTGAGCGCGACCATCCCCGCGTTGGTCAGGATCACAGGCCACGATCCGATGATTGCTCCGTAGACGATCCACAGAGCGCTCGCCGTCACGAGCAGCACGAACATTCCCAGATGGAGATCTCCCGTGCGCCGGGTCTGCCACGTGCGAATCACTTGAGGGAGAAACGAAGCGACTGTGAGAAAGCCTGCGAAATAGCCGAGGTAGGTGATCATCGTGGCGTTATGGATTGTTGTGGAGGATTGAACTTCAACCTCATTTGCAGTTCATAGTTATCAGGCAGCATCAACCTGCGCCGCGATGCTCGAGCCATCCCGAATGGTGAGCCAATCGGTGCGCACCCGATCCCATTCCTGGATGAGCAGCCCCTGATCTTCGAATACCTGCCTGATCTGCGCTGGATCGAAGCCCGCAATCTCCTCCAGAATCGGAATAAGGACGCTGAGCGCGTCGTCGCTGATCACCGTCCGTCGGGCGATCTGCGCGATGTGTCTCGCTTCCGACGCGGCGATCGTAAGGCCTTCTCCGCGATTGACGTGCAGCATGACGTGAATGTCCGAGCTTCCATCTCCGACGTACACAACGCGATCGCTGGGGACGCCGAGTCGAACGCGGAGTGAGTCTACGGCGGCGACCTTTCCGTAACCGGCTGGCACCTGGATGATCGATTCCACTTCCCCGGTTTCGGCGCTGAAGCCGAAGTGTGCGCCGATGATGTGATCGGGAGGCACGAGTCCTTGAAGGGCCGAGTGAACGACTAGCCACGGAGCGGCCGATACGACGTAGAAGTCGAACCTAAAGCCCTCGATACCGTCCTTCAGAAACTCGGCGAGCAGCGCGATGTTCCGCTTGAGGCGGATCTGACGACCAACCTCGACAAGGTCGTCTTCCCGAACGCGGCGAAAATCCGGATCGTGCCGCAACAGATAGGTGAGCTCCGCGCCCGACTGCACCAGGTTGAGGCGAGAAAGCCTCGCGACTTTCTCCTGGAAGTCGGGAATTCCCAGCATCTCAGCCAAGACCAGTCCTGAGTCGTTGAAGCTCAGGGTTTGATCGAAGTCGCTCACCAACAGGTAATACTTCTTCCTCATCAATCCTCCATTCTTGGCTGAGCGTCTCTGACGGTCGTCAGTTGCGCGCGCACCAGTGATTAAAAACGAAAACGCCCCCGCATCGGTCGAGAAGGCGGGGGCGAATCTTGGCAATAAATCAGAGTGTGTTAACCCCGTCGCCTTCGCCCACCACGCGTCCCGCACCCACCATTAAAGGCGGCGCCGGGCATTGAGTTGGTGAGATTGTGAGCGATGAGGATCATTGTTGCCCTAGAGACGAACACGAACTACGAACGTAAAATGCTCTCTACGCAACGTATAAACGCACGACTGTCGTGTCAACTTTTGCGCGTCACATGTTCGTCACAGGGGCTTAACGGCTGCGAGTAATCTCGCTGCAAGCATGTTCCATTCGCGCCGATTCAGTATGGACAGGCCTAACCACTATGGTATGTTGGAGCACTCGTTCTGTGGAGTAATGGTATGCACCGCACTCTGATCGTGATCGGGCTCGCACTGCTCCTTGGCTCTGCTGCGAACCAGGCTGTTGCTCAAGGAAAGTCGAAAGCTCAGAAGATCGCGAACGCACTGAGTGCGGCACCGCGCGCCGTCTCCAAAGACGCTACGGTGATGGATTGGCCCGCCGCCGAGGGCGCGCCGATGACGACGCTCCGCGCCGGCACCAACGGCTACACTTGCCTCCCGGATTTTCCGAAATCGAAGGGAAACGATCCGATGTGCGTCGACGACCAGTGGATGGGTTTCATGGGCGCGCTGATGACCAAGGCCACACCGAAAGTCTCGCACACGGGCATAGCCTACATGCTCGCACCAGGCTCGTCGTCGTGGGGCAGCAACAAGGATCCGTACGCCGCGGGTCCGACTGCCGACAACGAATGGGGTAATGATCCTCCGCACGTCATGCTCATCGTGAGTGATCCCAGCTCACTCGACGGAATCCCGACCGCCCGGCAGCCCGGAACTCCGTGGGTGATGTGGAAGGGCACACCCTACGCGCACATCATGGTGCCGGTCGCTTCGCCGAACAAGTAAGCCCCGCGCCGCTCAGTGCCTTTGACCATGTTGGGGGTTCCCACCCCCAGCGTGGCATCGGCCGACGAATCCGCGCCAAGTGCTTGACATTGTATGATTTGGGGCGGAATGTAGCTCACCGTACAATTCCTTCCCCCTGCCTTCCGCAGTGAGAGGGGAGTGCACACACTCCCGACCCTGTGGAGGGCCCCGCTTATGAAAGTGGTCCGACGTTTCCTCCTGCTCGCTGGCGCCGTTTTTTGCGCCGCGGCAGCTCTCAATCCTCTCGGCGCGCAGCAGCCTACCGGCATCATCACCGGTCAGGTGATCGACAGCGCGACACGACAACCACTCGCCGGCGTGAACGTCATCGTTGAAGGCACACGACTCGGCACCATCAGCCGTGATGACGGGACATTCACAATCGGCGGCGTCCCCGCGGGAACGCACACGATTCGAGCGCGCCGGATCGGCTACGCGTCGGTGCCGGTGGTCGTCAATGTGTCCGACGGATCGACGGTCTCGGTGGAATTCGCGCTGGAGAAGCGCGGGGCGGCTCTCGAAGAAGTGGTGGTCGTCGGATACACGACTCAAAGGAGAGCCAGCATAACTGGCGCCGTTGCCACTGTAAATGTGACTGAAGTGGAGTCCCGCAGGGTTGCAGATGTGGCGCAGGTCCTACAAGGGCAAGTGTCGGGCTTGACGGTCACACAAAGCACCGGCGCGCCGGGAGAGGAAATCAGTATTCGTATTCGTGGCGAAGGAACGATAGGCAACAACAGTCCGCTTTTCATAATCGACGGAATACCCAGTCGCGATATCTCCTTCCTGAGTCCCGAAGACGTGCAGAGCTATACCGTGCTCAAGGATGCGTCTGCTGCTTCGATATACGGATCAAGAGCTTCCGCCGGAGTAATCGTGATTACCACCAAGGTTGGAGAAAGAGGCAAATCCAACTTTGATCTCAACTATTACACCGGCCTTCAGAAGGCGACCAATTTGCCCACGATGCTGGACGCCACACAGTACATGAACAAGATGGAGGAGGCCTGGAACAACTCCGGGAACACCGGCACGAATCCATATACAGTCGACAAGACCGCCAGGACTCTGGCCAATACCAACTGGTTGGACCAGCTATTCGAGTACGGACGATCTCAGAACCTGAACCTGGCCGCGAGTGGCGGTAATGATCGGGTGCAGTACCGAATGTCCGGTGGAATCAACAAGCAGGATGGCATCATCATTTACTCACACGACCAATTCCAGCGCTTCAATTTCAGGACGAATGTCAATGCAGGTTTGACCAGTCGTCTGAACGTCGGGACCAATCTCCTGCTTTCCTATGCAATGCAGGACAAGCTTTCCTCGAAGGGTGATGCACCGGGAATCATCCGACATGCCCTCATCAGGCCCCCCATCTTACCGGTCTACAAAGATCCAACTGATCCTACCTACTCCGCCAAAGACCCGTTTACCGATTTGCCCTTTTTTGCTACCCCATGGAACAGCGGCCAAAACCGGTACGAGTTTGGCTCCAACCCTGTCGCCCTGGCCTACTTCACCAACGACAAGCGAAACAACTTCAAGACCTTCGGGAACCTTTTTGCGGAATACGGACTTCTGGATGCTCTGAAATTCAAGAGCAATCTTGGGCTCGATTTGAACCTCAGGCACAACAAGGCGTTCTTTCAGAATTTCGGCGACAACGGCGGAGGAGCAGGTCCGCTGGATCAGGGAACCGGACGTCAAAATCGTCCAACCGGATTGAACGAAGACAGAGGGCAGGAGACTACCGTCACCTGGAACAACACCCTGAATTACGCCAAGGAAACCGCCACGCACGACATAAGCGGGCTAGTCGGCAGCGAGTACATCACCAACTACTCCTCTTCTCTAGGCGGCTCCAGACAGAGATTCGATTATGTCAGGGATAACTTCCAATACCTGAACTACGGTGGCACGACGGATCAGAACACCGGAGGTTCCGCATCTGAATGGCGCCTGTTCTCACTATTCAGCTCGGCGACCTACATGTACGACACGCGGTACATGATTACCGCCAATCTCCGAGCGGATGCTTCTTCCAGGTTCGCAGAGAAAAATCAGTGGGGGTACTTCCCCTCGGTTTCCGTGGGCTGGAAAGTTTCCAACGAGAATTTCATGCGGAATGTCGGTTGGATTACCGACCTGAAGCTGAGAGCCAGCACCGGGAAGCTGGGGAACCAGGAGATCGACAACTACTCCTTCCTGACTTTGCTCCGCAGATCCGGGGACAATTACCTCATTTCACGGTACGGTAATCCCGATCTGAAATGGGAGACGACTTCACAAAACGACGTCGGGGTGGATGTGGGGCTGTTGAGCAACAAGCTCTATCTCACCATGGACTACTACGTCAAGAAGACCTCTGACATTCTGCTCCCCATTTCGTTGCCTTCCATAGTGGGCAATGTTTCTCCCACTATCGTCAACGCCGGTGAAGTGAGCAACAAGGGATTCGAGCTCGCACTCGACTTCAAGAACAGTGGTGGGCCGTTCAATTACGGCATCAGAGGAAATCTCGGCACGAACACCAACATGGTGGAAAAGCTGCACCCCAACCTGCCGAACATCATCACGGACATATCGAGGACGGCAGTAGGGCACCCGCTCGGCGCTTTTTACGGCTACGTGGCGGAAGGCATTTACCAGGACCAAGGCGAAATTAACACCCAGTTATTTGGAACCGTAAATCCTCCGAACAAGCCGGGCGACATCAGATTCAGAGATCTGAATGGCGATGGAGTAATCAACGACAACGACCGGACGTTCCTCGGCAATCCGATTGCAAAGATTGCCTACGGCTTGAACCTGGCCGCGGACTATCATCGCTTCGATTTGTCCGTGTTCTTTCAAGGGGTAGGAGGGGTCGATAAGTACAACGACGCCAAGCAGATAACGGATTACGACAGCCGTCCGTTCAACCACAGCGTCGCGGTGTTGGGCGCCTGGAGTGGGGCAGGCACTAGCAACACGATTCCCCGCACCACTTTTCAAGACAACGGCAGCAGCAAGAAATCGAGCATCTTCGTCGAGGATGCCTCCTACTTCCGCCTGAAAAACCTGGAGCTCGGATATACTCTCGCGCCCACACGGCGCCTGTATGTATCCGGCCAGAATCTTTTTACGAAGACCAACTATACGGGATTGGATCCGGAGTCATCGGATGCCCTGGATAGAGGAACATATCCGCAGTCGAAGGCATTCCTATTCGGACTCAACGCCAAATTTTAATCGATTTAGTTGGAAATCATAAATCGGTGGGAGCAATCATGAACACGAAACACAGGGTAGCTGCATTCGTTTTGATCGGTTCAGTCTTCAGCTGTACCGACTTGCACAAAGATCCTATCGGCTTGCTTACGCCGGAACAGGTAAGCACTGAGCCAACACTGAACGCGGTTACGTTGTCGGTGACATCATCGTATCAGATGCTCGCCAGCACGCTCAATCTTCTTGCAACATGGGATTGGGATCACGGGTTGGTGTTCAGAAACGATTTCATTTTGCAGGATATCGCTTCGGATGATGTGAAAAAGAAATGGACCCCTGACGGGCATGACAGCGACCAGGCATGGATGGATCAGATCGACGATTTCAATTTCACAGCGTCCAATCCGGGATTTAATGGTCAATGGAGCTACGATTACGAGGGGATAGCCCGGGCCAACCTGGCCATCAGCTACCTGACCGATGCGACGCTTACCACAAAAATCGGGATCGCTCCAGCCCTGAAGGACAGGCTGCTCGGCGAGGCGTACTTCCTAAGGGCTTTTTACTATTTCGACCTGGTAAACAACTTCGGGGATGTACCATTGTTGCTGAAGCCGCTGAAAGACTTTAGCGATGCGTACGCCGTGGCCAAGAGAGAAACGAAGGCCAACGTCTATTCACAGATTTCTGCGGACCTGGCTCTTGCCAAGCCATTACTACCTAGCAGCAAGTATTCCGATGATACAGAAAGGTGGAGAGCATCCAAAGGCGCTGTCGTGGCTATGCAGGCCAAAGTGGCGCTCTACAACGAGAAATGGTCAGAAGTCATCAGCACCGTGACCGAATTGGAGGGCTTGGGTTTTTACAGCCTGAACCCTAATTATTTCGACAGCTTCGATGTCAGCAAGGAACCAAGCGAGAACGAAGTCATTTTCGCTTACGATCACCAATCGGGTCAGACTCCGAGGAAGGGCAATGGACTGTGCGCCCCGCTGGATTGGGGCTTCAATGCGCCGACCGATAATTTTCTCGCCGAATTCGAGGCGAATGACCCAAGGTCACTTTTCACGGTGAACGTAGCCTCCAATGTCAAGGATGTTCCTCAATCCGTTCACAAGTTGTTGGGTACGTTCGACTCGACGACGATCAAGGCCTATAAGGGAAATGACGATGCGCCGAGCAACAAGATCTTCATTCGGCTGGCAGACGTCGAGTTATGGAAGGCCGAGGCATATAACGAAACCGGGAATCCTGCCGCGGCAATTGCAATCATCAATACTATCCGGACTCGGGCACGGACCAGTGTGGCGACGAATGGTAGTATGCCGCCTGCCGGGACTCTGCCGGCCAGGCCTGCGTCCGTTGACCAAGCCACGATCAAAGGCTGGTTAATCCACGAGAGGAGAGTAGAGCTGGGTTTTGAATCGCAACGGTTCAACGACCTGAAAAGGTGGAAATTGGCTAAGCAGGTCTTGATTGCCGCCGGGAAGAATTTCCAGGACCGCAACTATCTCTATCCAATCCCACAGAGTGAAATCGACAAATCGGGCGGAAGCATAACGCAGAATCCCGGTTACTGATTCAGGTCGAATTTGAGATCGTCTTTCCGTCCGAGCCGAACAAGTGTACGCGCTCGGGCGGAACGCGAACTCTGATGGTGTCGCCAACGTCGGGCAGCTGATCGTTCGACACTGAGGCCATTAGGCGGCTCCCGCCACCCTCCACGTCGAAGTGGACGTGGCTGGTGCCGCCGAGTCGTTCCACCAGTACGACGCGTCCTGGAAGGGCATCTCCGTCCGGCGCAGCACCTGCCGCACGATCCGGGGAAGTGTCGAGGCGAAGGTCCTCTGGTCGGATTCCCAGCGTCAGCGGTTCCCCATTTTTCGCCTTTGCGGCGTTGTCGCGGCGCAGCTTGATGCTGACTCCCGCGGCGATGAAAGACAGCTGCCCATTCTCTTCGCGCAGCCCGCCCTCCACGAAATTCATTGGCGGGGTCCCGATGAAGCCCGCAACGAAGCGGTTGACAGGAGCGCGGTAGAGGTCGATCGGGCGGCCAATCTGCTGGATTCGCCCGTCGGCGAGCACGACGATGCGATCGCCGAGGGTCATCGCTTCGACCTGGTCGTGCGTGACGTAGATGGTCGTGGTCTTCAGACGGCGCTGCAGGCCGCCGATCTCGATGCGCATCTGCGCGCGAAGGCCGGCGTCGAGATTGGACAACGGCTCGTCGAACAGGAAAACCTTGGGCTCGCGCACCATCGCTCGGCCCATCGCAACTCGCTGGCGCTGGCCTCCAGACAACTGCTTCGGCTTGCGATCGAGCAGCGGCGCCAAGCCGAGCATCCCCGCTGCCCAAGTAACTCGGCGGTCGATCTCCGTGGCCGCGATCTTTCTGATGCGAAGCCCGAGCGAGAGATTCTCGCGCACGGACATGTGCGGGTAGAGTCCGTAGTCCTGGAACACCATCGCCACGTCGCGCGCGCGTGGAGGAAGCTGGGTGACGTCGGTCGCGTCTATTCTTATGGTGCCGGAGGTGACTTCCTCGAGGCCAGCGACCATGCGGAGGATCGTCGACTTACCCGAGCCGGAGCCGCCAACGAGAACCAGGAGCTCGCCATCGGCTACAGTCAGATCGAAGTCCTCGACCACCACTGCGTCGCCGAAGCTCTTGCGGACGTGGTCGAACGTGACGGAAGGCATTTTACTCCAGTTCTCCGCTTTTTCCGGTTCGGTAACCGGACTCCAGTGGGCGCGCGAGATGTGTCATCCCTTGATGCCTGCGCCGGCCATGCTCTCAATGAAGTTCCTCTGTAGAAACGCATACGCGACGACAACTGGTATCACCAACACCATGGCCGAGGCCAGCGACACACCGACTGAACCCGCCCCTCCGCCGAGCGCAAAGACCGTAAGTAGCTGCGGCAAAGTCATCAACTGCTGATCCCGGACCACGAGGAGCGGCCAGAGAACTTCATTCCACGATCCCATGAACGTAAAGATCGCGACGATGGAGAGCACCGGCTTCGAGAGCGGCCAGAAAATCGTGAACAGAATCCGCATCTCGCTCATTCCGTCCATCCGCGCCGCGTCAATGAGCGATTGCGGGATCTGCAGAAAGAACTGTCGCAGCATCAGGATTGCCGTCGCGTTGAACAGGTACGGCACGATGAGCGCGGTGTAGGTGTCGATCCAACCGAGCTGCACGATCAGCGTATAGAGTGGAATCAGCGTCAGCTGACCGGGGACGAGCAGCACTGCGAGCGTCGCCGCGTTGAGCACAGGGCGCCCGCGAAATGTTAGTCGCGCCATCGCATACGCCGTAATCGAGCCGAACACGAGGACCGCGAGCGTGATCGTCGTGGCGACCATCGTGCTGTTCAAGAGAGCGCGGCCGAACGGGGCGCGCGCCCACATCGTTCGGTAATTGTCGAGTGTGAAGTGGGCCGGTATCAGCGCCAGCGATCCAAACTCCTCGCGCGGCTTGAACGTGCTCGAAGCCATCCAGAGGAACGGATAGATGAAAGTCAGCGCCGCCAGAGCCAGTCCCGCGTACAATCCGATCCGGCGAAGCATCCTCACAGCGCCTCCGCCTTGCCGATCACTCGGCGCTGAATGAATACAACGGCGCCGATGATCAGGGCGAGCGCGACGCCGATCGTGGCGGCGTAGCCCATCTTCTGATACGCGAAGGCGTTGGTGTACAGGTAGAGCACGACCGAGTACGTGCGGCGAAGCGGTCCGCCCCCAGTCATCACGTACGGCTCGATGAAGAGCTGGAAGCCGTTGATCGTCGACAGTGTGACGACGAGAATCGTCTGCGGCAGCAGCGAGGGGAGCGTCAAGTAGCGGAAACGTTGCCAGGCCGATGCGCCCTCGATCTCGATCGCTTCCTGGCAGCTGCGCGGGATGTACTGAAGCCCAGCGAGATAGATGATCACGTAGAAGCCGACGTTCTTCCACGTCACCATCACGGCAATCGCAGGCATGGCGGTGTTCGGATCGGTGAGCCACGACACGGGTGCGATGCCGATCTTGACGAGGAGCTTGTTGATCAGCCCGACGTCGGTGGCGTAGAGATTACTCCAGAGGATGGCGACTACGGCGCCCGAAATGACGACCGGAAGGAAGAACGCGGCCCGCCAGAAGCCACGGCCTGCCAGTTTGCGATTGAGCGCCAGCGCGAGGCCCAGCGCGGTCACGATTTGCAGCGGCACGTGGATGCTGAGGAAGACGAACGTGTTCGCGACGGCGCGCCAGAAGCGCCCATCGTTGGCCAACATTCTCAGATTGTCGAAGCCGGCGAAGGACGGAGCGGTGACGAGATCCCAGCGCAGAAACACCAGCACGAGCGCGAACACGATCGGGTACGCCGAGATTACGAGCAGGTAGACGGCGTAGGGCGCCGCCATCAGAGACCCCGATCGTTGTTCAGCGCGCATTCACGATGTTCCTCGCTTCGGCGGCCGCGCGGGCGAGTGCCTTGCGCACGGGCACTTTGCCGTAGATGGCAGATTCCTCATACGCTTCGGAGATGAGGTCGAATATCTCGACGACGTCGGGATCGACGTCGATATCCCGGGTCCTCTCGACATACTTCGCATAAGTCGAGAGGGTCGGCCAGGTTTTGAGTGAGGCCGTGAAGCGCGGATCGGTCGCAAGCCCACGGCGGTACGGCAGCTGGCTGGCGTCCTCTAGCAAAAGGCGATCGGCGGCGGGCGACGTAAGAAACGCCACGAAGCGCGCCGCCTCGTCCGGGTGCCTGGTCGTCGAGAAGATGGCGATGCTGCGGAGATCGGCGAACGCGTAGTGCTTGTCAGGAGACGACGAGTCCGGCGCCGGCATGGGAACTACATCGAAGTGCAAACCCTGAACCTTCAGCTCGTTGAGCTCTTTCAGGAACCACGGCCCGATGATTTTCATCGCGACCGTTCCATCGATGAATGGATCGCGCCCGATCGCAAAGTTCGAGTGCGGCAGTCCTCCTTCCGCAAATCCGCGCCGAAAGAGCTCGAGCGCCGCCACCGCCGCTTCGTTCTCGAACACCACTTTGCCGTTCACCACCAGCGTCTGCCCACCGGAGCCAGCCAGATACAGCGGGTAGAAATCGTAGAATCGCTCGTACCAGGTCGTCTTGAGTGTCGCCCAAAGCCCCCACCGGTCGGGCCGGCCATCGCCGTCGGTATCGCGCGTCAGACGCTTGAATGCAGCAAGCAGCTCGCTGTGCGTGCGCGGAGGGCGAACCCCTGCTGCCTTGAGAAGATCGATGTTGTACATCAACATCTCGGGATTCGTCTTCCAGGGGAAAGCGTAGATCCCGCTGTCCGGCAGACGGAGCGAGCCGAGCATCGCGGGATTCGTGCGCTCCTCTAGGCGCGCGGCAGTTGCGACGCGATTGTCGAGGCGCACGACGCCTTTGGCCCGGACCAATCGCGCCAACAGGGCAGAGGAGACGTTGGAGCTGATGTCGGGCGTCGCCTTCGCGACGATCGCGGCGAGCAAAACTTCTTCCGACGAACGACCCGCCGGCAGAGGCTGCACTTGCACCTGAACGTCGGGATTCTCGGCGTTCCACTGCTTCGCCAGACGCATGGCGAGGCGAGTCTCGGGGGGATTTGCCGCGGGCCAGTACGTCAACGTGATCGGTGTGGCCGTGGTCGACGCGCGTTCCACGCCGACGGTGCCGTTGGCCGCGCGTCGAAGCACCACCCGCGCGTGGCCCGAGCCGGCGAACTCACGCTGACCGGGGATGCTCGCCAGTGTCGATGACGGCGCGCCGACCGCGCGGTAGTGGAGGTACTGCGACGCTTCTGGATTGCCGGCCACGCTTTGCAGGGCCAACAGGCCTTCTATCGTCGATTCCGCTCCCGCGTTCCGATTCAAGCGCAGTGGTGACGGACCATCGATCCCATCGAACGTCCGGCCGGTCGCTTCGTCGTACATGTTCACGCGCGCGGGATTGGCGCCGACGAACCAGCTTGCCGCCAAACCCGCCATCACCGCGTAGTCGCGTTTACCTGTAGCATCCGCCAACGCGAGATAGCCTTCGACGATCGGGCCAACACCATACGCGATTTGCGGAAACCATTGCGGCGCTCCGGCCTCGGCGGATGAATTCGACGGCCGCGATGTGATCGCCGACGGCATTTGCCCAGCGAGTAGAAATCTCCCCCACAATCCGTCCGCCTCGCGTTGGGCCGCCACCGCGAAATCCGGACGCCCCAGCACCACTGAAGCCTCGGCGAGCGCGACAGTCGACCGCGATCCCCACGCGTGCCACGTCTCACCGGGACTATCCACGCGCGCGCCCCACGGTGCGGTCCGCGCCGACCCCATCGACAGAGGAACGAGAAGCCCGGCCGTTCGCTCCGCCAGTGCTGCGATTCGCGGCGAGGGCTCGGCGCGTTGCAGCGCCAGCAATCCGAGCAGCGCTTCTGAGGTCGCGGTTGCCGAGCCGCCGATCAGACGTCCTGCCTCGATCTCCCGCGCCATCCGGTTCACGGCGCGATCGAGCACAGGACGCACGGTCTTCAAGTCGGCGGAATCACTCGGCCCGAGCACGCGCACCGCCTCGCCCATCGCCCAGATGCTTCGCGCTCCCCAATAAGACATGCTCTTGCGGCTGCTCGGCGCGTTTCTGTTGGGCCGACCCTGTGCGTCGACGAAGTTGACGAACTCTCCATCGCCTTGCTCCATCCCGACGACGAACGCGAGCAATCCGAGCGCTTCGGCGCGCGCACGCGCATCCCCCGTCGTTTCGTAGGCACGGAGGTACACCACCGCGGCGCGTGCCGCGTCGTCGAGGCTGGCGATGCCCTCGTATCCGTCCCGCGCCGGCGAACCGGTCGGGCGGTAATCGGGAGCTTCCGCGTAGAGGGAGACGACTCGCACCGGCTTGCCCTTCACCACGGCGTCGAGACCGAGGTGGTGCAGATAGTCGAGACGAATGGCGATCGGCGAAGGGCCAGGCGGCGACGCCAGGGCTTCAGGTTGGCGACGGCAACCAACGACAACCTGCGCGACGGATAACATCGTCGCGATGGTGGCCGCTCGTCGCACGCCAGTGATCACAGCGGTACGCCGCCCTGCTTTCGCTTGATCGCTTCCGCGAGAGAAGCGACGAGCTCGCGTTTCGGCACCCGCGCGGCGCATATCGTTACGTCGGCGGCGCCGTAGTAGACGATGAGATCGTCCCCTCGTTCGACGAGACCCTCAGGAAAGACGACGCGCACTCCCGTCTTGAAATTCGCCATGTCTACCTGCGGAATCGCGTTCTGCACGATCTCGTACGGCGCTTCGGGGGTCAGCGCCGGGGCGTCGGACACGTAGAGGACTTTCTCCGGCTTCTTGAGGTCGAGCACGCACCATCCCATCGAGTAGACGTTTCCTTCCTCGATGGATGTCGCACCGTGGAAGGGCAGCAGCCATCCAATGTCAGTTCTGATTGGAGGCGCGCCGGCGCCTACTCGGGAGCTCCGCCACGTATTCGGTCGCGGACCAACCAGCACCGCACCATCTGTCGGCCACTCGTCTTCGAGCTTGGAAACTCTGACGCATACCATGCGCGGCATCGGCCGGTGAAGAATCACGTACTGACCGTCGATCTTCTCGGGCAGAATTACACAGTTCTTGTTTTCGCCGGCGATGCGTGGACCGTGACGACGATAGCGGCTCGGAGAAAGCAGATCGTCGGTCGTGATGAGGCATACGCGCGGACCGTCGCGCGAGTAGCCAGTATAAGTGATGGCGTAGCGCTTTTCGTCGGCGAGATAGGTGATGCGGGCGTCCTCGGCACCCCATTGCTCGTACGGCGCGTCACGTGCAACCGCGGGGCGATCCCAGATCTCGTCGATTCGCTGGCCGTCGGATGAAAGCGCGAGTCCCAGGCACGATCGACGAGAAGCCTCCTCGAAAACGCGGACGAGCAACACGACTCTATCGCTCTTACGGTCGACCGTCACTCCGGGATTGAACGTTCCGCTGGCTTTTACGAATGAGATATCCGAGGGCCGGATGAGCGGGTTCGTCGCCAGACGTACGAGTGGCTCGATCACGACGGCCTCTCCGTTACCCATTTTTGATAGAGGCGTGCGAAGTGCTTGCCCGGCGCGCGGTAGTATTCGTCGGCGCTCACGTCGAGGACTTTGGGCACCGTTGGCTGGCCGAGGGTACCGGCGTCGCGACGCTGCCTGAACTTTCGAAAGACGTCGGCCGCCGGCTTCTCGCTCCCGTCCGCCCGCACAAGACCGAAAGTGCGCTCGCGCACCGCCAGCGCCAGCGGCTCACGATCGAAGAGTCGGGAATCGTAATCGCCGTAGCTCCAGGCGTAGGCCCCGGTCGCGCCGGTGTTCACCAATCGCTGCAGGACAGCGTGGTAGTACGCTGCCCCTTCTTCTTCGGAGGCCAGGTACTGACGCAGTGGCTTCCCCAGGAAATCGTCGGTGATCGTCTGTCCGGGAGATCCACGGGGCGCAGTGCAGAGCCCGAACTCCTGCATCAGCGGACGACGACCGCGCCCCGAGAGCTCGGCGGTAAGAGCGCAGGAGAACGGCACGAGCTCAGGATCGAGAAAGGAGCGCGCGCCGTCATAATAGAGCGGATAGGCGTGCATCAAATCCTCGTCGGCGATCTCGCCGACATCGTCGACGCGCATGTAGTTCGCTGTCGTGAGCGACGGAAGGTGCGCGCCTATCTGAATCGGAGTACCGGGAGCGACGCGTCTTATCGTGTTCGCCAACAGCGACGCCCACAGCCAGCCCGCGTCTCTGGTGCGAGGCCGCTGCGCATCGTCGATCTCGTTCGCCAGGTCGAACGCGCGGATAGAGTCGTCCCCGCCGAGCGCGCGTGCGCACGTCTCGACGAGCATCGCCTGTGTGCGCAGGATCGTCGGATCCGAGAAGAGATCGCCGGGTCGGCCCTGCGCGTCGAGCATCCACTCGGGCCACCAGAACTTGCCGCTCATGTTGATGACGATGAGCGTCGGCACGATTTTGAGCCCCGCGTCCTTGGCTGCGCGGACGACGCTCACGAGGTTGGCGACCATGTCCCCGGCCACGCAGAGCGGCCTGGGGAGGAAATCTTGCGCGAGGGTGAACAGTCTGACGACATCGAAGCCGATGGCAGCGATCTGCGCCATCTCTTCGCGCACTTCGCCGATGTCGAGCTCGCGCCACATGTACATCGCGCTTCGCCGCGGCCAGTAGTTGACGCCAAGCTCGAAGGTCACGGCTCTCCCAGTCCCGCCAGAATCTCCTTTAGAGAGAGGTCGGCGACGGCCGTGACACCGTCGGCAGCGCCGTAATAGACGCGAACCTGATCGCCGTCGACGAGAGCGCCGCACGTGAACACCACCTTGCCGAAAAATCCTTCGACCTCATACGGAGCTTCCGGTATGAGAATCGGCTCACGTGATCGTCCTCTCACTCGAGAGGGATCGTGCCTGTCGAGAAAAAGTGCGCCGAGTCGATAGGTGGGTGGGTCGCCAGTTACGCCGTGGTAGATCGCGAGCCAACCGTCCTCTCTGCCATGGTGCACGCGGAAAGGCACGGCGCCACCTCCAACCTTCTCGTCATCCCACCCGTTCGGGCGTGGCGTGGCGACGAGGCGGTGATTTCCCCACGACAGCAGATCAACGGAGGATGCGGACCAAATGGAATGTTTCCCAAGGCCTTCAGGCATTGGCCGGTGCAGCGCGGCGTAACGACCGTCGATTTTCTCGGGAAAGATCGTGACGTTGCGATTGGGGGGAGAAAAGATGATTCCGTGTCTGGCGAACGTCTTGAAGTCCGTCGTCGATGCGAGAGCGGTGCTGATTCCGTAGTGTGACACGGCCGTGTAGGTGATCCAGTACGTGCCGTCCAGCTCGGTAATGCGGGGATCTTCGACGCCGAACGATTCGTAGATGTTGCCGGCGACGAGCGCCGGGAGTCCGGCAACGTCGAAGTGGATGCCGTCAGTCGAACGCGCGACCCGAAAGTGCGACATCGACGTGAGCCAGGTTTGGCCGTTGTCGACCACGAGCCTTGGATCGCTGACATCCGGTCCCTTGGCGGTAACTTGCCACCGCTTGATCTCGATGCGCCCGGTTTCGGCGTTAAAGATCGGAGCTGCGGCAAGTCCGCTCGACATTTTTCGCGGCGCCTCCGCGACGCGCAGCAGCAGGACTGTGTCTCCGTTGTGTTGCGCGACAGCGGGATTGAATACGCCCAGAACCTCGAAGTCCGGCCTCGAAGGGAGGACCATTGCTGGGGTGATGATCGGATTTTCTGGGGGGCGGAACGCGGTCACGCCTTACACACGACAGAGCCGCACAGCCTCAGCGAGCGAAGCTCGCGGATCGCGTGTGGGCACGAACTCCTGTGCGATGTAGCCGTTGAACCCGGACTCGGCGATCGCTCGCATGACCGCGGGATAGTTGAGCTCCTGTGAGGAATCGATCTCGTGGCGCCCCGGCACACCGCCGGTATGGTAGTGACCAATATACCGGTGATTGTCCCTCACCGTACGGATTACGTCACCTTCCATGATCTGCATGTGGTAGATGTCGTAGAGCAGCTTGAAGCGCTCGGATGCGACCTGTTTCGCGAGCGCTACGCCCCATGCAGTGTGATCGCACTGATAGTCCTTATGATCGATTCTGGAGTTGAGAAGCTCCATGCACAGAGTAACGCCGTGCTTCTCCGCCAACGGAATGAGAGGAGCCAACCCGCGCGCGCAATTCTCGCGTCCCTGATCGTCGGACATTCCGGCGCGGTTCCCTGAAAAGCAAATGACGTTCGGAACCTTCGCGGCGGCTGCGAGCGGAATCGCGCGCTCGTAGGCAGGAATGAGCCAGGCGTGATTCTCGACCCGGTTGAAACCCTGAGTGAGACGCGTGCTTGGGTCAGGCACTGTCGCGTATCCCATCGCGCAAACGAGGCCGTACTTGCGGGGGATCGCCCACTCGTCCGGCTCAAGTAGCTCCACCGAGTCGAGTCCGAGCTCGCGCGCCATTTGCGAGAGCTGGTCGAGAGTGAATTGACGATACGGCCAGCGTGAGACTGAATACCGCATCGCGTTGGGGGATGCGTTGAGATCGACGCTCTCCGCCATCTTGCCTAAATGTGCGGGCTCTGCGCGCACTTTCCTCGCGCCAATGAGCCCGGCTGCTCCAGCGGCAGCTCCCGCCGCCAGGAATCTCCTCCGTTTCACCGGAGAACGATCAGAGGTTGCGCCGTTGCAGCTCCCCTACGGCGAAGTCAGCAGCGCGCGCAGTCAACGCCATGTAGGTAATCGACGGATTTTGGCAGGCCGAGCTTGCCATGCAGGCGCCGTCGGTCACGAACACGTTCGGGACATCGTGCAGCTGGTTGTTGGCGTTGACGGCCGACGTTTTCGGATCCCGTCCCATGCACGCCGTCCCCATCTCGTGAATCCCCAGCCCAGGTTCGGCGCCCAGACCACCGGGTTTGTTTCCGTCGTAGCTCTCGACGTTGCTGCATCCGGCTGCGAGAAGCATCTCGGTCGCCTGCACGCGCATGTCCTCGCGCATGGCCAGCTCGTTCGGACCCCATGAGCAATCGATACGCAGAATGGGAATACCCCATTCGTCTTTCTCGGCGGCGTCGAGCCAGGCGTGGTTCTCTTTGCGCGGCAGACACTCGCCGAACGCAGTCATCCCGACAGTCCACGGACCCGGGTCGTGCAGTTTCTTTTTCAGCTCCGCACCGATACCCGGCTGTGACGCGCCACGGCCCCAGTTCATGCGCCCGGCTCCGCCCTGATAGCCGTAGCCGCGCACGAAGGTGAGCTTGTCGGAGTCAGAGCTGGCGAGATTGCGGAAGCGCGGAACGTAAAACCCGTTGGGCCGGTTTCCCTCGTAGTAGTGATCGAGGAGTCCGGGCACGTCGCCGTTGGCTCCCACTATGAAGTGGTGATCCATGAGGTACTGGCCCACGACACCGCTCGAGTTGCCCATCCCGTTCGTAAAATGCGAGCTCTTCGAATTGAGCAGGATGCGGGTAGTGCCGAGCGTCGAGGCGCAGAGGAAGACGACTTTCGCAAAGGCTTCGTGTGTTTCACCCGTCTGGGTGTCGACGAATCGTACCCCTGTCGCCCGGTTCGTTTTCTCGTCGTAGATCACTTCGCGCGTCAGGCTGTGCGGACGCAGAGTGAGCTTCCCGGTCTTTTGAGCAGCCGGCAGCGTGGATGACTGGCTCGAGAAGTACGAACCGGTTCTGCAGCCGCGGTAGCACGGGCCGCAGAAGTGACACGGTAGCCTGTCGCCGATCGGCTCGGTGAGGACGGCTGCTCTTCCTATGGTAACGTGGCGTCCGGGGAACTCTCGTTCGATTCCGGCCTTCACCCACTTCTCGCCGGCGTTGAGCTCCATTGGATGCTGAAATTCGCCGTCGGGCAGGTGTGCGAGGCCGAGCTTTTCGCCACTTATGCCCGCGTGTTTCTCGACGTAGCTATACCACGGCGCGATGTCCTTGTAGCGGATCGGCCAATCGACTCCGTGCCCATCGCGGAGATTTGCCTCGAAGTCGAGGTCGCTCCAGCGATACGTCTGCCGCCCCCAGATCAGTGAACGCCCTCCGACCTGATCTCCCTGGATCCAGGTGAACGGCTTGTCCTCGAGATATGGATGCTTGGTGTCTTTCACGAAGAAATGAACCGCCGCCTCAACGAACTGGCCCGTGCGCGCCTGAACTGGGTAGTCCTTTGCCAGCGGACTGTCAGGCGTTATGCGCCGCTGACGCAGGGGAAAGGCGTAGTCCGGTTTGTGCTCGGTGACGTAGTCCTTTATGTGCTCGACAGGTCGTCCGCGCTCGAGAACAAGCGTGCGCAATCCTTTTTCAGTCAGCTCCTTCGCGGCCCAACCGCCGCTGATTCCGGAACCGACTACGATCGCGTCGTATTCTTCTTTTTGCTGAATGAGCATGCGCCGCTCGTGAAGCTCGTGAACTAATCAGGCCCAGGCGGGAGTGCCGGGCTTGTATGGAATGTCGGCGTAGCGTCCCCACGGAGTCAGACGCAGCTCGCGCGTTTGTCCGACTTCCGATGTGTAGTAGCCGACGACGGCGAGCTCCTTCATCATGCGGAAGAAGCTCTTTGCCCCGATGTCGTCTGTAGAGGTCGAAGGAGTTGCCGCATCCTCCGGACTGGCGCCGACCCCTCCGCCGGCAGCCACATCACTCTTGCGGAGCTCAGGGACGAGCTCGGGGCGGAATGGCTGTCCGACCGTCCCGGGAAGCTCGGCGAATGCAGCGCGGTCCATGTCCAGAACCATCGCGGTCTGCTGGTCGGTGGAGAGCTCAGTGAATGCGCGGCCGTGCAAGCGCTTGGCCTGGGCGTCGACGCGGTCGATCCCGGTGAGGAAACGCTGGCGCTCTGGCGCCGGATAGTAGCTGTTGAACATCGCGTCCACGAACCGCCCGACTCCAGCGTCGCGGGCGCCGGGCGTCTCGGTAGTGGGGATGATTATGTCGGCTATCGCTTCAACAATATCGTGCTGGTGGGGGGTGAGAGTGCGCGGCACCCACTGCATCGATGTATCGGCCCGACACCCGGCGAGCACGCCGAGTATGGTGGGGGCCGAGAGAGTACCTCCGAGGAGCCAAGCCGACCGGCGCAGCGCTTCGCGCCGCGTGATATCACTGCCCATTTAATCCCTCCGCTGCCTTGATGGCCAATGTGGGAATCGCTCCAGCCGCTGTCAAGCTGGTCACAATATGGGAGGGTCGTAGCGCGGACAGCCTAAATGCTCCAGATTCTTGGCGAACTCCGCTCAAAAGGTCGCGGAGTGCAGCGCAAACGAGCTCGGCCACTTCTCTCTCACCGACTGAAAGCCATGAGCAATCTCAGCATCGTCGACATCCTCGTGATCGCGGCGTATTTCGTCCTCTTGTCGGGGATCGCCTACTGGGCCGCGCGTAAAGAAAAAAACGTGAGCTCGGATTACTTCCTGGCGAGCCGGGATGTGGGTTGGCTTGCGGTCGGAGCGAGTCTCTTCGCATCGAACATCGGAAGTGAGCACCTCGTAGGTCTTGCCGGGACAGGAGCGGCGAGCGGTCTGGCCGTCGGCCACTTCGAATGGCTCGCGAGCTTCATCCTCTTGCTGCTGGGATGGCTGTTCGTGCCGTTTTACCTGCGAAGCGGTGTCTACACGATGCCGGAGTTCCTCGAGCGCCGCTACAACCCTGCCGCACGGTCGTACTTCACCTGGGTGTCGATAGTCGGTTACGTGCTTACGAAGATCAGCGTCACGCTGTTCGCCGGCGGCGTCGTCATGCGAGCAGTGACGGGATACGACTTCTGGACGAGCGCGGCAATCCTCATCGTCATCACCGGGCTGTACACGATTTTCGGTGGACTGCGCGCGGTCATCTATACGGAAGTCATGCAGGCCGTAGTTCTGATCGTCGGCTCGATAACGCTGATGTTCATCGGTCTTCACGCCGTGGGGGGATGGTCGGGCCTCAAGGCCGCTGTGCCTCCCGACTATTTCTCGATGTGGAAGCCATCGAGCCACAAGGATTTCCCGTGGACGGGTGTCGTGTTCGGAGCACCGATCCTCGGAATATGGTATTGGTGTACAGACCAACACATCGTCCAGCGCGTGCTCGCGGCGCGCAACATCCAGGAAGCGCGGCGCGGAACGATCTTCGCGGGCTACCTGAAGATTCTTCCGGTTTTCATCTTCGTGCTGCCCGGCATCATCGCCGCGGCGTTGTACCAGGATGTTCGCGGTGGAATGGCCGACTCGGCCTATCCGATACTTGTGACGCGCCTTCTCCCGATCGGGTTCAAGGGCCTCGTGCTGGCGGGAATGCTCGCCGCGCTAATGAGCTCGCTGGCGTCCGCATTCAACTCGTGCTCGACGCTGCTCACGTGGGACGTGTACCGCAAGTGGAGACCAGCCGCGAGCGAAGCGCGTCTGGTGTTCGTGGGACGCGTGACGACGGTGATCCTCGTGTTCCTGGGCCTCGCCTGGATCCCGTTCATGAAGTACGTCTCGCCGCAGATCTACATCTATTTGCAGAGCGTGCAGGCGTACATCGCGCCACCGATCGCGGCCGTTTTCCTGTTGGGACTTCTGAGCCCGCGGCTGAACGGGAAGGGC
>Ga0193699_10000303_pt1 | contig 22590 bp, 20 predicted proteins | sample L3c2metaG_FD_160095 | JGI IMG/M metagenome (GOLD analysis project Ga0193699, IMG submission 160095) | Soil microbial communities from a riparian zone of the East river system, Colorado, United States - L3c2 | ecosystem: Environmental > Terrestrial > Soil > Riparian zone | place: USA: East...
GTTCGACGTGGTGCAGGACGACCGCCTCGAGGTCGGCCGCAGCCATCCGTTCGGCGCCCGCGTCTCAATCACCACCGACGACGCCGTGCATGAGCGGCTCTATGCCGATCCCTCCGGCGAACCGTCTTCGTTTCCGGACGCGCAGGCGATGGCGCAGAAATTCCTCACCCTTGCCCGGCCGGTGCTGCAGGGCCGCGCCGATCAACTCGCCGACGCGATCCTGTCGCTCGAGAGGTTCGACCGCGTCGAGAAGGCCACGCATCTGGGGCGGCAGTAGCGCACCGTCAATTCGCGCGTCTACGACCAGGCGACATCGCTTTCTTCACCCTCTCCCGCTTGCGGGGGAGGGCGTAGGCGGCCAATGGCCGCCGTTCTTGATAGAAGAACGCCGATGCGAAGCATCGGCTATGGTGGGGGTGCCTGCTACAGGACACATAGGTTGCAGTTCAGCGGATGAGAGAGCCCCCACCCTAACCCTCCCCCGCAAGCGGGAGAGGGGACAGACCGTTCGCGGCCAAGCGGCTGGGAGTGCTAACGCCCCCACGCAGCGCGCGGCGTAACCCAGAGGTCCGCGACATGGCCGAACAGCTCGATCTCGCGGTCTTTTTGGGCACCTAACCGCCGCGCCACGCCCTGTGAGGCCAGGTTTTCGCTATCGATGCAGTGGACGATTTGATCGAGTTCGAAATTCGCAAATGCCCAGTCGATCGACGCCCGCGCCGCCTCGACGGCGTAGCCCTTGCCACGAAATTCCGGTGCAATGCCCCAGCCAACCTCGAAACCCGGCCAGGCCGGTGGAAACCACGGCCCGACCCGTCCAGCAAATTTCCCGCTGGATTTTTCCTCGACCACGAACATGCCGGCGCCGTGCAGCGCCCAGTGCCCGGCCATCACGATGGCATGGCGCCAGCCGGTCATCTCATCGACGACGGGCTGGCCGTCGACGGTGATGAAACGCGCGGTGCCGGGATCGGCGAGCATCGCCGTGTAAGGCGCCATATCGGCGCTGCGCCATTGCCGCAGTTTCAGCCGCGCGGTCTCGATGACGGGACCTTGGGGTTGGGCAAGTGTGACGCCTGGTCTGACGGGGACAATCATCGCAGCTTCCATTTGATGGAAGAATATCCGCTACCTCAGGTCAGGCGGCAAGTGCCGCGCGGATCATGTGCGCAAGATCCGACTTGCGATAGGGTTTGGCCAGCAGCAGCACGCCGGCGTCGAGATGGCCGTGGTGGATGATGGCTTCGTTGGAATAGCCCGACGTGAACAATACCTTCAGCGAATCCCTGCGCTGAAGTGCTGCGTCCGCCAGCTGGCGCCCGTTCATCGAGCCCGGCATGATCATATCGGTAAACAGCAGATCGATTTTTTGCGGGCTGTCGATGACGACCAACGCTTCCGCCGCGTTGACCGCCTCCAGCGTGAGGTATCCCAGACTCCTGATCTGGGCCAGAACGAAGGTCCGGACCAGATTGTCGTCTTCAACGACCAGGATGGTCTCATCGCCGCCTTCGATGCTTGCAACGCTCGCCGCTTCGACGGATGGCGCGAGGCCCGTCACCGGCGGAAGATAAATTCTTACCGTGGTGCCGTGGCCCTCCTCGCTGTAAATCTTGATATGGCCGTTGGACTGCTTGACGAAGCCATAGACCATGCTGAGGCCGAGGCCGGATCCCTTGTCGACGTCCTTGGTGGTGAAAAAAGGCTCGAACACATTGTCCAGAATGCCGGCGGGAATGCCGTGCCCGGAATCGGTCACCGCAACCATCACGTATTCGCCGGCGGCGACACCGCTGTTCATGCCGGCGTAATTCTCGTCGAGCACGGCATTGCTGGTCTCGATAACGAGCTTGCCACCGTCCGCCATCGCGTCGCGGGCATTGAGCGCGAGATTGAGAATCGCATTGGTAAGCTGGCTTGGGTCGATCAGCGCGGGCGACACATCGGCCAGCGTCATGTGGACCTCGACTTGCTCACCCAGCGTCGGCCGCAGCAAATTGGTCGCTTCCATCACCAGTTTGTTGACGTCGACTTCACGCGGCTGCAGCGGCTGCTTGCGGGCGAAGGCGAGCAGCCGTTGGGTCAGATCGGCGCCGCGCGCCGCCGCTTCGTCGATCATTTTCGCGATCGCAACCATTTCGGGCCGGTCCGCGACGGCTTCGGCCAGGATTTCGATGGTTCCGGTAATGACCGTGAGAATATTATTGAGATCATGGGCGACGCCGCCGGTCAATTGACCGACGGCTTCCATTTTCTGGGCCTGGCGAAGTTGCAGGTCCGCGACATTCTTCTCGTACAGAAGACGGTCCTTTTCCTCGACCAGGGTCTTCATCTGATCCACGGTCACCTGCAGCGCCGCGCCCCGGGAGGCGGTCGAGACCGCCTCGGCCAGCACGTTGGCGAAGCCGGTCAGAAAATTGATGTCGTACTGGTCGTAGTCGTGCTGCCGATCGTTGTCGATCTCGAGGATGCCGTAAGGCTGATCGTCATTGCCCTTGATGATGACGTCGATGATCGAGACGATGCCATGCGCGGCATAGAACGGCGGCAGGTCGACATAGCTGGCCAGTTGCAGATCGTCACAGATCGATGGTTCTCCGGTCGTGAAGGCGCGACCCTGCGGCGAGCTCATATCGGCGCGCGACACCACATGACCGACGACCCCGTCCTGCCAGCCATGACCGGCGACGATCAGAAGATCGTTCTCCGCGGCGCGGTAGCGGCATACTTTGCTGAAGGGGACGTTGAGGCCGTCGGCGCAAACCCGCGCTGCTTCCGTCAAAATCGCGATCAGATCCCGCTCGCGAAGCGCGAAGCTGCCGAACCGGGCGATCGCGGCCTGCTGGCGAAGCAGCTTCTGAACCTGGGCAGCGGCATCGGTCATGGAACGGCTCGACTGCTTTGTTCTGAATTGCCGGCAAACAACATGGACCGCCCGGCGGCCGTCTTATACCCGTAGATTTACGGAATTCGACGCTTATTGTTTCCGGCGCTCGCACATTAGCGCTGCACCATCATGCAAACATGAGCAATTTTGACCACGTCGGGCGTGAGCCGGCTGGACTGGGCCGTTCGGGACCTTGTAATTTGCCTGACCCCGCCACGCAAGAACGCCCCTTATGCTGCGCACGCCCTTCATCGAGACCCTGAGCGACCTGTTCAGCCGCTCGGCGCAGTGGCGCGGGCGCGACGAGTTGTTCGTCGATGACGCCGATCGCATCACCGGCGCGGAGGCGCTCGATTCTGCGCTGCGGATTTCTCAGGGCTTTGCCGATCATGGCGCCGGGCCGGGCGAGCTGATCGGCTATCTCTGCCGCAGCTCGGCGCGGCACAGGCGGCGAGATCGCAAAACCGTGTTTGCTGACACGCGTTGTTTGATAATCGAATCCGCCGATATCTATTGCGCACGCAAGCGCCTCATGCCCCAGCTGTCATCGCCCGGCTTGACCGGGCGACCCAGTATTCCAGAGCCGCCAGTGATAGAACCGTGAAGCCGCGGCGTACTGGATACCCCGCTTTCGCGGGGTATGATGGCTGTTGTGTTGGCGAGCACCTTGGGAGCAACTAACGACCGGGGATTATGGGTCCCGGCGTTCGCCGGGACGACGTTGAGGGAGTGTGCTATATCTCCGCAAAGCAAAAAACACGGAGTCCCCATGAGCTGGCTTCCCTCCAACGATCCCGTCCTCGGCGATCCCCTTTCCTGCGACGCGCTCGAATTGATCATTGTGCCGCGCACCCGCGACCTCGGCGACGGATTCGAGGTGCGCCGGGCGCTGCCGCATGGCAAGCGCCAGATGGTCGGCCCCTTCATTTTCTTCGACCATTTCGGGCCGGTGCAGTTCATGTCCGGCAAGGGCATGGACGTGCGGCCGCATCCGCATATCGGACTTGCCACCGTCACCTATCTGTTCGACGGCAGCATCATGCACCGCGACAGCGAGGGCAACATCCAGGAAATCCAGCCCGGCGCGATGAACCTGATGACGGCGGGGCGCGGCATTGCCCATTCCGAACGCACGCCCGACGTGCAGCGCCGTGACGGCCAGAAGATGCTCGGCCTGCAGAGCTGGATCGCGCTCCCTGCCGGCTCCGAAGAAGTCGCGCCGTCGTTCCAGCATTACGCCTCTGCCGATTTGCCTGTCGTAACGGACCGCGGTTTCACCGCGAAAATCATCGCCGGCAGTTCGTTCGGCGTGAAATCGCCGGTCACCATGGTGTCGCCGTGGTTTTACACCGAGGTGACCGCCGGACAGGGGATCAGCGTGCCGCTCGACCCTGATCATGAAGAGCGCGCGATCTACCTGGTCGATGGCGAAATCGAGATCGCGGGCGATCGCTACGAAGGTCCGCGACTGCTGATCTTCCGGCCCGGCGATCGCATCACGGTCAAGACGACAAAACCGACGCGGATGATGTTCCTCGGCGGCGATGCACTGGAAGGCCCGCGCCACATCTGGTGGAATTTTGTCTCTTCCAGCAAGGAGCGGATCGAGCAGGCCAAGCAGGACTGGAAAACCGGCCGTTTCGCCCATGTTCCCAACGAACATGAGTTCATTCCGCTGCCGGAGTGAGCTATCCCCTCCGTTGCTTCTGCAGCTCGCACCTCGCGAGATAGCCCCGCCTTTTGAAAGTTTGACCGATGACCACCATGCTCGCCAGCGACCTGCCCCTTCCCCGGATCGGGCGCGGCAAGGTTCGCGATATCTACGCCGTCGGCGACGACCGCGTTCTGCTGCTAACCACCGATCGCATCAGCGCATTCGATGTCGTGATGGCCGAAACCATCCCGATGAAGGGCGCGGTGCTGACGCAAATCAGCGCCTGGTGGTTCGCGCAGCTCGAAGGCGTGGTGCCGCACCACATGATCAGTGCCGACGCCGATCAAATCATCACGCGAGTGCCCGCGCTCAGGGATCATCGCGCCTCGCTCGCCGGGCGGGCGATGCTGTGCCGACGCACCACTGTGTTTCCGATCGAATGCGTGATCCGCGGCTATATCTCGGGCTCGGCCTGGAAGGAATACGCGCAACAGGGCACGCTGGCCGGCGAGAAGTTGCCTACCGGCCTGCTTGAGAGCGCAAAACTGGAGCCCGCGATCTTCAGTCCGGCCACAAAGGCTGAAACCGGCCATGACGAGAACATCACCATTGGCCGCATGCGCGAGGTGTTGGGCGCCGAGGTGGCGTACGAGTTGGAAAGCATGGCTCGCGCGGTCTATACGCTCGGCGAAGAGATCGCCCGCGAACAGGGCATCATCATCGCCGACACCAAGTTCGAATTCGGAAGGGATAGAGAGGGCCGCATCATCCTGATCGACGAGGTGATGACCCCCGACAGTTCGCGGTTCTGGGCGGCGGACGCCTACAAGCCCGGCCAGCCGCAGCCGAGTTTCGACAAGCAGCCGCTGCGCGATTATCTCGACGCCGAGCGCCGCGCCGGCCGCTGGAACGGCGATGCCCCGCCGCCGCCATTGCCGGCAAGCGTCGTGGAGGCCACCAGCAAACGCTATCTCGAAGCTTACCGCCGCGTCACCGGCGCTGATCTCAGGATTGCCTAGGTCTCACCTCCAGTGCCAATCTCCCGTCAGGCAGAGCAACGCGACAGGGAGTGAAGCCATGACCGAAACCGATGCCGTGCTGGTCGAACGCGATGGACCGGTGACCATCGTCTCCATCAACCGCCCGCATTGCCGCAACGCCGTCGATGGCGCGACGGCGCGAAAACTGTTCGACGCGTTCAGGGCATTCGATGCGGATGAAGACGCATCGGTTGCTGTGTTCACCGGCACCGGCGGCTATTTCTGCGCCGGCGCCGACCTCAAGGCGGTGGCTTCCGGCGATCCCAACAAAAAGCGCGAAATCGGCGGCCATGATTCGATCGCGCCGATGGGGCCGAGCCGCCTGCGGCTGACAAAACCTGTGATCGCGGCGGTCGAGGGGTTTGCCGTGGCCGGCGGCATGGAGCTGGCGCTGTGGGCCGATATGCGCGTCGTCGCCGAGGACGCCACCTTCGGCATCTTCTGCCGGCGTTTCGGCGTGCCCTTGATCGACCTCGGCACCATCCGGCTGCCGCGTCTGATCGGACATTCGCAGGCGATCGATCTCATTCTGACCGGACGCCCGGTCGGCGGCGCCGAGGCGCTGCGCATGGGGCTTGCCAACCGTCTCGTGCCCAAGGGCGAAACCCGCGCCCACGCCATTGCGCTGGCGAAGGACATCGCGGCCTTTCCGCAAACCTGCATGCGCGCCGACCGATTGTCGGCGCTGCGGCAATGGGACCTCGAAGAGCAGGACGCCATCGCCAACGAGATGCGCGGCGGACTCGAGGTCATCGCCTCAGGCGAAACGCTGTCCGGCGCCGCACGCTTTGCGTCGGGCGCGGGGCGTCATGGCGCGTTCGGTGGAAACAAGGCAGACTAAATCGTCGTCCCGGCGAACGCCGGGACTGGATTGAGCGACGTAGATTCCACCGCCCTTCACTGTCACAAAAATATTGTTGTCTTCACGCGCCGCGGTCGTCTACCACTGACCATTGACGTCAGGGACAAAAGCTTGCGCGTGGTCAGTCGTTCTCTAAGTTTCGGTCCGGGGATTCGCACAACGCTCAATGACGTTCTCGGCGGCGGCGCCGCCAGCGTCTTGAATACGACGTACGGGCTTTCTTACGCGCTGCTGATCTTTGCAGGACCCCTCGCGCCATATCTGTCCTACGGCGTCGCCGCCACCTTCATTTCATCGGCCGTTCTCGCGATTGTCATCGCGCTCGGAAGCTCGTTGCCGTTCTCGGTCGGGGGTCCGGACAGCTCCACCGCGGCGATGACGGCCATATTGGCGTCATCGCTGGTCGAACGAATGGCGGCGGCCGATCCGTCGGCTCCGCTGCTCGCTCCGGTTCTGATCACGCTTGGCCTTTCAGCCGTCGTGACCGGCATCGTGCTCTGCTGCTTTGGGGTGACGCGGATGGGCCGCGCCATCCGCTACGTGCCCTACCCGGTGGTGGGCGGATTTCTCGGCGCAACCGGCTGCCTGCTCATTTTCGGCGCGGTTCACGTGATCACCGGCCAGCGCCTTCAATTTGCGACGCTCGACCGGTTCGCAAATATCCTGACGCTGTCCGAACTGGCGGCAGCCTGCGCCATGGCGTTGATCCTGTATCTGACCTGGCACCGCTCTCGCAGTGCGCTTGGATTGCCAGCCATCCTGATCGGCGGCGTGATTGCCGCGCACGTCGCGTTCCGGTTTGCCGGTATCTCGCTGGCAGAGGCTCAGGCGTCGGGCTGGACCTTTCAGGCGCCCCCGCATGTCACCTTCATGCTGCCGTGGCGCGCGAATGAAATTAGCCATTATCCCTGGTATGCCTTGCCTGATCTGCTGGGCAATTTGATCGCCGTCGTGTTTGTCACGGCAGCAAGCACATTGTTCAACACCGCGGGCATCGAGGTCGCAACGCATCGCGAAGCTGATCTCGAACGGGAGTTAAATGTCACTGGCATGGCCAACATGCTGTCGGGCGCATTCGGAGGCTACACCGGCTGCGTTTCCGTCAGCCGGTCCGTGCTCAACTTCAACAGCGGCGGAACCGGCCGCCTTTCCGGCCTGACTGTCGCCGCGATCTCCGCGCTGATGCTGGCCGTTGCTCCGATGCTGCTTGGGTACATGCCGAAATTCGTCCTCGGCGGCCTGTTGATCTATCTCGGGGCGGACCAACTGCACCAATGGATCATCGAATCGCGGCGGCGGCTGTCGGTCACCGAATACCTGTGGTTGCTGGCAATCATCGTCATCATCCTGCAATGGGGGTTCGTCCCCGGCGTGCTGATCGGCGTCGTGATCGGCTGCGCGACGTTCGCGCTGAGCGCCGCGCGAATCGATTCCATCAAATACAGTTTCGACGGTTCGGAATACCGCAGTTCGCTGGACCGCTCGCGCGACGATCAGGCGGTGCTTGCCGCGCATGGCGGCAAGATCCAGGGCCTGAACCTGCAGAGCTATCTGTTCTTCGGCTCGGCCAACCGGCTGTACCGGCACGTCAAGGCGCTGCTGGCGCGTCATCCGGAATGCCGCTTTCTGCTATTCGACTTCAAGCTTGTCACCGGCATCGATTCATCGGCGGCTTACAGTTTCGCACAGATCAAGCGCACGGCCCATGATCGAGGCATCAAACTGGTGCTGGTGCACCTTCCGCCCGCGGCCGAAAAGGCTCTGCGATCCAGCGGCTTCATATCGGACGTAGTCAGCATCGTGCCTGAACTGGATCATGCGCTGGAGGGATGCGAGAACGAGATCATTACGCAGCATCAGGGCCTCGAACAGGAAGAAGCGTCCTTGCGCGACTGGTTCACCCAGATTCTCGGTACCGAGCATGACGCCGGCGAACTGATCCACCGCTGCCAGCGCATCGAGGTCGACGCCGGCGAAACCATCGTCCGCGCCGGCGACGCCGCCGATTCGATGCATTTCATCCTGGACGGACGGGTCGGAATCATGATCCCGGCGGATGAAGACCGCACCACGCGGGTGCGAAGTCTCGGCCGCTACACCACCATCGGCGAGATGGGCCTCGTTTCGCATGCGCCACGCAGCGCCACGATCCAGGCCGAAGTCGCGAGCATCCTGTACGTGCTGAGCGCCGACCAGTTCGAGGCCATCAAGGCCGACGATCCGACGCTCAGCCAAAAGCTGCTGACCTATTTCGTCTCGGTCATGGCCGAGAGCTTGACCTTCGCCAATCGCACGATCGCGGTGTTGCGAAGGTGATGCGTTCGTCGGGATGACGCTGAAATTATCTCAGCCGCGCAGCAGTCAGTATTTCTTGTGCGACAAGTGGGGCCGTTTGAAAGGCAAGAGCTTGTCGCGGAGCGGCGATCCGTCATGCGGAGAAGACAGCGAGGGCAACTCAACCTCTGCGGGAGATTGCTTGACTCATGCGAATGGAGCCGTAATACTCCATTCACAATTCACAGTTATTCAGTCTTGGCTTACGGAGCGCTTATGGCTGAGCCCGCTGACCAGACACATGACACGACCGTCCCACCGGAAGTTCAGCCTGCTTCGAGTTCGGAAGAAATAGCTGCTTCAGTCAAACAGGAGACGGCCTCCACGGGAAGCGGTACGCCGTGGGCGGAAGTTTTGAACGCGATGCGATCGGCTGAAGAGGCCGTTTCCAAGGCCGTGCAAGGCATGGCGATGCCTGCTTCGAGTCCGGAGGAAACAGCTGCTTCGGTCAAGCAGGAGACGGCTTCCACGGGAAGCGATACGCCATGGGCGGAGGTTTCGAACGCGATGCGATCGGCTGAAGAGGCCGTTTCCATGGCCGTGCAAGGCATGGCGAAAGATCGACCATAAGCGGTAGAAGACGACAAGCAGCAGGAAGGGGCATTATGGCATTTCCGACATCATTGAATTCACAGATCACCGATTCTGTCACCCAAGCCGACGTCCAGGTTCTCGGCGACGCACCTGCCATCGCAATGGGAAATCTCTACCAGGCTGTAGCACAGGCCCTTTCGAACGCGGCCCACAACGCCACGAACGCGCAGCAACAGAATTTCACGCTGGCCCAGGCGGTGACCGCGAGCTGCGTGCAGACTCTGCTGGGCTCCGTCGCAACGTCGGAAACGGCTGCGAAATCGTAAACGGCTTCGATATCCGCCGCGCGCTTGCACTCCGGGTTGCCTGTCGACGACCAGATCGCCGCCGCCCGATCCACGATGAGCAGTAGAAAGGAACATTATGGCATTTCCGACATCAGTAAATAATCAGATCACCGATTCCGTCACCCAGGCCAACGTCCAGGTTCTCGGCGACGCACCTGCCATCGCAATGGGGAATCTCTACCAGGCTGTAGCACAGGCCCTTGCGAACGCGGCCCACAACGCCACGAACGCGCAGCAACAGAATTTCACGCTGGCCCAGGCGGTGACCGCGAGCTGCGTGCAGACTCTCCTGGGATCCGTCGCAACGTCGGAAGCGGCTGCGAAATCGTAAGCGGATTCGACATCGCTGCGCTTCGACGTTTCCATGGTCGTACAGGGCATGGCGAAAATCGACCCTAAGTAGAAGACGAAAAACAGTAGAAGGGGACACTATGGCATTTCCGACATCAGTGAATAATCAGATCACCGATTCCGTTACCCAAGCCGACGTCCAGGTTCTCGGCGACGCACCTGCGATCGCAATGGGAAATGTCTACCTGGCGGTAGGACAGGCCCTTTCGAATGCGGCCCACAACGCCACGAATGCGCAGCAGCAGAACTTCACCCTGGCCCAGGCGGTGACCACGCGCTGCGTGCAGGTGCTGCTGGGATCCGTCGCCAGGTCGGAAGCGGCTCCGAAATCATAAGCGGCTGCGACATCGCTGCGCTCCTGCACTCCGGGATGCCTGTCGACAACATCACCGCCGATCGACAGACTAGGCGTGAGCGTCTTGAAAGTTTTGGAAGGGCCCTTCGACATGACCGATCCCGGCTCCGATACAAACGAAGTGAACGATCAAATCAAGGACGCAGTGGATCAATTGAATGCGTCCTTCAAAGGCATGAAGTCTAATGTCCCCGAAGCCGTCGCCTATCAGGCGATGGCTCATGCCGTTGCATTGGCGCTGCAGAACACGGTTCTTCAGCAACAGCACAACCACATGCTGCGCAGCGCGTTGACCACCGCCGCCGCAACGGCTCTGCTCGAAGGCAAACGAGCGGAAGCGGAAGCGGTGCTGAAACTGGCCGACGAAAAGTTGGGCAGCCAACAGAATCTCAGCGAGGAGATTGCGAAGATCGGCGATATATTGAAAACCATCGGCGAGCAGTTCAACACGCGCTGAAGTTCCGCCGACCGATGATCACCTTGGAGCGAGCGCAATAGCGCGCTCCCATCGAATTGTATTAAATTCGGCTGTACGTTGCGATAAGCGCAAGCGCAGCGCCACGATCCAGGCCGAAGTCGCGAGCATCCTGTACGTGCTGAGCGCCGACCAGTGAGGCCATCAAGGCCGACGATCCGACGCTCAGCCAGAAGCTGCTGACTTACTCCGTCTCGATCATGGCCGAGCGCCTGACCTTCGCCAATCGCACGATCGCGGTGTTGCGAAGGTAGTCGCCCGCATCAGCCACACAGCCGGCGATATGGCTGCAGGGGACGGTGTGTTAGCGTGCCCCGGCACCTCAATTATTGGGCTCAGAAAACATGACGGCAGAAGTTGTTGCGGCTGACCTGGAGACCTTCGTCATCGACGATTTCCGCCTGCAAAGCGGGGTGGTGATGCCGTCCGTGACCATCGCCTATCGGACGCTGGGCCTGCTTGCGCCCGATCGCGGCAATGTGGTGCTGGTCACGCATGGCAACACCAGCGGGCCGCAGATGATCGACCCCGGTGGATCGACAGGCGAAGGCAGCTGGAACGAACTGGTCGGCCCGGGCAAGGCGGTCGATACCAACCGTTTCTTTGTCATCTGCCCGAACATGCTGGGGTCGTCCTACGGGTCCACCAATGCCGCGAGCATCGATCCCACCACCGGCAACCCCTATGGGTCACGGTTTCCCGACATCACCGTGAGCGACATCGTCGCCACCCAGCGCGCGCTGCTCGATCATCTCGGTATCGACCGGCTGGTCGCGATTGTCGGCCCATCCTATGGCGGGTTTCAGGCCTTTCAATGGGCGGTGAATTATCCGGACATGATGCGGGGGATCGCTACGATCGTCACGTCTCCAATGGTACCGCGCGAGCGCTCGGAAGGAAACGTGGCGCGCCTACTCGCAACGTTGTCGAAAGATCCAAACTGGAACGGCGGCGACTATTACGATCGCGGCGGCGTGCTGGAGAGCATGATCCAGATTCGCTCGGCCACGCTGAAGACCTACGGCATCGAAACCCGCCTGCGGGATACGATGTCCGATCCCAAACAGATCGAGGCGGCGGTCCGCGACGAAGCCGCGCGATGGGCAACCGGGTTCGATGCCAACTCCCTGATCATCCTGGCGAAGGCGCTACGCAGCTTCGACGTGACGGCGCAATTTTCCAGTATCAGGTCGAAAGTTCTTTATGTGCTGTCCCGCACCGACAGGCTGTTTCCGCCGGACCTCGCGCCCGGCGTGATGCAGGGGCTCAAGACCGCCGGTGTCGATGCCGATTATTTCCTGCTCGACAGCGAGTACGGCCATTCGGCGTCCGGCCGCGACGCGCATAAATGGGCGCCGCGGCTACGGATGTTCATGGATGGGCTCGGCCAAGCGTAGCCCGGATGGAGCGAACATCTGTCGTCCCAGCCAAGCCAACGGGTCCGGCCTTCGGCCGGCCCGATGACAGGCTCCGCGCGAGCCGGGCCCCATAAACCCAGGTGTTAGTGAGACGCGAAGGCCTTTAACATCCGTATGCAAGCCGCGAGGCCGCGGCGTATGGGCCCCGGCGTTCGCCGGGGCGACGCGATCAAATCCCCGCCATCATCACGTATTTGATCTCGACATATTCTTCCATGCCGTGGTGCGAGCCTTCGCGCCCCAAGCCTGACTCCTTGACGCCGCCGAACGGTGCTACTTCGGTCGTGATCAATCCGGTGTTGACGCCGACCATGCCGGACTCCAGGGCTTCGGCGACCCGCCAGACCCGGCCGAGATCGCGCGAATAGAAATACGATGCCAGCCCGAACGGCGAAGCGTTGCACATCGCGATCACGTCGGCTTCGTCCTTGAAGCGGAACACCGGCGCCAGCGGCCCGAAAGTTTCTTCATGCGCGACCAGCGCGTCCGGCGCGACGTTGGACAGCACCGTCGGCTCGAAAAAGCTGCCGCCGAGCGCGTGGCGCTTGCCGCCCGTGACGATCTTGGCGCCGCCCTTGACCGCATCCGCGATATGTTTCTCGACCTTGTCGATCGCAGCCATATTGATCAGCGGCCCTTGCGTGACACCGGCTTCGGTGCCGTCGCCGATCTTCATCGCCGCGACTTTCTTCGACAGTTTTTCGACGAACTGGTCGTAGATCCCGTCCTGCGCATAGATGCGGTTGGCGCAGACACAGGTCTGGCCCATGTTGCGGTATTTCGAGACCATGGCGCCTTCGACCGCGGCATCGATGTCGGCGTCGTCGAACACCACGAACGGCGCGTTGCCGCCGAGTTCGAGACCAAGCTTCTTCACGCCGACCGCAGCCTGCTGGTACAGGATCTTGCCGACCTCGGTCGATCCGGTAAAACCGACGAAGCGCACCGCGGGATGTTCGCACAAGACCTTGCCGATCGCGGAGGAATTGCCGGTGAGGATGTTGAACACGCCCTTGGGCACGCCGGCCTTCTCCGCCAAAGCCACCAGCGCCAATGCGGTGAGCGGCGTCTCGTTGGCGGGTTTCAGGACCACGGTGCAGCCGGCGGCCAGCGCCGGCGACACTTTCCGGGTGATCATCGAGCACGGAAAATTCCACGGCGTGATCGCGCCGCAGACGCCGATCGGCTGGCGGATCGCCAACAGCCGCGCATCCGGCCGCTGGGTCGGAATGGTTTCGCCGTAAACGCGCCGCGCCTCCTCGGCGAAGAACTCGACATAGGCGCCGCCGATGTCGACTTCGCCCAGCGCCTCCGCCAGCGGCTTGCCCTGCTCCGAAGTCAGGATCAGCGCGAGGTCTTCACGGTTGGCGATGATCAGGTCGAACCATTTGCGCAAAATATTGGAGCGCTGCTTGGCGGTGAGCTTGGCCCAGGCCGGAAACGCGCGCTCGGCGGCTTCCACCGCCTGCGTCGCTTCCGCCGCGCTCAGGACAGGCACTTTTGCCAACTCGACGCCGTTGACTGGATTGGTCACGGGATTCGCAGGCGTGCCGGTCCAGACGCCGTCGATGTAGCATTGCTCGCGCAGCAGCGAAGGGTCCTTCAGGCGGTCGCGCAACGATGGCGCGGATGATTTGGCGCGTGCGGCTGCGGCGGTCGGGGTCATGGCGTTACTCCTTGGGATGTTTCTTGGCCTTGCACCCCAAGTATAAGCTCAAACCGGCCGCGATGCACCGCTCAGGCCGCGCCGCTCATATAGGCTTCGCGGCGGCCGATCATGCGCTCGGCAGCGGCCTTGGCATCGGCTTTGGAATGAGTTGCGCAGGTGCGATATTCCAGATCGGGCATCGCAGCCGTATCGCGTCGGCCAAACCACGATCTGGAACCCACCGGCAACAGCGCCAGCGCCTGCGCGACGTTGTCGACCGCGCCAAACGAATGCAGCGCGCCGGTTCCGGCAATGCGGACCTCGTAGATCCCGGGGGTAATGGGTGCCTCGATATTTTCGCCGCGTCCGGGCCGGGGATACCGTTTCCATTCACTCCAGGTCGAAATCATCCCCGTCCCCTCGCAGAAGCTGCAATCATTTGCATCAAATCATTCGGTCCGGAAGCGCGGTTTACGCTGCAATCTGAATGCGTTATTACAAAATCAGCTTCCGGAAATCAGTGCCAATCAAGATATCGTGGAAATGCCGCGAGGTCACCGATGACGCGGGCCCATCGACCGCAAATTCTGGCCAGTGTTGCAGTTTAGCCGCGCCCGGCGGCCCTTCCCCGCCCCAGCCGTCATCACGCGATCGCGACAGCGGTAACCTGCCGCGCGCTCTTGCGAGGCGCGGCAGCCGCTTTTCGGTACCCGTCCAGGGCCGCTTGGCCGACCAATATCAGGGGCCGGCGTCAGTCAGCGAGAGCGGTGGTTGCACCGCCGGCGCGGCGGCGGCGGTACTCCTCGGCGAGTTGTTGCAGAAACACCCACAGCCTCCGATTGGGGCGGCCCCAGTCGTCGTCGCGCGATGTCGCGATAAAAGGTTGCGCGAAATCATAGATATTGACGATGATGCCGCCGATCGTGCTGTCGATGATGGTGTCGTCCAGATTGCCCTGGATGACGTTGACGCTGATGAATTCGAAATAATTCAGCACGTAGGTGAGACTGTCGGATGTCTCTCGACTGGCGGGCGTTTCGCCCCGGACCAGCTCTCTTGCGTCGGTCAGTTCAATAATTTCCTGGGTCGGAAAGCGCTCGAAGACCGCCTTGCGGTGCTTCATGTACTCCGCGCTGTTGCGCATCTGCAGCAGGATCGAGATCGTGTGATTTACGCGCTGGTTCTTGTTGGTGTTGTAGTTGGAATAGATCCACCCCAGCGTGGCGAACAGGCCGGCTGCGATCGTTGCGCCGGCGGTATTGCCGGCCAGATACGCCAGCGAAATCGCGATCAGGCCAAAAAAGACGAAGACCGCCGCGGCGACCAGATAATGGACGGCGTCGTTTTGAAACCGTATTTTGCCGGTGAGCTTCGGCAGCGCCGTCAGGGTACCGAGGAAGCCGAGCGCGAGAATATCGATCAGCGTGAGGTTTACGAGTTTATCGCCCAGCCCGCCTGCAATGACGGCCCAGAGCGCGAATGCCCCATGACAAACGGCAGCGAACGTCCAGAACCAGACAGGTATTCTCATGGGGTTTGCTCAACAAAAAGCCACCCCGCGGGGTGGCTGTTCTGTGCGGAGTAAGGCGCTAACCCTTGCCGCCACCTTCGATCAAAGTCATTTTGTAATTCTCCATTCGCAGAGCAATATATACCGCCGGCGTGCTTCCGACAAGGGCGTTTTAGCTCACAAAACAAGGTGTTAACGCCTCGTCAACACACCGGTTCCGCTGCGATCCCGCGCGCGACATCACCGGCGTGATCCTGATGCAGGTGCTGCCGTTCGCGGACGGCAAGTGCCTGGAAGCGTTTTCCGGATTCGAGAGCGGCGTTTATGCCGGGCTCGACGCGGCGCAGAAGGCGGCGTGATGGAGCCGTCATTGCGAGAAGCGGCCGCCGCAGCTCGCAGAGCGAAGGCGGAAGCGACGAAGCAATCCATCGCGCAACAAAGAAGAAAGCTGGATTGCTTCGTCGCAAGTGCTCCCTTGCGCAAACGCTTTGCGTTTGTCGCAGGCAATGACGATGATGGACATGAGTCCGCGATCCCGCGGCTCGATCCGCCCGAGGTTTGCCTGAACTTTCGCGCCACAAGAATCAGAGGGCGCGGGGAATGCCGGATGCGCGCTGCACCCGCGGTCCCGTGTGCAAAATGGGTAAAAGAAAACGCACACGAGCATACAGGCTCAGCGGAGAACATCCGACATTCCCTGCGCAATGGTTTTACGGCTTATACGCGCTCTCCCCGGCGACGAATTCGTCTTGTCACCGTCGTTGGCGAATTAACGGCATCCCCGCGCCCGGTCGGGCCGGCATGCCTCCGCCAACTTGACACCAGCAACGGGTGCCAGAACCACACGACTTCACCGTACGCAGCAGCATCGTTCGTCAGCGCGCTGTTGATCGCTCACGGGTCTTGGCTCAATCCTGAACCCGCCCTGCCATCACGTTTCACGCCTAATGCCGCCGCGTCCACCGCATCCCGCCCCGCGTCTCTGACGATCCGGATACGCCCCTCTGTGGGACAGGACGGGGAGGGATATATTGGTGAGTCGGGGGAGGCGTCAACGGCAATTTCGGAAAATCCGAATCTTTCCCGAATATGCCATTCAAGCCTTTGAGGCGCTCACGAGAACGACATTGTACAAGTCGGCAGCCTTGAGGAGTACTTGCCCCAGCCTCGTCGGGTAACACCTAATCACAAGAGGACGTTCTCTCCTAAATATAATGATGCTGATGAGATCCCGCCCTCATTGCAGCAGGCGATCCTGTCTTTCGTCCTAGTTTGCGCTGCGAGAACTGTTCGAGGGCAATCAGGTGCTCACAACTCAATGCTCATTCACGTCTCCCGCTTTAAGGACGTGCAGCGAAAGGTCTATTCTCAAGTCGAAGACTGGTTCTCGGATCTAAAGCGCAGCCTGAGATACAAGACGGGAAGCGGACCCCTAGGCTCGCCAAATATATCCGAGAGCAACTGAAAGTTGGCGAACTGTCCGATTGGACGATTGCCGTTCCTTCGGGGGACGGAGACGCGCATCAATTTCCCGAGTCGCCGCCGGCGTGCCTAGTTCGAGCTGAGCGGTTTCGAGGCAGGCGCGTCTCCATTCGCGCGGAAAAAGCGAATTCCAGTTGGGTTCGGGAATCTCGCCGTTGAGAAAACGGTAATAGTCAGCAGGCGGAGAACCGTTGAATTGGCGAAAAAAACTTCGAAATCGAAGCGTCTCGAATGCCGATGTTTCCTTTTCCACGGAGAGCACGATTGAAAATGGCCGAGATCCATCCGCCTCGCGGATGCTTGAAAAGCCTTCCGCAAGACCGCCGGGACCTGCAAACAAGTCAACAATCGCGAATTCCGTGGTCATTTATGGTTCTCAAGGGATTCGACCTATAATTGAACAAAACAGCGGCAAACGCCAGGATAAGTTCGAATGATCGACGTTGTCGACACAATAACGCGCTCACGGATGATGGCCGGAATCCGGGGAAAGGACACTAAACCCGAATTGAGTCTGAGGCGTGCACTGCACCGCCTCGGGCTGCGCTACCGGCTCCATGTGGCAGGGCTCCCCGGACGCCCGGATATCGTCCTGCCAAAATACCGTGCGATAATCGAGGTACATGGCTGTTTCTGGCATCGGCACGAACACTGCACATTTTGCACCAGCCCTGCGTCGAACAGGAGTTTCTGGAGGGCGAAGTTCGGGGAGACAGTAAAGCGCGACAAGCGAAATCTTGAGGCCTTGCGGAAACTCGGCTGGAGGGTGGCTGTCGTCTGGGAGTGTTCGGTCAAGGAAGTGGGTGCGGCGGCTGTCGCCAGGAAAATCGCGGCCTGGCTTCGCTCGAGCCGGTCATTCAAGGAGATTTCGAGCAGAAGTGTCTGGGCAGAGGCCAAGCGCGCATCGAAGAGGTAACTGCCAGCTACCACTTCGTTCCTGCCCCCGCCGCAGCTCCCCCTCCCCCTCAATTCGCGCTTCGCTCGAATTTCGACCTCTCCCGGCATCCGCCTTCGCCCGAAGGCGGGCTTCGGCGGACAAGAGCGGGGCGAGGTGAAGAAAGCGCCTACACCGGCAGCCCGTTCGCCTTCGCCAGTTCCTTCAGCGAGGTTTGCGGCCGGGCGCCGATGTGCTGGATCACTTCGGCCGCGGCGAGCGCGCCGAGCCGTCCGGCGGCCTCGTAGCTGGCGCCGCGCACCAGGCCGAACAGGAATCCGGCGGCGAACAGATCGCCGGCGCCGGTGGTGTCCACCATCTTTTGAATCGGAAATGCCGGCACGGCAACGACACCGTCTTTCGAGGCCACCACGCAGCCCTTCTCGCTGCGGGTGACGATTCCAAGTTTGGTGTCGTTGCGCAATTGCTTGAGCGCGGTGTCGAAATCCGGGGTCTGGTACAGCGATTGCAGTTCGGCCTCGTTGGCGAACACCAGATCGACCGTGCCCTTGCGCATCAGGTCGAGGAATTCGTCGCGATAGCGATCGACGCAGAACGAGTCCGACAGCGTCAGCGCGACCTGGCGGCCCGCGTCATGGGCGATGGTCGACGCCTTCACGAAGGCTTCCTTGGCGCTTTTGGGATCCCAGAGATAGCCTTCGAGATAGATGATGCTGGATGCCGCGACCTGGGCGGCGTCGATATCGGCGGGCATCAATTCCTGCGCCGCGCCGAGATAGGTGTTCATGGTGCGCTCGCCGTCGGGCGTCACCAGAATGTAGGAGCAGCCGGTGGCGGGGCCATCCAGCGCCGGTTTGGTCTCGAACGCGACCCCCGCGGCGCGGATGTCGTGGGTATACAGACGCCCGATCTGGTCGTCCCTGACCTTGCCGACATAGGCCGCCCGCGCCCCGAGATTGGCGACGCCGACGATGGTGTTGGCGGCCGAGCCGCCGGACATCTCCGTCGCCGGACCCATGCTCTGGTAGATCGATATCGCGCGCACCTCGTCGATCAGCGCCATGCCGCCCTTGGTCATGCCGTGAAGGCTAAGAAAACCTTCGTCGGCCGGCACCAGGATATCGAAAAGCGCATTGCCGATCCCGAGAACGTCATATTTCGCTGTAGTCATTCACTCAAGTCCTGTTGCGGCCATCGGGGCTTGCGGAAAATCCGCGCCAGATCGATGTGAAAACGTGCTGCGGCCTATCACGATCAACCCCGCGCCAGCAAGCGACGCTGCTATACAGGCCCTGATGATCCGCTCCTTCCTCACGGTATCCACGGGAACGCTGGCCTCGCGGCTGCTCGGATTCGCGCGCGATTCGATGATGGCGGCGCTGTTTGGCGCGGGTCCCGTCGCGGATGCGTTCCTGGTGGCGTTCCAGGGCATCAATGTCGTCAGACGGCTGTTGACGGAGGGCGCGCTGAACGCGGCGCTGATCCCGGCCTGGCTGCGGGTGCGCGAGGCCGGCGGCGCGGCCGCCGCGGCGGCTTTTGCTGGAACCGTGCTCGGCACCATCAGCGCCGCGCTGGTGGTGGCGACGGCCATGATCGGCCTGGTGATGCCGCTGGTGATCACGGCGCTGGCGCCGGGCTTTGCCGGCCAGCCGACGCTGCAACTGGCGGTCGACGATGCCCGGCTGATGCTGCCTTATCTGGCCTTCGCCGGCCCGGTCACGGTGCTGATGGCGCTGTTGAACGCACAAAACCGCTTCGCGCTGACGGCGTTCTCGCCGCTGTTGTTCAACATCGCGCTGATCGTTGTCCTGGCGGCGCTGCTCGGCTGGCGCCCGGATGCCGCCTTCGCCGGATTGATCATCGCCGCCACCGTCGGCATCGCCGGGCTGTTGCAATTGCTGATCCTGGTATCGCATGGCGGCAGCATCGCTTCCCCGCTGCGCATATCGTTCGATGCGCCGATGCGCGGCTTTCTCAGGCTTGCGGCGCCGGGCATGATCGCGAGCGCCGGGCCGCAATTGCTGGTGCTCGGCGGCGCCATCATCGCGTCGTCATCGCCGTCGGCGGTGTCGTGGCTTTATTTCGCCAACCGCCTGATCGAACTGCCGCTCGGCATTGTCGGCGTCGCGATGGGCACCGTGCTGGTGCCCGAACTGACGCGCGCGCTGCGCGGCGATGACCGCGGCGCCCTCGCTTACGCCGAGTCGCGCGGGCTCGAACTCGCGGCCGGGCTGGCGTTGCCGGCGACGCTGGGATTGATCGCGCTCAGCGAGCCGATCGTGCGCATGCTGTTCGAACATGGCGCCTTCACCGCTGATGACACCGCGGCCACCTCGCGCGCGCTGATGTGGCTGGCGCTCGGCCTGCCCGCCCATGTGCTGGTCAAGGCATTGTCGCCGGCATTCTTTGCGCGCGACGACACGCTGACGCCGCTGTGGGCGGCATGTAAGGGATTTGCGGTCGCCGTCGTCCTGGCCGTGGTGCTCGGCCATCTGTTCGGCGCGAGCGGAATCGCCGGAAGTATCGCGATCGGGGCCTGGAGCGGCGCGTTCAGCCTGATCCGCCGCGGCGCGGCCAGCTTCGGATTTTCAATCGACGCCGCGGCGCGCCGGCGGCTGCCGCGCATCGTGGCGGCGGCGCTGGCGATGGGCGGGCTGTTGTGGCTGAACGCGGCCTTCGTGCTGCCGCTGGCCGCGAGCGCACATGGCATCGCGCGGGCCGTTCTGCTGGGTGTCCTGATATCCTGCGGAATCGCGGTTTACGGCCTGCTTCTGGCCCTGTTCGGTGTGATCGGGTGGAACGAGGCGGTGCGCGCAGTCCGGCAAAGCCCCGCCCGCGACTTGCGCGACTGAGGCCCGCATGGCAAGGGACGGCGCCAGCGCCTGACGGCGCGAAACAGGCACGCGAGAAAATGACAATGGCAATGGTTGAACGGGTTTTTTCGGGCGTCCAGCCGACGGGCAATCTGCATCTCGGCAATTACCTCGGCGCGATCGTCAATTTTGTAAAACTGCAGGAAACCCACAACTGCCTGTACTGCGTGGTCGACATGCACGCGATCACGCAAGGGGTGGACGTGTGGGGCGGTCCGGCCGAGCTCGCGCGCAACACCCGCGAAGTCACCGCGGCGTTCATCGCCAGCGGCATCGATCCGAAGAAGCACATCGTGTTCAACCAGAGCCAGGTCTCCGGACACGCCGAGCTTGCCTGGATCTTCAATTGCGTGGCGCGGGTCGGCTGGCTCAGCCGCATGACCCAGTTCAAGGAAAAGGCCGGCAAGGACCGCGAGAATGCTTCCGTCGGCCTTTACGATTATCCGGTGCTGATGGCGGCCGACATTCTGGTGTATCGCGCCACCCATGTGCCGGTCGGCGACGACCAGAAGCAGCACCTCGAACTGTCGCGCGACATCGCGCAGAAATTCAACAATGATTTCGGCGACTCGATCCGCAGCCATGGTTACGAGGACGGATTGTTTTTCCCGCAACCGGAGCCGCTGATCACCGGCCCGGCGACGCGGGTGATGTCGCTGCGCGACGGCACCAAGAAGATGTCGAAGTCGGATTCGTCGGATAATTCGCGGATCAACCTCACCGACGACGCCGACACCATCGCGCAGAAGATCCGCAAGGCGAAGACCGATCCGGAGCCGCTGCCGTCGGAGGAAAAGGGGCTCGAGCCACGCCCCGAGGCCGACAATCTGGTCGGGATTTACGCCGCGCTTTCCGGCCGCAGCAAAGCCGACGTGCTCGGCGAATTCGGCGGCGGGCAGTTTTCGAATTTCAAGAACGCGCTGGTCGAACTCTGCGTCGCCAAACTGTCGCCGATCGCCTCCGAAATGAAAAAACTGGTCGCAGACCCCGGTTACGTCGATCAGGTCCTGGTCGACGGCGCCGACCGCGCGCGGGCCCTGGCCAATGAAACCATGAACGCGACAAAGGACATCGTCGGTTTCGTGCGCAAGCGCTAGTTTTCCGCGCCTTTTCGCCATAATTGACGCCGCGCCGCGCTGACGCCGCTTGTCTGATATGGCCGCGCCGTGGCAGCATGTGGCCTGCTTGGCGCAGCATCGGGACATGCATGACCACCCAGCGACGAAGCTACGAGACGGGTCACAAGCCGAAATGTCTGGTTATCGTTGACGACACCGCGGAATGGGACCGCGCGGTCTACTATGCCAGCCGCTGGGCGATCCGGGTCGGCGGCGGCGTGGTGATGCTGCGCATCATCGAGACCGAGGATCAGAACCAGCAATGGCTGGGGGTCGCCGACATCATGCGCGCCGAGGCCCATGAGGACGCCAATGCCGCGCTGGATCGCGCCGCCGGGCGCGCCAACGGCATCGCCGCGATCACGCCGGAACGGGTGATCCGCGAGGGCGACCCGACCGACCAGATCCTCGACGTCATCGACAAGGACGTCGATATCACGATGCTGGTGCTGGCCGCCAACCCGGGCCCGGAAGGCCCCGGCCCGATCATCACCATGATGGCCGGCGCGGTCGGTTCGTTCCCGATTCCCATTACCCTGGTGCCCGGCGATCTAAGCGACGCCGATATCGACGCCTTGTCGTAGAAATCGTCGTCCCTGCGAACGCAGGGACCCACACGCCGTGTCCTCTCGAACGAGCCGACAGAGTTAGAAGGCATTATCCCCGACCATCGAGAACAATACAGTCCCTCCGGGATTATGGGTCCCCGCGTTCCAGGCTGTGTGAAAAGTGAGTGTGTTAATATAGCGCGGAGGGGATTTTTGATTCGGGGGCCGTGATGTCACATGTCACCGGAGCGTCGCGCTA
>Ga0193699_10000304_pt1 | contig 22574 bp, 13 predicted proteins | sample L3c2metaG_FD_160095 | JGI IMG/M metagenome (GOLD analysis project Ga0193699, IMG submission 160095) | Soil microbial communities from a riparian zone of the East river system, Colorado, United States - L3c2 | ecosystem: Environmental > Terrestrial > Soil > Riparian zone | place: USA: East...
TTGGTGAACTCGACACGCTGGTGCCGGCCTATGCCGCGACGATTCACAAAAGCCAAGGCTCGGAGTACCCCGCCGTCGTCATCCCGGTGATGACCCAGCACTACACCATGCTGCAGCGGAACCTCCTATACACCGGCGTCACGCGCGGCAAGAAGCTGGTCGTGCTGGTCGGCCAGAAGAAAGCCGTCGCGATCGCAGTGCGCAGCATCTCGGGACGCCGGCGGTGGTCGAAGCTCCACGAATGGCTGGCAGGACCTTAAAGAGTAGATCCAGGGTCGATACTGTTCATCCTGAATTGAATTCTTGCTGCGCCCTTCTTTTCAAATCGCATGGAATGTCTCGAAGGTCGGACAAACGACTGCGTGCCAACCATATAGTCGTCTCGAACCGGCCACCAAAGACGTTCAAGAGGCGACGACCCGATGCCATCGTCGCGCACGCCAGGAACGGAATTTTTAGGGGCAGAGACCGGAGAACGAAAACAGCTCGTTCGCGGCAATTGCGGAGGCGGAGACCGCGCTAAACGACGACGGGTGCGTGGTGGAGACGATCTGGACCAAACTGCATGCTCCCCACGCAGTGATCGAACCAGTCTCCGAGACTTGAGTCAGGAACGGAATTTTTTGCTGCAGAGACCGGGCGGCGAAATGGGCTCATTCGCCTCGATTGCAGGAGCAGAGACCGCGCTAACCAGAGAATTTGGCAGACATGTCTTTGAGATCGCGACGCTATTGCGAGTGTCTCACATTCTATACAACTACAGAGTGTGGGTGGTGGAGGTGATATGGATCGAACTTACGACCCCGTCTTCTGACTGCGCCGTGGGGTAATTGAAATCATTGCTTCGAGACTACGAGCGCTTTCTGCAGCATCAGGAGATGCACAGCTGTGGTAGCAACTTTTCGCAACATTTCATTCCGTTGCCATTTGTTGCGCTTGAATGAGGCGCTGGCCGAGCGGCAGATCATGTTATCTTCTGTGATCCATTCGCATAGCTATCTGGCCATTCTTGTCATTTTGACATCGCGGACTTCTTCCGAGCCAGCAACGATTTCATTCCCTTTGAACTGCAGACTTCACGTAGATTTTGGCAACGCACGCGTGTCGTAACAGGTTGATTGAATCAATTTTGTCATTTCGTCGGGCGGGGTGCTTTCGCGCCATTCAGGGCCGCTTCGATGAAAAGTCGATCAAACCACGTCAATGAATGAATGGTATTTCGAGCGCCTTTTTGATTTCGTCAATTTGTCATCGCAAATATTGTTCGGATGTGCGGTGACTTCGAGTCAATCTGAAGCAGAACTCAGAGAGCTTTTAGACGGGCATTTGGTCTCGTAGCGTACTGAAGGGTTAAATTTTGTCATTTCGTCATTTTGTCCGACGAAGCTGCCGTGAGTATCGACGCAACGGACGAAGGCATTCCGACGCCTGAAAGCGAGTGGGCTCACGCGCAAATCTGCCCGCCCGTCTGGACAGAGCTGATTTTCTCCGGGGGGCATGGGGGAAATTCTCCCGTCCGGGTCTCTAAGGAAGGTGTCGCCCACGCTTTGGTGGGTGAGACAGGGACCCGCGCGCGGGAAAACATATGACCAAAACGCCTCGAGCCACAAAGACCGAACTCAATTCCATCTCGCCAATATTTTATGCTGAGCCACGGTTTCGCGCGTCCAGCCCCGATTTCGCGAAACTGCGGGGAGTAACCGAATTGACACTGGAAACGCCTGGCGCACGGCTGGGGATGGCACTCGACTACTATCGGCCCGAGGCGTACGCGAATAGGCACGAACGCGACCACGCCTGTGGGCCGACTGCACACGAAGATGTTCAGTATTTTCCCCTTAGCCGAAAGACGCTGATCAGCGCCGGCAACATGTTGGACCGCATCTCATGTGGATACACGATCGACCATCCGCACTTCGAGAAAATATTCAACCCCATCTTTGATGAAACACTGAGGTGTGTGATTGGAGACACATTCCGCGCGCCCGCGCGCGGTACCGGGGAAATCGCCACGCAGGTTCTCACAATCGCGCGAGTACGCTACACAATTTCAGCTATCGCGAAAGGAGAATGGTTGAGCTTCGACGTAAGGGGGCTTTCGCTGTTCGAGCAGGTTGATCGGAATCTCGTGGAGCGGACGATTGAATTTATCAATGGAAGGTTGATCCTACACCTTTCGCCGTCGCTGTTAGATGCGAAGCATAACTAACGCAAAACGACAATGACGAGTCAGGCTGGCTCGCCGGTCGACGATGAGCGCCCCAAGCAGTTTTCTGACGGGGCCCGAGTTAGCGGGACGCAGACTCGCATCTGCCTATTTAAACCGATGTGCGCTCCTTGGATTACTTGGACCTCCGCAGGCAGTTTGCGGAGGTCAACGATGCGGCCGCGACAATCGCGGTCTCGACGCCGTCTTTCACCGGGATCCGATCTTCCGTAGTCAGGTTCGAATTTTGTCATTTTGTCATTTTGTCAACTGGCATCTTTCATGATCGGGGCGGCCGACGAAACCGGTTTGAAACAGGGCTGAAAGCCAACGGGCGCAAGCACAGGTCCGTCCGTGGCCAGTTTCCAAATGGAGCCGATTTTCTCTGGGGGGTATGGGGGAAATTCCCCCGGCAGGGTCCTTAAGGAAGGTGTTGCCCATCGCTTCGATGGGTGACACAGGGACCCCTGCGCGGGACAACATATGGCTAGAAAGAATCGAACGACAAAATCCGAACCCAACTCCACCTCACCCGACCCGGAACCGATCAAGGATCCGGTAGGGGCTGCGGCATGGCCCGACGCCGACCTGGCGTTCATGGAGAAGAACGTCGCGACGGCGCCGTTGTTTCCGATCAGCACGTTGCCGCCGTCGATCGGGCCTCTCGTCTCTGGCCTTGCAAGCGCAAAGCAGATTACGCCCAGCTACCTCGGGCCGGCGGTCCTCGGGCTGTTCTCGGGTGCGATTGGAAATCGCTGGCGCATTGCAGTGGCGCCGGACGAAGCCGAGCCGCTTGCTCTGTTCATTCTTAAGGTGGGCGAGCCGGGATCTCATCGTAGCGCCGCAGTTCGAGTCGCGACCAATGCTCTTCGGGAAGCGGAAGCCGCAATCGTTGAGGACCTCGCCAAGACGACGCGGAAGCCATCGGCCGCGGTATCGAAGGTGCGCAACCAGCGCACTGCAAAAGCGATCCAGCAGATCGTGCGGGGGCAGGGATTGCCGGTCGACATCGATGACGAGGAACCCAAGGCTCCGCCGCTGATTGTGTCGGAAGCCAGCGGTGCCGGATTTATCGACGAGATGCAGCATGACGCGCGCGGCCGCGTGCTCGTGACCGACGAGTTCGGCGAAGGTAGTCTCGCCGGACCTGGCGAGGGGGGACGCAAGATCTTGCGTCACGCATTCGACGGGGGGCGGTTCGACCAGCGCCTGAAGAGCAGCGGCTATGTCACCGTTCCCGCCTTGCTGCTAACGATCGTTGCCGCGACGCATCCTGATAGCGTCCAACAGATCGTCGGAAAGAAGCGAAACGGTCTGTGCGCTCGCTTTCTTTGGACGTGCCCCGCGTTCGAACTGGTCCACGAGCTTCCCCAGGCGTCCGGACCGGTCGATGTACTTGGTAAGCTTGCCACTGATCTCACGCGCTCCGGCGGCTCGAACCAGTCAGGCAATTTCTTCGACACCATCGGCCTCTCGGCAGAGGCGCGAGCCAATCTCATCGCCGCCAGCAAGATTTTTACCGCGGGTCTCGACGATCTGTCAGGGCCCTTGCGGGATATCCATGTCCGCGCTCGTCAGCACGCGTTGCGGTTGGCCGGGCTGTTCGCGGTCGTGGAAGCGACGGCGAAGAGCGAACAGCCCGGGCTCGTGACAGGCGAGCATGTCGAGCGCGCCGCCGCCCTGATGGGCGAATTCTTCCTGCCGATGGCGGCCCGGGCGGTGTCGACGAACGGAGCACGCAAACCCGACAGCGCGGCGCTGCAACTCGCGCGGCATTTCCGCCGTTTGGGCAAGGCAACCGTGAACCTGCGTGACGACATCCAGCGCGGCACCGGTTCGCCGGTACGCGATCTCGCCATGATTGGCGACGCGCTGCGCGAACTGCAGCTGCGCGGTCTGGTGAAACCGGTCGAGCGTTTGCGGGTCGGCGCGGGCCGCCCGACGCAGGATTGGATGATCCATCCGGCTCTGATCGGCCAGTCGAACGATTGAGGAATTGCGGCGTCTGTTTGTACCGCCTCGAAGATGCGCCCCGCCACTGGCGGGGCGTTTCCGTGCGACGGTCAATCGCCGTTCCGGCGCGTCCAGATCAAGAGAAGGCTGTGTTCGCTTTCGCCCTTGACAAGCGAGACGTAGAGCGGCGCGGGCGGCTTGGCTGAGAGGTCCCGTCCGGCGTTTACTCTCCCCTCTTACTCTGGCCCAGACGGGGCTTCTCACATCAGAGCCGAACCTATTCCGTCGTGGTTCCTTGTTCGTGTTTCGAACTCGGCGATGGGCGCAGGCATATCCGAGTCTTCAGTCTCGGATTGGGCCGCAACAGCCTCGTCAGTTGGGACTGCGCGTTCGGATGATGCGGTCGGTATAGCAGCAGACGATTGGCCATCCCCAGGCGCCTCTAGCTCGGTTTGAAGATCATCCACCATCGGAGGTTTTCTCGGTCGGCACCGGGTATTCATTGCTGCCGCGAGGCGTTGCGCACGGGCGATTTGTTCGGGCAGGAACCGCTTACTTCTCGATATGCCGTCATCTCGATCTGATGCTCTGTCCCACCTACCAATACAGAGCGAATTTGTTACAATCGCGGCTGGATTGCCCAATTAGAACTCATCTACTGGCTATCCGTCGCAACCGTTATGACCGCCGATCTGAAAGCCACGTAAGGTCGCGCCTTATCGAGACAGGGATGTCCAAAATTGAGTGTCGTGAGTGACGTGCTTCTCGCGAGCCGGGCCGCAGGCCCGGCGAGCCACGGGGGCGGAAACGCGTCCGCCGCCGATCCGGAAACCGGATCGGCGGAAAACCGCAATGCTTGTCGGCCTCAGAAGCGCTGGGCGCGCAACCGACTTCCGGTTGCGCGCCTCTCAACTTTTTAGGCGCGTTCCAACAATCGTTTAGCCCTGCCCTCAAGCTCAAGACGCGTGTCCTGATGTACCTTGCAGCGGGCAAGCGCGGTAATCCCTTGCACGAAGTCGAACAGGCTTTCCGGCGGACGGCCTTCCTCATGCAATACCGTCTCGACGATTTTCGCCGTGTCTGATTTCGAAAACCCGCGCTTGCGCAGGAAGCTGTCGCGGGCCTCATCGCTGCGAGCGACAATCCGTTCCCGCGCGGCCTTGATACCAGCAATGAACGGCGCGGGCGAAGAATCGGCGAAGCGCGTCAGCGCCGGTGCCGCCTCATGCGCAAAACGCTGCGCGGCGAATTTGGAATGCCGGATGGTGATTTCCTCAAAATTCTCGACACCCCAAAGATTGCGGTTCATGCAGACGGCGCGCAGATAAAACGAGGCGATGCCGAGCGTTTTCGATCCCACTTCGCTATTCCAGCAATAGAACCCCCGGAAATACAAGTCCGGCGATCCATCCGGCAAACGACCGGCCTCAATGGGATGGGTATCGTCCACCAGAAACAGAAACACGTCGCGGTCGCTGGCGTAAAGCGTGGTGGTGTCCGTGGTGACGTCTACAAATGGGTTGTGCGTCATGGTGTTCCAGTCGAGCACGCCCGGGACTTTCCATCGCGTGTCGCCGGTCCCGTTGCCTGCAATCTTCATGACGGCTGAGACAAGTTCGTGGTCCCAGATGCGGCCATAGTCCGGGCCGGTCACGGCACGGAGCTCGATGCGGCCGTCATCGGCTTCCAGCGTCTTCACCAACTCTGCGCGGTGCGACAGCAGGCCATGTTGCAAATTGATCGCGGCCAACGGTGCGGGAAGCTGGCGCATGTAGGATGAGGGCGCGCCGACAAGCCCGCACAACTGCCCAAAGCTCCAATGTGTCGGCGAAACCGGTTCATCACGTCCCGGCACCAACAGAGTCAGCCGCTCGGCATTGTCGCGGGCAGCCTCCACCCTAACGGCGCGGCTTTCCACGGTGCGGGCCTGCGCACGGTCGGCGCGGCGGTGTACCGCGTCATGGAGATCGGTCAGGCTGAGATAACGCTCGTCATCGGGCCGGGAAAACCATTCCGACGACACGCGGCCAATACGCTCGCCGCGCGAAACATCCACGCGAAAGCCGCTGGAAACAGGCTGCTCGTTCTGGGTCAGGGTCATCATGGTCATGGATCAATCTCCTTTGGGGATGGGTTGAAGCGCAGCGCTGCGCTGCAACCCTGCCCGTCGGCGAGACCGGGGTAGCAAGGGCAAGGGCGGCCGGAGCGGAGGGGGATCACCCGCCCGAAGGGGCGCGCGGCACGCGCGCGTCTGCACGCGCCAGACTGACAATGTCCTGGTGTAAATTCTGCTTCGGCGAGGAAGACCGGGGAGACCGCTCCGGCCGGCACCGGGACGGTGCTTTACCCTTGCGCGCGCGAGGGCGGAGCCCATAGGAATCATCTTACGAAAAGGGCGACCGAAGGTCTCCTCCTTCGTTCTGCGTCGTTGTGACCATGAGCACACGAAAAACCCCGCCTCCGAAGAGGCGGGGTTGCGTCGATGCTATTGGATCAGTCGCCGTTGCGGCGGGACCAGATCAGCGTGAAGCTGTCGTCGCCCTCACCCTTTACCAGCGAGGCATAGATCGGGGCCGGGAAGCTCGGATCGTCGAGTTTGACCGAGAGATATTCGCGATCGCTCTCTTTCGCGGTCTTCTTCCAGGCGGCGCCGAATTCGGTGGCGCCGGCGACGATGCGATAGTCGGGCGCCTTGTCGTTGTCTTTCAAATTTGCGACGAGCTTCGCCTTGACGTTGAGCGTAAGCGTCTTGACCGATCCGGTGTAGCCGTTGTCCGACGCGGTGAATGAGCCGATGGTAGCCATGGTGGTCTCCGTTCTGTTGTCGGGCCGCGACCATCGCAGCCTCGATGGCGGTCCTTGGCCCGTGGAGCGATCGGCCCGCAGCCGTAGGCCCGCAGCAAAGCGAAGGAGGGCGTTAGACGGGTTATTTGCGTTCCGCGAGGAATGCCGCCCTTCGCGGCAGGGGAAATAAACCGGCGGAGCCCTTGCGGGAAGGCGATCGAGGCGCAGCCGTCCCTCGGGCCTGATCCGTCCATTCGAGGTTGCGTGAGGTGCGCCCGTTCAATTGACCGATGGAGACCGCCATGACTGCTACTATCGCCGCCGCACAAGGACAGGTACTGCCGGTCGCGGAGAGACTTGCTCCCGCTCAACGGGAAGCGAAAGCGCGGCCTGACAAACGACGGCGCATGAATTCGCATCGCGGCGCGCTGGCTGGTGCGCCTCCACCGGAGACCCGCGAAGTCCAGCTCGTAATCTCGATGTCCGGGATGGTCGATACGCCTGCCACGACCTACCCTCGCTGGCTTTAGTGAGGGCGTCGATTGGTCTGAGCCAAGTATCGCGGTCACGCTAAGGCATGATCTGCAGCGGCGCGCCGTCGTTCGGAACGGGGCAATAGACGCCGACAACAACGCGTCTTGTCCTACCGGCTTCCAGGCGGAAAAGTGTCTGACTTTCCTTGAATGCGCCCGGTCGAGAGCGAGAGCATCATGACTTTGGCCGCGCGCCTTCGGGCGCGCGGCCAAAAAATTCCACAGTCGCACGATGACAGACCGGGACCGCGCGAGCGGTCCCGGCCATGCCGCCTGCTCGGCAGCGGCGGGGTAGGCGTCCATGTCCGTCGCCCCCGTCACAGCATCCGTCTGCGGTTGCCCGGCACGCTCCGGCAAGCCTTGCGATGTCCGCATCAGTGCGGGCAGCCAGCCGATTCCGGCGAGCAGCTGTCCGGCGGCTTCCGCCATCTCCTGCTTCTTCATGTCCGCCAGACGGTCAGCGGCCTCGATGCTGACAGCTTCCCGCACGGCGGCAAGAATGTGCGGCTTTGTGACACGACCGAGATAGGTCCGCGCGGTCGGTGCCCAATGCGCGGTCATGTCGAGCGAGACGGCCTCCGCCAGCCTGTCCGCTGTCGCCACCGCACGGGGCCTGCGCTCCGACGGCAGTCTCACCGCGTTGACCGTGAGTGCGACGCAATGCGCAAACAGCGCCATGCGGCTATCATGGTCAATCTCCCTGACAAAAGCCCACAGGTCGGATACGTCGCGCGGCATCTGCGCCGCCCAACGGGCGTGGTGATCCGCCCATGTCTTCCCCGCCTGTGTATCCTCGATACCGTCCGCATGGGAGGCCAGCACCGCGCTGACCGGACGGATATCGAGAACGTGGGCGTCCGCCCCGCGATAGAAGATTTGCGCGGCGAGCGCGTGGGTGATGGCGACGATGGCGACCTCCGGTTGCTCGTTCAAGGCGAGGCGAAGCCCGAGGGTACGATGCGCGGTAAGGTCGCGGATCAGGATATCAGACAGCGGCTTGTGACCGTCGCCGTCCTCGTCCTCCCTGTCCAAACCCTCAACCCCGGCTTCACCGTTAGGATCGGTTCCACCGTCCTCATGAACGGTGTCACCGCCCTCGCCTTCGCCGGTCACGTCCTGCGTTTCCGGCTCCAGCTTCTCATCCTCGGCTTTTACAAAGCCGCGCTCGATGCGGACAGTGCCGTCATGATTGAGGATGACAAAAGCCCCGCAACGCGCGATGTCGGCGGGGTCATAAGCCAAACGCATGGCCTCCAGCCGCTCGATCTCGGCTTCAAGTTCGCCGAAACGCGCATCGACATCATCGGGCAGTTCTTCGGCGCTCTCATGTTGCTCCGTCAGGCTGTTGAACTCGGCCTGCGCGGCATCCAAGGCCGCTTGATCTGCCGCCGACAGTTCAATCGGCTGCGGATAGGTCCGGCGCAGCCCGTGACTGTGGGGATAGTCCAGGAAGACCTGCGCCCACTTCCAGCCCTCCGCCTCCATCACGGCGTCGGCTTCGCGCCCAAGCTTGGCCACGACCAGCATATCGAGAAGCGCCACGTCCTCGAAATAGCCGCCGCGATCCTCGGTGAAGAGGTCGCGCAGGATCGTGCCACCAACCTCGGTATACTTTTCCGCACCGACAAAGATCGCGCGGCGATCCGTGGCGGCGACGTTAGCCTCAGTCAGCATGCGGCGGATCGTGCTGGCGTCCCGGTTATGGGACAGCCGGTCATAGGCTGCTTCCTGCCGGGCATGGTCCTCGGTGATCGCGAAGGCCATCAACTGGTCGAGCGCGAGATTGCCGTCGCGGTAGATTTGCATCAGCTTAGGCGAGACCGCGCCCAAGCGAAGCCGCTGCCGCACCACATGCGGCGTCACGCCGAAGCGGGCGGCGATTTCTTCCGCGCCAAAACCGCGTTCTTCGGCGAACTTCTTGAACGCCTCGAACTGGTCGGCGGGGTGCATGTTCTCGCGCGTGACGTTTTCGTCGAGGCTGATTTCGTGGGGATCGTTCGCTGTGTCGATGACACAACGGATCGGCTCGGTCTTTTTGATCTGCTTGCGTTTGACGCGCAAAAGCTGCGCCAGCCTGCGGCCTTCGCCGATGGTGACGAAATAGAAACCGGTCGCTGCACCCTCCGCGTCCAGTTCGGGCTCGACAACAAGATTTTGCAGAATGCCTTTGGCGGCGATGCTGGCGGCATAGGCCTCGATCGACGCCTCGCTGTGCGGAGTCTTTCTCGCATTCTTCGGCGATTTCTTGAGCTTGTTAAGCGGGATGAAACTCTCCATGCCGGTCTCGGCGACGGTTTCGGTTTTCTTGGCAGACATGATCGATTTCCTTTGAGGGTTGGGGTGCAAGCGCTTCATTGCGCTGCACCCCCGCCCGTCGGCGAGACCGGGGGTAGCAAGTGCCAGAGCGGGCGGAGCGGAGGGGGATCACCCGCCCAAAGGGCCGCTCAAGGAGCGGGTCTGCACAAGCATGTTGCCGCTGCGCGATCGTGACGCTCAGTGGCCAAGCGCGGAAAACCGGGGAGACCGCTCAGTCCGGCGCCGGCACTGTCCGGCGCTTTACTCTGGCGCGCGCGAGGGCCGGAGGCCCTTAGCTCGCTTTTCAGTGAAGTAATTCGTCCGGCGTTTGCAAATCAAAAACAAAATATCGATTGAGCTTGCGACACCGCCAGCCAAGAACGCGCGATGGCCCGTCGTGAACTGTTGCGATTTGTTGCGGTGTCCCTATATCAAGAAAATGGAGAGCGAAAAGAGAATCCAGGCGATCGTCAAGACGCTGGGCAGCGGACCAGACAGGATTCCGCTACGCCGCGCGCTGCGCATCTGTCTGTCAGATTTGGAGGCGCTACGCGCGCAGGGGTTGACATGGGGCGTCATCGCCATGCGGATGACCAAAGCGGGAGCGCGGCACCGGCAAGGTCAGGCGATTTCCGAACATCAATTGCGTACTGAATATGGTCGGTTAACTATGGAACGAAATGAAAGCACGGTCCCTACCTCCGACGTAAGGAAGGTTCAACCTTTGCGCCAAGAGAGTCCTGACGCCAGCATCTACGTGCAGCCTCGGCCGGCCAGGAAAACCGCGACCACGCCCGGATCAAGCCGATTGGCGGATATTTTGAAGACCCGCGTGCAACGGGTCGATCTCGACGACTGAAATCACAAGGTAAGCGCTGGTATCACCGATGTGCGACGACCCCGATCTCACCGCTGGACAAATCATGCAACGGTTGAAGAATGCTGCTTTGCAGTTCTATCGGGCAAACCAGGGGCAGCGTTTGGAAGTTTGCGCAGCTACCTTCGAAGCCAATCTTTTCGACTTTTTCAGCGGTGTGATGGAATGGAATAAAGATCTTCCGCAACTCCCGCCGGATCAGCGCGGCAAAGGCAAAACGCAGCCTGAACCATCGCAAAACCGAATGCACGACATCAAGGAGCTTGAACAAGTCGCCGACTTCTTATTGGACAATCTGGAGCGAGTACCTGGCGAACCGCTGAACCCGACGAAACTTGACGGTCGCGAGCTTCTTTCCGTCTATGCCTCCCGGGAATTGGTCCACCGTACATTCGGGACGCTTGCAATCATGACTCCCGCGCGTGATTTGGAGCAAGATGCCAGGCTGGAGTTGTCCGAAACCCGTATGTTCGGATGGAACAGCGAAGATAACGACGTTCATCGGATGAAGCGCGCCTTTACTGCGGCGGCGTCCGATCCAATCGGACTGACTGGAATGGTGCAGGCCCACAACCTGCTGCTTCGTGAAACGGCCGAACAACTGGCGATGGCTTCCGATGAATTCCGGATCGATATGCCCATAGCTCTATTCGTCGCCCCGATGGACCGCACCACAATGGCGAATTTAGCACGTTGTTGTCAATTGGCGGCCAGAGACCTCCAAATTGCGTTTGGACTGTGGGACCGGCAATATGATCCGCGACGTCACCTGACCGTAACGGACTTCGAGCGGCCAGCCCCTCTCTACCAATTTATCATGGCGCTCCTGGAGCAAGGATGGCCTTGTTTCGGTGTTGCCAATATTGAGGACCAGCGGCTGATGGCTGGCGATTCTGAGACTAACTCCTTCGAAAAGCGCTTTTCGGCTTTGGTGTCGCTGATCGTTACGTGCACGCCGCGGCTGGTACAACAGCTCTATCAGCGCAACGATTTTGATCCGCTCGTCGGTATCGATGCGAACGCGATCCTCAAAGATGCGCGCCCACCTGCCCGCCGAGACCGGATCGACTGGCAAGTGTTTGCCCAGGATGCGGCCGAAACTTTGACGGCGAGAATCGTCAAGATGAGAGAGCAAATCGTGATTCTGCGCGATTACGCCGAAACCATGCGCAGGCTGAACGAAGACCTGGCCGAACGGGCGCATACCGAGAAAGAGCTTGAAAGCGAGCGCGATTGCGCCGAAACCACGCGAAGGCTGAAGGAAGACCTCGCCGGGCAGTCGGATACCAAGGCAGATGTTGAAGGCGACCGCGATTTCTTCAACGAACATGGCGTTGCGGAAGTCTACGCGTGGCTTACCGAATGCCAGCGCCAATACCGCCATGGTATTTTTTATCCGTCGGACAGAAAACGCGGCTGCGACTATTCCGAGGTCAGGCGGCTGAAGGTCGGGCTCCTGCGCCACGAATATCCGCGGCGACACCAGGCCGGACCGAGGTTTGCCGATGTTCCCGTGGAAAGGACAAAAGCAGTCATCGACAGCCTTCACCCCCCTGGACCCATCCGGCAGCGGCTCGGGGAGATACTCTCCCGGTTAGAAAATGAGAGCTAATACGCATTCGTGGCGACCACGTCGGGATCGCGATCCATTCTTACCTGTATCGGGACAGCTTCAGACTTCGATTAATCCGATTGTCCGCTGATTTACCACGTAATTCGGCAATTCCGGACCGAAGAACGGAAAGTTGTCGGCCTACTCCGTCAAGACAAGGCCTCGATCATCAAATCGTTCGCATGTCCGCGCGGCGCCTATTGTGGCCGCGCGGATTGTCGGCCGCCAAATAGCTCGGAGAGGGTCGACCGAGCTGCCGATTCTAAGTTTCCTTCGCCAACATTTTCACCGGGGGGTATGGGGGAAATTCCCTCATCCAATGTGACCTTATCGCAGTCCATCCAACCGAAGGAGGACTACGATGGACGATACGGAACGCAAAGAGAAACTGCTGCAGCGCAAGGCTGACAAGCTCGTCAAACAGATGCGCACAGCGGAGGAAAAGGCCAAGAAGTCCGGGTTGCGGATCTACATGGTGATCGGCCCGAAGGGAGGAATCGGCAAAACTTTGCTGGCGCGCCTGCTGATCGACAAGCATTGCGCCGCCGGCGAAGCCACCAGGATCGTCCAGATCGATCGGACGCCGCAACTGCCCGACCTTTACGGCAATACCGTCTCCGTCGTCCGTTTGCCCGGCGCGGAGGCGCTGCGTGCCGATCCGCTGGCAGCCGTGGTGGCGATGGAGCCGTACACGGCTGCCATCGATTCGTCGCTGCGCGATGGAGCGACGTTGATCGTCGATGTCGGCGGCGGGCCATCGGCCGCCGCGACTGTCGAATATGTCGGCAAGGCGCGGGTCGATGCGTATCTCAGGCAGCACGGCGTCCGTTCGACCGTGTTCCTGGTGCTGTTGCCCGACCCGGCGGCGATGGCGCAGAGCGTCGAGCTCGGCCGCGCGCTGGAAGTCGCGTATCCGTCGGCGGAAATCGTTGTCGTGCTGAACGAGCGCGACGGCAAGTTCCGCTTTTTCCCGGGCTCGGTGGCGGAACGGGTCTGGCGCGCGACGGTGGCGCCGTTCTTGTTCGGCCGTCGGACGATGCACATGCCGGCGCTGCCGGCGGGTGCGATGCCGCCGTTCGAAACCCTCGGCTTCACGTTTACCGATGTCATCAACACCGATGAGCTGACGATCGCAAAGCGCCTCGGCATGTCCCGGGCCATCGCGGCGACGCTGCAGGGCGACGTGGCTATGTGGCTCGAAGCGATGTGGGTCGCGATCGACGACGTGCTGAACGGCGATCAGGGAGGCTCCGATGCCTGATCGCGACAAAGAGTTGAAGTCCTTCTTCCGTCTGTTGCGTCAGCGACAGGTCTCCGGAGACGCCGGACGTATCCAGATCGCGGACCGCCTGGCCAAGATGACGCTCGCTGAGTTGCTGCGCGTTCCGCCGTGGGTCATTGTCCGTCTCGGTCCGAAAGGCCTTGCACTGCTGGCCGAACGTTCAGCTGTCATTCGCTTAAAGGGTGGCGGCTTGCCGCAGATCACTGAAACGGCGGACGCCGCCGCCGTCGTACCGAAGCTGCAGCCGAAGCTGTCGTGGTTCGCAAGCTTGAATCGCCGCCGCCCGCTGTGGTGGGAATGCGTGCGGAAGACGGCGGTTGCCATGATCGTCAGTCTGGTCTTGATCGGGGTCTTCCCGTTTGTTGAGCGCAGCATCCGCATGCTCGGGGCTTCCGGTTCCAATCAAGACCCGTGCAGCCAGCTCGACCGATGGACGGGCGACTGCGTCTATCGGGTCGGTTCGTCCGGTCTGAGCCTGAGGCAGGCGGCAGACCGCCTCGCTCTTCCTGTCGCAGCGCTCGCCGCGGCAAATCCCTCCCTCGATCCCATTCGACCGTTGCTGCCCGGCACGCAAATCGTCGTGCCGCGCCGCGTCGGCATCAATTTGAGGTAACCCAACATGACTGTTTTCCATCCAACTGAATCCCACCCCTCGCTGGTCAGCGCGCGGTTCTGGAGCACGCTTGTGTTTCTCGGCGTGCTTGCGACCGCGGGCGCTGCGCTGTTCGTCTTGCTGCCGCCGGTCGTGTGGTCGCACCGCGCGGACATGCCCGTGACGTTCTACCCGCCGGACCTCTGGCTCGTCGTCAAACAGACCGTGATGCCTCGGCTTGAATCGCTGAGCCTCGGCGACATCGTCAGCTATCCGCTCAGGGTCCTCGCCGCGTTCTCGAACCAGGTGCTGTGGAGAGTTCTGGCATTGCCCTTGTCGCTACGTGTAGGTGTCGCGATCGTGATCGCCGCGTCGGCTGCAAAACCGGTGTTCGCCCGTCTACGCGAGGTCAGTCCGAAGCAGATCACCGCTCGCCACGTGAGCGGTCCAAAGCCGATGCGTGGGCGCTGGGGGGCGTCGCACCTCAATCAGATCTGGGCACCGCTGCGCCGTCAGACAGGCGACGGAATCCTACTGGCACCGGGCGTCAAACTGCCAATCGTAACCGAACAGCAGGGCATCTTGCTGGTCGGCCAGCCCGGCGCCGGGAAGTCTGTGGTGCTGGAAGGCCTGTTACGGCAAGCGTTGGCCAGGAGGGACCGCGTTGTCGCCCTTGACGTGAAGGGCCGGCTTGCGAAACGCATCGCCAAATACAGGCCGATGGTATTTGGTCTGTCAGGTCCGACCTCGGTCGTGTGGGCGATCGGCGAAGACCTGCTGACGGACGCCGACGCCGACGAGTTCCGCGGCTTCTCTTATCCCGGAATCGAAAGACCCGGTCTGGTCGGAAGGTTCGAGGCTGATTTTGGCGGCACTGGTGCTCTATCTCGGCAAGAGCCACGGCCGCCGCTGGGGGTGGCGCCACCTCTACAACATGCTGACTCAGCCTCCCGAAAAGCTGGAAGAGATCGTCCGCAAAGTTGCGCCCGAAGTCGCGAATATGATCCAGACCCGGGGCGAGGAGCCAGCTACATTTATCTTGTCGTTATTGTTCAATTTGACGGCGCATGTGGGCGCGACCGCCCGGCGGTTTGCCAGGATGGAAAACGCCCGGGCGCGCAGGGTATCGTTGCGCGCGTGGGCAACGGCCACGGCATGGCGGCGCCCGATAGTTTTGCGATACGATCTGCAGCGCCGCGAGCGTTCCGCGAGTTTTGTCAAATTAGCGTTGCGCCTCCTGGCTGGAACCCTTCTCGGCGATGAGGTGGAGGACGGCCGGGATGGTCGCGTCTGGTTGTTTCTTGACGAGGTCACGCGTATCGGCCGCAGCGATGCCCTGATCGACCTTGTGTCGCTCGGCCGCTCGCGAGGCGTCCGCAGCGTGGTATCGCTGCAAAGCCCCGCTCAGCTCCGTGACACCTATGGTGAGGCCGGCGCTGAAGCCCTACGCGAGAATTTTGCCTTGCAAATCATCTGCGCCTTGCCGCCCGGCGACAATGCCCGGCGCATTGCCAATGAGTGGGTGGCGCCGCGGACGGTGTGCGAGGCCGGCCCGCTCCCTCCGGACAGAACGCGTCGAGAGTGGACGATCCCCCCGATCTCGCCGGCGGAATATGCCGCCGATTTCGGTCTCAGGTTCGATCTCTGGGGACGGCCCTATATCCGAGCGGCCGTTTTGGGACTTGGCGATATTCCCGTGGTGGATTGGTCGCTGCATCGCTGGCCGCCAAAATTCTGATTGGATCGGTAGTCCCGACGACGGAGCCGCCTTTCAGGCGGCTCTCTTTTTTGGCCCCGACGCTGATTTCTCGGGGGTATGGGGGAAATTCCCGCGCGTTTTCACCGAAGCTTCTACCCGAAAGGTGGAAGCAAATGGTCGCGTCGATCCAAATCGGCACCGCGTCAAGCTACTATGCGCGAGCGTACTATCATGGCGGCGAGCGTCAGCTCTCAGCCACGTGGTTTGCACGCGCGGGGCATTTCGGGGTCAAGGACGGCGGCGCCGTCGATATCGACCTCTTTACGCAACTTCATGCTGGAGTCGATGCCAACGGCGCGGCTCTGTTGACGACGAGCGGACGCACAGTCGAAGGCGTCGATATCACATTTTCACCGTCGAAGAGCGTGAGCCTGGCTTACGCCCTGACGAAAGATGAAAATCTTCGTCAAGCCATTCTCGACGCGCATCACAAGGCGGTTCGTGCGGCACTCACCGTTCTCGACGGTGAAGCCATTTTCGCGCGCCGCGGGCACAACGGTCTCGTGCGCCAGAAGGTTAGCCTAACGGCGGCGTTGTTTGCGCATGACACCGCGCGCGCGGCGCAACATCTCGACGGTTCGATTTTTGCTGATCCGCAGATTCATACCCACGCGGTAATTTTCAACTTAGCAGTGCGTCCGAGCGACGGGACAATCGGCGGCATTGATACCAGATTGGGCCCCCACAAACTTTGTGTGGGCGGGATCTATCACGCCCATGCGGCCTACGAACTGAGCAAGCTTGGATTCGCCATTCAGGAGATTGGTCGCAACGGTACGTTCGAAATTGGCTTCGAGCCCGCCATCCGACAATTCTTCTCATCACGCCGTGACCAAGTGGTCGATGAACTGGCCGAACTCGGTCTCGATACTGCCTCCGCGCCGGCTTTAGCGGCCGCAGCCGCACTCAAGACCAGGCGCAGCAAGAGAAGCGACCTCGGCGATGAGCGCTTCTCGTTGTGGCAGACGAAAGCCGCCGAACTCGGTTTAGTCGCAGGACATTGCGTTGAACGCCTGCGCGATCTTGGGAATGAAAAGATACTTGGCAACGAGCAAGCCTTCGTAACGGCGCTCGCCGCTATTCCGGCTAGTCTGACGGAAAACGAGGCGACGTTTTCGCGAAGAGACCTGGTTCGCGCGGTCGCGAATGCCTATGTCGGCACGTCCGTTGATCCCGCTGGTCTGCTGCAAAGCGTTGACCGGCTCATCAAGAGCAACGCGGTTGTCGAGATCCGGCGCGATCCGCTGAATGAGCCGGTTTATTCGACCCCCGAAATGATTCGGCTGGAGCGCGAGACACTCGATCTCGCCCGCAAGCTCGCTGAACAGCAATGGCAGGGTGTCGATGCAGGGGGCTTGCAACAGAAGATCCTCGCAGCCGGTCTTTCTGCCGAACAATCGAATGCCGCGACCATCCTCGCCGGCGGCTCGGCGTTGGCGCTGCTCTCGGGAAAAGCAGGCACCGGAAAAAATCGAACGCTGAAACCGTTGATCGCACAAATGCGCGAAGACGGCTACCGCGTAATTTTGGGGGCGACGGCGTGGCGTACGGTCGAAATGGGCGCGGCGGAACTGGACGGCGTCGAAGGACGCGCGCTCGATAGCTGGCGCGCCATTGCTCAGGTCGGGGGCAAGTTCATCGACGATCGCACTGTGCTCATCGTTGATGAGGCCGGGCAATTGGGTGTCAAAGCCACCCACGCCATCCTAAGTGAGGCACTGCGTTGCGGCGGTTCTGGCGTCCAACCAAAGGTCATCCTTTGCGGCGACTCAGCGCAGCTCAGACCCATTGCCGCGTCCGCCGGTCTCGAGCTTGTCCGTCATTCGGCAGAGGGAGCCGCTCTGCACAAGGTAGTGCGACAGCGTGACCGGACCATGCGCCGCGTAGTCGAGCAATTGTCGCGTGGGGAAATTGTCTCCGCTTATGATGCCCTTGAAGCACAGGGCTGCGTCGTTAACGTTGCGGACCGCAAGCTCGCAATCGTCGCTGCCGTCGATACCTGGTTTGCCGCTCGAGAGGACCGACCTGAAGCAAGTCATCTTCTGGTCGCCCGTACGAACGCGACTGTCCGCGCCCTCAACAATGAGGTCCGAAAACGCCTGCGCCGCGATGGTCAGCTTCAAGGAGAAAACATCGTCGTCGCGGCCGGGACATCCTCAGGCGACCCCTTCAATCTCGCTTTGGCGGGCGGAGATCGCATCCGGTTCGGCCGCCGCTGCGCTCTCGGTCGCCACGGCGTTATCAACGGCACTGCGGCGAAGATCGAGCATATCGAACGCCATGGCGATGTGCATGCGCTGATCACCGCGCGGATCGGTCGGCAGCGGGTCAGCTTCACGACCGCACAGCTCCTGGATGAGAAAGGCAACGTTCGCCTCGCGCACGACTACGCAACGACCGTCTACGCGGCGCAGGGACTGACGGCGGAAAGCTGCACCGTTGCAGTAGATCCTTCTTACGATCAAAATTCTCTATACGTAGCTGCGAGCCGCGCGCGAGGACAGACGACCCTAATTGTCGATGTCGCCGCTATTGACGCCATCGTCATCGCTGACCGTCCCTACAGCGCCCGGCGGAACGAGGTCACCGCGGCCGAGCGGCGCGCGACTTTGCTTACTCGGTTGTCCCGTTCGCAGCAGAAGACCACAACCCTGGAACCTGCCGAGATTGCGGAATACGCCAAACGTCCCGCGGCGGCCGATCACGACCGACAGCGCCGGGTCAAGAAAGAGCTCGGCCATGAGCTCTAGACCGCGCCTAGCCATTTCCCGACGCAAGCCTGCGAGGGCTCCTCCCGATACAAGGAGGGACGATGCTGACGTTCTTAAGTCTCGGCGTATCGCAATCACCGAGCGCAAGAGGGGGCGTGATGGGTCGCAGGCCTCGGACTATTCGGTATCGATCAACATATCCGAAAATTTCCCAATCTCAGAGAATGAACTCCGAGCTCTAGAAATCTTGTTAGGCGCCGAATTGAAGGAATTGCTCGCTTAGCCAGCCTACAAGCCTGTGAAATAACTAGCCTATTGAGCAGTTGACAAGTCGCTCAGACAGCTGCGCAATTGTACTCTGGAAGCGTCGTTTTTTGCTTTGACAGACAGTTGGTGACGCGATGACCAAACATGTTTTCCGGAACGCAACACAAGCCGGTGCGAATGGATCCAAGCGTGTGGCGTTGTATCTGCGCGTCAGCACCGGTCGGCAGGCCGCGAACGATGTGTCATTACCGTCGCAGCGGGATATCACCACGTCCCATTGCATGACCAACAACTGGATCGTCGTCGATGAGTATGTCGAGGCTGCCACCGGGACTGATGACCGGCGACCTGCTTTCCAGCAAATGATGGAGCGCGCGTGCGATCCTGATAGGCCATTCAACACCATCGTCTTCTATTCATTCAACCGGTTCTTCCGCAACGGCGCCGACATGGAGCTTGCGATCCGTAAACTGCGCAAGCACGGAGTTGAGGTTGTCTCCGTAACCCAACCAACGGGCGACGATCATTCTCGGGAGTTGATGCGCCAGCTAATTGGCGTCTTCGATGAACATACGTCTCGCGAAATCAGCAAGAACACGAAGCGCGCAATGGTTGAGTCCGCCAAGCAAGGCTTCTGGAATGGAGCCACGCCGCCCCTTGGATACAAGATCGTTGAAGCCGAACGGCGCGGGCAGAAGATCAAGAAGAAACTCGACATCGATCCTGTCGAGGCTGAGACGGTGAAGTTGATTGTTCGTCTCTATCTTGAAGGAGATGAGACAACCGGACCTCTGGGAGTGAAACAGACTACAGCCTGGCTGAACCGTCACGGTTACCGAACCCGCCGCGGGTCGACCTTCGGCGTCGGACCTATTCACAAGATCCTGACTAACACATGTTACTCGACGGGACTGTGGCCCTACGGCAAGCGGGATTCCCGCAATGGCGGCCAGCACGATCCTTCGAAGGTCGTCCTCATTCCGGTACCGGTGCTCATTGATATCGTCACTGCGGAACGCGTGATGGCGAAGCTCGCGCTGAACAATCCTAGGACTACCCCTCCGCGAGTCGTCAACGGGCCTTCCTTGCTCACGGGCATTGCCGTCTGCGCTTCCTGCGGATCCGGCATGACCCGTACGGGAACGAACCGGCGCGGCAAGTCGTACTCATATTATAGCTGTGCAGGTTGCCAACAGAAGGGCAAGAGCGTCTGCAACGGGCGGCACATCCCCGCTGCCGTCCTGGACGATATCGTCCTCAGCAATCTCAAGCAGAGGCTGTTGACCCCGGAGCGGCTTGCTTCGGTGCTGGAGCTATTGGCAGACCGACAATCTGCCAAGACCGACGCCGTGGATCGCCGACTTGTTTCGCTACAGCGCGAGGTCTCCGACACGGACGAGCGCCTGCGTCGCCTCTACCGCTCAATAGAGGACGGCATCGTCGAACTCGACGATATCCTGCGCGAACGCACGGCATCTCTAAAATCCGAGCGCGAGCGAGCCAAGGCCGCCTATGATCGGGCCCGCGCTCAGTGCGGAACGGTGGCGATGATCGACTCTGTCAAAATCGACGCCTTTGCGCGATTGATGACCGAAAAGCTCGACAACGGCGATACCAACGCCCGAAAGGGCTACATCCGCTCCATCGTCGATGCCATCGAAGTCGATGACAAGGCCATCCGTATTATCGGCAATAAGGACGTTCTGCAGGCTGTCATTGCCGGCAAACAGAACACGAACGGAAATGTTCGTGGTTTTGTACGCAATTGGCGCGCCCGAAGAGATTCGAACTCCTGACCCCTAGATTCGTAGTCTAGTGCTCTATCCAGCTGAGCTACGGGCGCGTTTTTCGCTGGCCTTCGAGGGGCGTAACGCCCGCCGATGCCGCATGCATTCCGAAACATGTGAGAGGTCGCGAAAGCGCCCCCTAGCTACCGGCTCCGGCCCGGCTTGGCAAGGTCCGGGAAATGGCTTCGGCCGGACCATTTTCAGCCTCGGACAGGCGAAAAGGCCGCAAACCATGCCAATCGAGTGGACGCTCTACGCCCGCGCCCGCTCGTTGCGCACGCTGAGGAGTTCCACCGGCCGGTCCGGGATCGCGATCCGAAAGGTGGCGCCGATGGTGCCCTCCACCAGATGGATGTCGCCGCCATGGGCGCGGACCAGTTCGGCGGCGATCGCAAGGCCGAGCCCGCTGCCGCCGGGCCGGCCGGAGGTCTGGAACGCCTCGAACAGATGTTCGCGGGCTTTTTGGGGAACGCCGGGCCCGGTATCGGAGACCTCGATGATCGCGACCGAGCCCTCGCGGCGTCCGGTAATGCGGATCTGCAAGCTGGCGGCGTCGCTGCCCGAGCGTCCCTCCAGCGCCTGCGCGGCGTTGCGGACGAGGTTGAGCAGGATGCGAAACAGCTGGTCGGGGTCGGCGTCGATCGACAGCCCGCGCTCGATCGCGTTGATCCAGGCGATCGAGGCATCGGAGGCGAGGCCGGCGGATTCGCGGACCTCGGCGACGACAGGCTCGATCAGGATCATGCGGCGGTCGGGGGCGGCCTCCTGGGCGCGGCCGTAGGACAGCGTCGACTGGCAGAACGCGATGGCGCGCTCCAGCGAGCGCATCAGCTTGGGGGCGAAGCGCTGCACCCGCGGGTCGGGCACGCTGGCGAGCTGGTCCGACAACAATTGCGAGGAGGCGAGCAGATTGCGCAGGTCGTGGTTGATCTTCGATACCGCGAGGCCAAGGGCGGCGAGCCGGCTCTTCTGATGCAGCATCGACACCAGGTCGCGCTGCATGTCGGACAATTCGCGCTCGGCGACGCCGATCTCGTCACCGCGCTGGCTCGGCACGATGATCCGCGCTGAACTTTCGGGATTCTCGTGGAAGCCGACCAGGCTCGCGGTCAGCCGCCGCATCGGCCGCACGAACAGATAATGCAGCGCGAGATAGACCAGCCCCGCGGTCAGCATCGCGATGCCGAGCGAGACCAGCAGCAGGTTGCGGGAAAACCGGTACATCGCCCGGCGCAACGGCTGCTCGTCGATCACGACCTCGATGAACTGCGCGCCGCCGGGCGCCGGTCCGATCACCCGAATCGCCTGGTTGCCGCTCTCCAGCATGATTTCAAAGGAATCGACGATCGCCGACCACACCGTCATGGTGCGCATGTCGACATCGTGATCGATCGCCGGCGGCAAATCGGCGCTGGCCAGCAGCCTGCGTTGCTGCCCCATCTTGATGGCGACCGCGCGGGCGCCGATGCTGGTCAGGATTTGCCGCGACAGCGACTCCGGAACCATGCCCAAAGGGGCGGCATCCAGCACCAGCGCGGCGGTATTGGCCGCCGCCAGCCTGTCGTTGAGCCGGTTCATGTGGAAATTGGCGATTGAGGGCACGTAGATCAGCATGCCTGCGATCATCACCAGGGGAATGGTGAGCAGCAACAGCTTGCCGGACAGGCCAAGCCGGCGCGGCGGCCTGGGCCGCTTCTGTTCCGTTGCTGGCTGGTCGTCGGTCACGATCACGATATAGGCCTCGATACCCTGGGTTTCGAGGATGCGGTTTGCGCCGGAACCGGTCAAATTACGGATCGCCCATGTTCGCCGGTTCCGGATCGAACGCGAGCGGCCATCCTCGTCCTGAAAAACACCCCCAAGATCAATATATTCGTTCGAATTGCGCCGTTTCGAAGAAGCGCGAATGCGGCACA
>Ga0193699_10000305_pt1 | contig 22571 bp, 21 predicted proteins | sample L3c2metaG_FD_160095 | JGI IMG/M metagenome (GOLD analysis project Ga0193699, IMG submission 160095) | Soil microbial communities from a riparian zone of the East river system, Colorado, United States - L3c2 | ecosystem: Environmental > Terrestrial > Soil > Riparian zone | place: USA: East...
GTCCTGACCATCGTGGCCGGCTACAATTACGACGCCGTGCTGTTCGGCGTGTCGGCGTTCTGGCTGCTGCTGGCCTTGGCCTTCTTCTTCGCCGACGGCGGTTTCGCCATTGTCGGGCCCTATGCGGCGGAGGTCTGGCCGTCACACCTCAGGACCACGGGCATGGGTTCGGCCTATGGCTTCGGCGGTATCGGCAAGATCATCGGGCCGGTCGGCCTCGCTTTGATCGTGGGCTCCGGCAATTATCTGAAGCCGGACGTGCCGCTGCCGCAGATTCCAACCGCCTTCGTCTATCTCGGCTGCTGGTTCCTGATGGCCGGCGCGGTGTATTATTTCCTCGGCATCGAGACCAGGGGCAAGTCGATCGAGCAGATCGACAAGGAACTGGCCGACGGGGTCGAACTGGCCGCGGCCACGGCCTCGGCCCGACGAGCGTAGAGTTGAACCCGATGATTGCGACTTCTGCCGACCTTGCAGGCGACCAGAGTGTGATCTCCCGCGCCGAGGCCGTTCGTCCGGCCGTCGACGCGGCGTCGAACGAAATCGAGTGCACGCGCCGGCTGCCGCCGGCGCTGCTCGACAAACTGCACGAAGCGCAACTGTTTCGTTTGCTGCTGCCGCGCTCTTCCGATGGGATCGAGACCGACCCCATGACGTTCTTCCATGTGATCGAGACGATTGCTCGCGCCGACGCTTCCACCGCCTGGTGCCTGAGCCAGGCCGGCGGTTGCGCGATGTCGGCGGCCTATCTCGACCTGCCGGTGGCGCATGCGATCTTCGGCAACGATCCGCGCGCGGTACTCGCCTGGGGTCCCGGTCCCAAGGTCAGGGCGGTCGAGTGCGAAGGCGGCTACAAGGTCACGGGCGTGTGGTCGTTCGCGTCAGGCGGCCGGCACGCGACCTGGCTCGGCGCCCATTGTCCGATCTATACCGCTGACGGCGCGCCGAAGCGCGATGCCAATGGCGAGCAGATGGAGCGCACCATGCTGGTGCGGTCAGGGGATGTGGAGTGGACCGACATCTGGAACACGGTCGGCCTGCGCGGTACCGCGAGCGATCAATTCGCACTGAATGACTTCTTCGTTCGATCCGACCATTCGATCACCCGCGAATTCGACCGGGAGTGCCGCGAGAGCGGCCCGCTCTACCGGATGGGCGCCGGCACCTGCTACCAGGTCGGCTTCGCCGGCGTCGCCTGCGGCATCGCCCGCGGCGCGCTCGACAGCTTTGTCGACGTGGCCCGCAACAAGGTGCCGCGCGGCGCCAAAAGCCCGCTGCGCGACAATGCCGTGGTGCAGTCCAATCTGGCCCAGGCCGAAGTCAATCTGCGCGCCGCGCGCGGCTATGTGCTGCAGTCGATGGCCGACATCTGGAAGGATCTGTGCGCCGGCGCCATGATCTCGGTCGAGCAGCGCATCACGGTCCGCATGGCCGCGACCCACGCCATTCACAAGGCGCGCGAGGCGGTCGACTTCGCCTACAATGCCGCGGGCGCCACCGCGATCTTCGAGAACCATCCGCTGGAGCGCCGCTTCCGCGATATCCACACCGTAACCCAGCAGTTGCAGGGACAGCTCAGGCACTTTGAAACCGTCGGCGCCTGGATGATGGGCGCCGATGCCGACCTCACCTTTGTCTAAAAGTGCGTCTAACCACCTTTGCCTCAAGGAGAAACACCATGCCACTCGGCGGACTGCAACATTACACCATCGAACCCCAGGACCTCGAACGCACCAGGGAATTCTATTGCGACGTGCTTGGGTTGGAGAATGGCGACCGGCCGCCGCTCGACTTCCCCGGCTACTGGCTCTATTCCGGCGGCGTCGCCACCGTGCATCTGATGGGCACCCGCAAGCCGCGCGAAGGCATCGTGGTGCGCGGCACCGAGAAGAAATACGAGGACACCGGCCGGCTCGATCACATCGCTTTTGCCGCGACCGATCCCGATGGTGTGCGCAAACGCCTGCAGTCCAAGAACGTGAAATTCCGCGAGAGCATCGTGCCGCGCACCGGCGACACGCAATTCTTCATGTATGACCCTGATGGCGTCGGCGTGGAGCTGAACTTCCCAAAGACGTAACCTTCGTTGTTGCTCTCTCGACACATCGGCCAGCACATTGCTGGCCGATTACGTTTTAGCGGCCGGTTCCCTGGATGGTCACGAGTCAGCCATGTCTCGGGCCTGAATCGGTCAGTGTTTTTTCAACATTGCATGACGAGTTGACGGGCCGCGCCGCTGCGGCAGGATAGCCGGGTGCCGCGCCTTCAACCCCTACCCCAGGGCACGTGTGCCCGGCTATTTGTCGCGGCCGACGGTGCCTAGTCCAGCCCTCGCTCGCGGCTCAGGCGCACCATCTCTTCGATGAAGAGCGCTTTCTGCTTGTCGTCGAGGCTGGCGAACAGCGGCTCGGCCGCGTCCGCGACGTTGCGCTGGTCGACGGCGCGGTCGTTGAGGAACTGGGCCTCGTTGCGCATCTGCTCGATGATGTCATCGGGCGGATCGCGCTTGGCGCGCGCAATTCGCAGGTTGAGGCGGTCGGCGCCGTTGTGGCCGAGGTAGTGCATCGCGCTGTTGAAGCCGGTCCAGTGCTTCTCCTGCTCCGGCGTCAGCTTCAACTCGGTCTTGATCCGCTCGATATTCGCATCGCTGTTGGCGACGATCTGTTCGGCGGTCAATTGCGGCGCGCCGTCCTGGGTCAGTACCGGGTTCTGCTTGCTCCCCTTCGCGCCTTTGGCGCCCTTGGCGTTCTTTGCCGAGCCGCCTTGCTTCTCGTTTGCTGCGGGCGATGCCGCTTTTTGTCCGGCGCCAAGCACGCCGGTAAATACGCCGACCACGCCACCGATCGCGCCGCCCAATACGCCGCCGACGGGTCCGGCAGCCTTGTTGCCTTCGCGCGCGCCTTGTTGCACGCCCTGAACCAGCCCCTGCGCATCCGCGGCCGACGGCGCGCCCAAAAGCATCACGACGATTGCCGCAAGCGCAAAGCGCAATCTCGACTGCGCACACGCTATCGGTGCCGGGCTGATCATTATCTAGTCTCCATGGTCGATTTTCGATCTGAGCGATTGAGGACGCTGCGTTTCGTTCCCAGTCGAGACTTTACCGTTTTCGCACCAGCCAAGTCCACCTTCGCCCCGCGCTTCCTGTGGCGGAGAAAAGCTTGCGGTGCGAGCAAGTTAAGTCCGAGCCAACGGAACCTGCGGCGCTATGCACACCGTTCCGTTGATAGTGTTCCGTTAATACCGGCGATCCATGTGTGCAGCGCAACATACCGGCGTCGCCGAGTCAAACGTCCTTCGGCGCCGGGCGGAATGACTTTCACTGCCGCCAATTTGAACACAACGTTAGTTCTAGAACCGGCGGCTGCTGATTTCTCGACAGACGTCGGCAATTCTGCTCTGATCGTTGCAACGAAATCTCCGCGATGCCTGTTAGCGCCCATTACAGCCTGCCTGGCGGCGAAGAAAAAAAACAATAAACGAGATTTCCATCGCATTCGGTTCACCAGGGAGGGAACGCAATGTCACGAAGGAAGCTCACTCGACGACAATTTGTAGCCGCTACCGCACTGTCATCCGCCGCGCTGATCACCGCACCCTACATTCGTGGCGCTAACGCCGCCGGCAAACTCTCGATCGGTTTCTGGGATCACTGGGTGCCCGGCGCCAACAAGGCCTCTACCGACCTCGTCAATGAGTGGGCCGCCAGGGAGAAGGTCGAAGTTTCGATCGACTATATCCCGAGCCAGGGCAACAAGAACCTTTTGACCATCGCCGCCGAGGCCCAGGCGAAATCCGGCCATGACATTCTCGCGATGCCCACATGGTGGCCGCACGCGCAGGCCGACTTGCTCGAGCCCATGAATGATGTCGTCGAAGCGGTCATCAAGCAGAACGGCGAAGTCAACGGCACCGTCAAATACCTTGGCAAGGCCGGCGACAAGTGGCTCGGTGTTCCCGCCTGCGTCGGCAGCCAGATCAAGGGGCCCTGCTCGCGCATTGACCTGATGAAGAAGCACGCCGGCATTGATATCCAGGCGATGTACCCCGCGGGTTCAGCGCCGCAAGCCGATGGCTGGACCACCGACACGTTCCTGAAAGCGGCCGAAGCCTGTCACAAGGGCGGCGTCCCGTTCGGCATTGGTCTCGGTGAGACCAGCGACTCCGTCGATACCGTCGGCGCGTTCTTCCTGGCCTTCGGGGCCGAGGTGGTCGACATCAAGGGCAATGTCGTCGTGAAGAATGACAATGTTCGGCAGGCTCTCGAATACTACAAAAAGCTGATGGCATTCCTGCCGCCGGACGTGCCGGCGTGGGACGATGGTTCCAACAACAGGTGGCTGGTTTCGGGCAAAGGCGCCCTGATCATGAATCCGCCGAGCGCATGGGCGGTGGCCAAGCGCGATGCGCCGCAGATCGCGGAGCAATGCTGGACCCACGGCTTCCCGGTCGGACCGAAAGGCCGCTTTGCACCGTTCCTGCCGTATTTCTGGAGCGTCTGGAATTTCTCCAAGAACAAGGAGGCGGCAAAGAGCGTGCTGCTGCATTTGTCGGAAGCGGCTTCGGTCGAGAAAATGGTGGCGGCGAGCGGCGGCTACGACCTGCCGGCGTTCGAGAAACTGACAACCCTGAAGACGTGGGCCGAGGAAGGGCCGCCGAAGGGCACGCTCTACCACTATCCGAACCCGCACAAGCACCAGACGCTGTCGATCTCGGCATCGCCGGCGCCACCGAAGATTGCCCAGCAGATCTACACCCAGGCGACGCTGACCAAGATGTGCGTGCGCTTCTACCAGGGCGAACCCATGGAGAAGACGTTGGCCTGGGCGGAAGGCGAGCTCGAAGGCTTTATGCGGAGCTGACGCGAGGAATTTGCACAGCGGCCCCGCAATCCAGCCGCGGGGCCGCTGCGGCGCATCTCGCAATGACGCTCGTGCGTCACACGGATAGGCGGTCGGCCGTGAGCCGGCTTCCCCCTGGATACATCCGGCGATGCCGGATGCCGGCTCCTCTGAATCTGGCGAGGAAGATGCACCATGGTTGATGTCGCATTTCAGCCCAACCGCGTTGCCAACACGGCAAGCGGGCGCAAGCGCTCCAGTTTGCGAACCGCGCTGAAGCGAAAATCGACCGCGGCGTTTCTCATGACGTTGCCGCTGATCCTTCTGATCGCTATTCTGGTGATCTATCCAGCGTTCTATTCGCTGCATCTTGCGACGCTGAACAAGTCGATGCAGCGTTTCATCGGGCTTGGAAATTTCCAGTTTCTTTTCAAACGCGAAACGTTCTGGCTGGTCGTTGAGCAATCCTGCATCTTCGCGATCACGGCCGTGATCTTCAAGGCGTTGATAGGGTTCATCGTCGCTCACTTGGTTCACAACATTCCGGCCAAAGGCCAGCGCAAATGGCGCGGCATGCTGCTGGTGCCGTGGGTGATTCCTCCGGCGATGAGCACGCTGGCCTGGCTGTGGCTGTTCGACCCGTCTTACAGCGCCTTCAACTACACCCTGTCATTTTTCGGGATCGGGCCGATTCCGTGGACCGGCGACGCGAACTGGGCGCGGTTCTCGGTCATCCTGGTCAATATCTGGTTCGGCGCCCCGTTCTTCATGATCGTGTATCTGGCGTCGCTGAAGTCGGTGCCCGATCAGCTCTATGAAGCCGCCGCCATCGACGGCGCCAACTGGTGGCAGCGCATCTGGTATGTGACGTTGCCGATGATGCGCAACATTATCGCCATCACCACGCTGTTTTCGCTGATCGTCACCTTCGCCAACTTCGATATTGTGCGCATCCTGACCTCCGGCGGTCCGCTCGACCACACCCATATTTTCGCGACCTGGGCGTTCCGCATTGGCATCGAAGGCGGTGACATCCCGCTCGGCGCCAGCGTTTCGCTGTTCATGGTGCCGATCCTCGCGATCGCGGCGGTCTTCATCCTGCGCGATATCAACAAACGCGGGAACGAAGCCTGATGACAAGCACGGTAGTGATCGACAAGGCCGCGCCGACCCGCGCGATCAAATATGGCAGCATGAGCCGCGACCGCACCTGGGCGCTGCGATGGTCGTACTTTTTCCTCACGCTGTTCGCGATCTTCTCGCTGGTGCCGCCGCTCTACATGGTGATCACGTCGTTGAAGACCAGCACCGAGATCTCCGCGGCGACCAATCCCTGGTGGGTTTTCCATCCCACGCTGTCCAACTACGTCGAACTGCTGACGTCGAACCAGTTCCTGACGTTCTTCCGCAACTCCGCCTTCGTCTCGATCTTCGTGGTGACGATCACCATGCTGATCAGCGTGCCCGCCGCCTTTGCGCTGGCGCGGATGCGATTCTGGGGCTCTGCGACACTGGCGACCGGCGTGTTTCTGACCTACCTGATCCCCGACACGCTGTTGTTTCTGCCGCTGTTCAAGATGTTCGTGGTGTTCGGCGATCTCACCGGAATCCAGCTCATCAACAGATGGTATGTGCTGCTGATCGTGTATCCAACGCTGACGGTGCCGTTCTGTACCTGGATCATGATCGGCTATTTTTCGTCGATTCCGAAGGAGCTCGACGAGGCCGCTATCATCGACGGCGCGTCGTGGTTTCAGACGCTGACGCGTATCTTTATTCCGGTGGCGCTGCCGGGGATCATCGCCGCGACCATCTTCGCCTTCACGGTCTCATGGGCGCAGTTCCTGTACCCGCTGGTGTTCACGACATCGACCGATCAACTGGTACTGCCGGTCGGCATCATCACCTCCCTGATCAAGGGTGACGTCTTCAACTGGGGACAGATCATGACCGGTGCCCTGCTCGGCGCCGCCCCTCCCCTCATCATCTACGCCTTCCTGATGGACTACTACATCGCCGGCCTGACCGCCGGCGCGACAAAGGGTTGAACTCAATGGCTGACGTCACGCTGCGTAAGGTTGTCAAGCGTTACGACGAGGTCGAGGCGGTGCGCGGCATCGATCTCGACATCGCCGATCACGAGTTTGTCGTGCTGGTAGGACCGTCGGGCTGTGGAAAATCGACCACGCTGCGGATGATCGCGGGGCTCGAGGATATCACCGATGGCGACATCATGATCGGGGGCGACGTCGTCAACGACGTGCCGCCGAAGGACCGCGACATCGCGATGGTGTTCCAGAATTATGCGCTCTATCCGCATATGACGGTGGCGGAAAATATGTCGTTCGGGCTGCGGCTGAAGCGCTATCCGAAAGCCGAGATCAAGACCCGGATCGACGAAGCCGCCCGGATGCTGGATATCGTCGAACTGGTCGACCGCAAACCGAAGCAATTGTCGGGCGGCCAGCGCCAGCGCGTCGCGATGGGCCGCGCCATCGTACGAAATCCCAAGGTGTTCCTGTTCGACGAACCCTTGTCCAACCTCGACGCCAAGCTACGCGTGCAGATGCGGATCGAAATCAAGAAGGTGCACCAGAAAGTCCGCACCACGACCGTCTACGTGACCCACGACCAGGTCGAGGCGATGACGCTGGCCGACAGGGTCGTGGTCATGAACCACGGCCGCATCGAACAGATCGGGACGCCGAACGAACTCTACCACAAGCCGGCGACGCGCTTCGTCGCCGGCTTCATCGGCTCGCCGGCGATGAATTTCATGCCGTGCCGGCTGGAGGACGTCGGCGGCAAACTGCACATCCGCCTGACCGACCGCATCGCCTTCCCGCTGCCGCCGGCGCGCGCGGCCCGGTATCAAAGCGTGGCGCGAAACGAAAAATTGCAGCTGGGCCTGCGTCCAGAGCATATCACCGAAGCCAGCGCGCATGCGGAGCCCGGGGTCGAAAACTTCGACGCGGTATTGGACGTCACCGAACCGATGGGCATGGAGACGCTGATCTATTTCACCCTCGAAGGCGCCCAGATCTGCGGGCGGGTCAATCCCAATGCCGGCGCGAGGGATGGCGCGCCGCTTCGATTGGCAGTGGACCTCAACAATATGCACCTGCTAAACGAGGCGACCGGCGTCGTCATTTGACGGCGCGTTACAAGAAACGACCAAGGGCAGGAAATGGCGACCAACAAGAAGAAAATATTCATAACTGAATCGATGTCGGAACAAGGGCGGGCGCTGCTGAAAGCGCGAGACGACATCGAAATCGTCGAATTTCCCAACATGATTTCGGCACTCGATTTCGAGGCCATGCTGACGGCGCAGGCGCCGGTGCATGGCGTGGCGCTCGGCGGCACCCGTTTCGGCGAGCCGGAACTCGAGGCCTCCAGGGACATGAAAGTGGTGACCCGGATCGGCGTCGGTTACGACGCCGTCGATGTCCCCGCGCTGAGCCGCCGCAAGGTTCCGCTGATGGTCGCGGGCACGGCCAATTCCCCGTCCGTCGCCGAGCAAGCACTGTTCATGATGCTGACGCTGGCCAAGCGCGCGGTGGAAATGCATTCCATCGTCAAGGACAACAAATGGGCAGCCCGTCTCGGCATGCTGCCCTACGATCTCTTCGGCAAGACCGTGCTGATCGTTGGTTTCGGCCGCATCGGCACGCGCACCGCCAAGCGCTGTCTCGCCATGGAAATGAACGTCCTGATCTACGATCCCTACAAGACGGCTGCCGAGATCAAGGCCGCGGGCTGCGAAGCGGTGACCGATCTCGACGCGGCTTTGCCGAAGGCCGATTTTGTCAGCATCCATTGCCCCAAGACGCCGGAGACGGTCGGCATGTTCAACGCGGCGCGATTGAAGCGCATGAGGGCGACGGCGTACCTGATCAACACCGCGCGGGGCGGCATCGTCGACGAGCCGGCGCTGTACGACGCGCTGGTGTCCGGCAAGCTCGCCGGTGCGGGTCTCGACGTCTTCGAACAGGAACCGCCGCCTTCAGGCCATTCGCTGTTCGAACTTCCCAATGTCATCATGGCGCCGCACGTCGCGGGCGTGACGCGGGAAGCGGTCGACCGGATGAGCGAGCAGACCGCGCGCAATATTCTCAGCGCGCTCGACGGCGAACCGATCCGGCAGAACGTCATCAATCAGGACGTCCTCGGTTAATCCCGAGGGGGTGCCGGCTCCGGCTTTGGCCGATCAATGAGCCGGCACCACGGTTCACCACCACGAGGTATCGACATGGCATTTACGGAATACGGCAACTATGACGGCGTCGGTCTGGCCGAACTCGTCCGCAACAAGCAGGTCAGCGCGCGAGAATTGCTCGACGAGGCGATCGCCCGCACTGCCAAGGTCGATCCAGCGATCAACGCGGTGGTGGTAAAGCATTACGACCATGCAGAGCGGCAAATCGACAAGGGGCTTCCCGACGGCCCCTTCACCGGCGTGCCGTTTCTGCTGAAGGACCTTGATCTTCTGGAGGGCACACGGACCACGTTCGGCGCCAGCCTTCACAAGGACAATGTCGCCGATCATACCGGCACCCTCGCCCAGCGCTTCCTCAATGCCGGGGTGACGATCTTCGGCAAGAGCGCCAGTCCGGAATTCGGATTGATGCCGACCACCGAGTCCCGGCTGTTCGGGCCGACCCGAAATCCCTGGAATCTCGCGCACTCGTCGGGTGGCTCGTCCGGCGGCGCCGGTGCGGCGGTGGCCGCGCGCATTCTCCCTGTCGCGCATGCCAGCGATGGCGGTGGCTCGATCCGCATTCCCGCCTCGGCCTCCGGCGTGTTCGGATTGAAACCGACCCGTGCGCGCAACCCGCTCGGTCCCGATCGCGGCGAAGGCTGGGCCGGATTTTCCTGCGGCCATGTGCTCAGCATCAGCGTGCGCGACAGCGCGGTGATGCTGGACGCGATCCACGGCCCAGAGCCGTCGAGCCCCTATGTGGCGCCGGCGCCGGAACGGCCTTTCGCGCAGGAAGTCAGACGCGATCCCGGCCGCCTGCGCATCGCCTTTACCGACAAGTCGCCTTACGGCGACGCCATCGATCCCGAAATCGCCGCCGCGGTGCGGGACGTCGCCAAGCTGCTGGCGGGCCTCGGCCATCACATCGAGGAGCGCGCGCCACCGCTTGCCGCCGATCCGGCGGTGGTGATGTCGACCATCGTGGCCGCCAATACCGCGCTGAATGTCCGGCTGGCCGAGCAGCGCCATGGCCGCGCCATGACCGACAGCGATTTCGAGATATTGACGCTGGCGAGCGCGCACAACGCGCAAAAGGCGACCGCGACCGACTATGTCGCCGCCCAACTCGGCGCGTTCCAGATTTCGCGGGCGCTGGTGACCTTCTTCGAGAGCTGCGATGTGTTCCTGTGCCCGACGCTGTGCTCGCCACCGCTGCGCATCGGCGAGCTCGATACGATGTCGCAGGATCTGTCGCATATCGCGCCGGTCCTGCGGCGCTACATGCCGGCGACTTCCATGTTCAACATGTCCGGCCAGCCTGCGATGTCGGTGCCGCTGGCATGGAACTCCGCCGGACTGCCGCTGGGCATGATGTTCGCCGCACGCTTCGGCGACGAGGCAACGCTGTTTCGTCTCGCGGCCCAGCTCGAGCGGGAGCGGCCCTGGAAAGACAAATTACCGCCGGTTTGCGCGTAAACCGACAAAACTCAGCCTTATTCGCGGCCGATGAGGAGATGTCTGGGCCAAAGCAGGATCGATTCTGCGTGGGCGTGGCCCGATATCCGGAGGTTAAGCCTTGAGTCAAAGCGACCCGACCGATCATGCGCTGGCGGCCATCGCCAGCATCCTCGAGCATCCGGAAACCCATCGCGAGCCGGAGAAGGCCGCGATCGAGGAATACCCGGTCGCGCCGGAACCATCGATCGCTCCCGAGCAGATCGAGGCCGACGGTTATTCAAAGGTCGGTCCGGGTCCGATGGCGGCGATCCGTTTCAGATGGACGGTCCGCCGCGACGACCACGGCGAATATTATGTGGACGAGACCATTGGCGAGAATTCCGCACGCATTACCAACGGCCCGCTCACCAGGGACGCCGCGATCCAGCTGGTCGACGATCGCGAGAGCGAAGCGCTGCAGCGATTTGAAATGCTGAGAAGCGAAATGACCGGACGAGGCGCGGTTGCGAATCTGGTCCGCAAAGACAGCGGCGAGATGTAGCGCGATCTGTCGTTCAGGCTTGGTTCGGTTTGCCCAGAAGGTATTTTCAATAACAGCGACCGTTCCATTTCCGGTCGACGACGGCAGAACGAGCCGGCTGCCGAATAGCTGTGCTGTCGCCGAAATTGACCGCGTATCCGGTCCTAAATAGACTGACCGGAACACCGATTGAACCAAAGCCGCTAATCATACGACTCATATCTTGAAAGTGATGTAGGTCACGCTGAGAACCATTGCTGAAGCATAGGGTCGGACCGGGATTCCGCCTGCTCAGGAGGTCATCATGAGAAAGCTTTTTGCGATCGCCGCGTTCTTGCTGGCGAGCACCGCCGCGCAGGCGCAGTACACCTTCGAGTATGGCGGGCGTACGATCCGCGTCGATCCGGATCGCGGAACGGTTTCGATCCCCGGCGTCTATGACAACAGCGGACGCAAAGCCAAGCGCTCGCGTGACGATCAGGACAGCGACCGTCCGCGCAAGCAGCCGCCGCAGCAGGCCAAGGTCGATCCGCAGGCGCCCGCGCCCGGCCCTGCGCAAACCGAACAGGCTCCCGCGCCAGCAGCCACTCCGCCCGAGCCCTCGTCGGCCACGGCCAATGTTGCCCCGGCGGACACCGCGACTGCAACGCCGCCTGCTGCCAGTGCGCCTGCGCCGCAAGCCCAGCAGGAATCGGCCCCCGCTGCCAAGCCTGCCGCCCCGGCGCCTGTCGTCGCGACGGCTCCCCCGGCCCAGAAACAAACAGCGCCGGCCTCATCAAACTCGCCGCTCGGCGTGTGGCTGACGGAAGAGAAAGAGGGCAAGGTCCGGATCGAGCAATGCGGCGCCAATCTCTGCGGATATTCCGTCGACGCCAAGTCGAACCAGAACGGCGAGCAGGTTCTGATCAACATGAAGCCCGGCAAGGATGCCAAATGGAGCGGGCGCATTCTCGACCCCAACACCGGCAGCACCTATGATTCGACCATCGCCTTGAAAGGCACAGACAACCTGCGCGTCCAAGGCTGCGTGTTTGGCGGCATGTTCTGCGGCGGCCAGACCTGGAGCCGGCTGAACTGAATACGCCACACCAATATTGATCTGCGCAAAGGCCCCGCTTCTCCGGCGGGGCCTTTTGCTTGTGCGGCTATGGGGTTCACAGCGTGGGAGCCAGTCGGCCACGCCGTGGATCCAGATAAAGCTTCTTGTGTCCCGGACGCGGTGCAGCGCCTCTTCGGCGGTGCGCCGCAGAGCCGGGACCCACCCGTCATCCAAGAGAAGATGGGCCCCGGCTCAGCTGCGCATCGCTAACGCGCTGCGCAGCGTCCGGGGCACGGAAAATCATCATGCACCAACCTTCGCGGCATATTCCGCGTCGGTCACCGGCTCCATCCAGGTCGCATAATTTCCGTCCAGCGATTCCTGCATCGCGATGTGCGTCATGCCGGTGGTCGGCGAACCGCCATGCCAATGCTTTTCGCCCGGCGGGATCCAGACCACGTCGCCTGGCCGGATTTCGCGTACCGGCTCGCCCTTGGTCTGGACCCGGCCGACGCCGGAAATGACGTACAGCGTCTGGCCCAGCGGGTGCGAATGCCAATTGGTCCGCGCGCCCGGCTCGAAGGAGACCCGGGTCGAGACAATCCGCGCCGGGGCTGCGGTCGCAATGATCGGATCCTGCCAGACGGTGCCGGTAAAATACTCTTTCGGCGCCTGGCGTGTCGGACGCGAACCGGCGAGATGGATATCCATGGCGTTCCTCCCTGTTGATTTTGCTCCGCCGTCATCCTGAATTTCGAGGAGGCGCCCTTGCGCCGTCTCGAACGATGGCCGCACACCCAAATCCATCCTTCGAGACGCGTGCTTCGCAGGCTCCTCCAGCGATGAGCGCAATCGCGCTCACGCCGGGATGACGTTATTATTTCTTCGTCGCGGCGTAGCGCGCCTTGGTCTCGGCGTTCATGGGATAGAGCCCCGGCAGCGCCGCGCCCGAGTTTACCTCATCGACGATCCAGGCTTCCATGTGCTCCTGCTCGGCGCCCTCGGCCAGAATGAGGTCTAGGAATGCTGCCGGGATCACCACCGCGCCGTCCTGGTCGGCGACGATGATGTCGTTCGGGAAGATCGCGACGCCGCCGCAGCCGATCGGCTCGCCCCAGCCGACAAAAGTCAGTCCGGCGACCGAGGGCGGCGCGGCATACCCGTCGCACCACACCGGCATACCCGTGCCGAGCACGCCTTCAAGGTCGCGCACCGCGCCGTCGGTCACCAGCGCCGCGACCCCGCGCTTGACCATGCGGGCGCACAGGATGTCGCCGAAGATGCCGGCGTCGGTGACGCCCATGGCATCGACCACGGCGATGCAGCCTGCGGGCATGGCTTCGATCGCGGTCCGGGTCGAAATCGGCGACGACCAGGATTCCGGCGTCGCCAGATCCTCGCGCGCGGGCACGAAACGCAGCGTAAAGGCCGGCCCGACCAGCCGTGGCTGCCCCGGCCGCAGCGGACGCGAGCCCCGCAGCCAGACGTTTCGCAGGCCCTTCTTGAGCAGAACCGTGGTGATGGTGGCGGTGGATACGCGGGACAGGGTCGCGATCGCTTCAGGGGTCAGGGACATCGAAAAATCGGCTCCGGTGGGGATTGATTGGCGGCGCATCTTGCGGGCCGCGGCCATCGCGTCAAGTGGGGTTGCCGAAGGGGCTGCATCGCGTGGTGCGATCAGGTGATCTTATCACGGGTATGCCGATTAATTTATTGAATTTGCAGGATCATTTGCGTGAAGCGAATTCCACTGCAGCGCAAAACACGCTAGAGGTTATCGATCCGCCGAAGAGTTATGAGGCCATGGCCGCGCCGCTCTCCCCGCCCCGCCTTTTGCCCAGTGGCGACAGCGCCATCACGGTAGAATTCAGCCGCAACATCGATGACGCCGCCAACCAGCGGGTGCTGGCGCTCGATCGCAGCCTTGCGCGCGAGACCATCGCCGGCGTGACGGAATCGGTGCCGACCTATCGATCCCTGCTGGTGCACTACGATCCCCTGCAGATCGGGTTCGACGCGCTGTGCGAAAAGCTTGTGGCGCTGGCTCTGCTGCCGGTGCCGCCGGCGACGAAGACACGACGCTGGCGCGTTCCCGTGGTTTATGGCGGCGAGCACGGCATCGACCTCGAGGACGTCGCCAAGGCGCTGAACACAACGCCTGACGACATCGTGGCGCGGCATGTTGCCGGCAGTTACCGCGTCGCCATGATCGGGTTTACCCCGGGCTGGTCCTATCTCAGCGGCCTCGACACTTCGCTGCAGATGCCGCGCCGACAAAACCCGCGGCTGCTGACGCCAGCTGGCACCATCTCGATCGGCGGCGTGCAGACCGGCGTGCAATGCCTGGCCGGCCCCAGCGGCTGGCATCTGCTGGGCCGGACCGCGGTACGAACCTACCAACTGCATCGCGACCCGACCTTCCTGCTGGAGCCCGGCGATCAGGTGACGTTTGCCGCAGTCGACGCCAAAACCTTCGCCGAGCAGGATCGCGCGGCGGAAGCCGGCGAGATCGTCGCCGAGTTGATGGCCTCATGAGCAAGCTCGTCATTTCAGCCATTGGACCCGCGAGTTCGGTACAGGACGGTGGCCGCCCAGGCTCCCAGCGCTACGGCCTGACCCCGAGCGGCGCGATGGACCGGCTGGCCCTTGCCACGGCGAACGTTCTGGTCGGAAATCCGCCATTCGCCGCCGCCATTGAAATCGGCCCGTTCGGCGCCGCGTTCACCGCGCGCGAAGGGGCGGTTCGCGTCGCGCTCGCCGGTGCCTCGCGCAACGCGGACATCTCCGGGCGCGCGGTTGCGTTCGACACTTCCATGACGCTGATGGACGGCGAGACCCTGACGCTGGGCTTTGCCCGCGGCGGTTCGTTCAGCTACCTCGCGATCGAAGGCGCCGTTTTGGGCGAGCCGATGTTCGGCAGCCTCGCCGTGAATGCGCGCGCCGGCCTCGGCAGCCCCTATCCGCGCCCGCTGCAGGCGGGCGATGCGTTGCGGACATCCGCCGCCAGCGGCGCGGCCGAGCGCCGGATCGATCTGTCCGCCGTTGCCGACGCGCCGATCCGGGTGGTGATGGGGCCGCAGGACGACGAATTCGGCGACGCCACGAAATTGTTTCTCGACGGCGAATGGAAGATATCCGCGACCAGCGACCGCATGGGCTACCGGCTCGAAGGCCCCATGATAAAGCATCTGCACGGTCACAACATCGTTTCCGACGGCACCGTGAACGGCAGCATCCAGGTACCCGGCAACGGCCAGCCGATCGTGCTGATGCCGGACCGCGGCACCAGCGGCGGCTACCCCAAGATCGCTACCGTGATCTCGGCCGATTTCGGACGCTTTGCACAGACGCCCGCCGGGCGTGCCTTCCGCTTCAAAGCGGTCAGCATGGCGGAGGCGCAGGCGGCGCTGCGCCAATTCACGGAATTTCTGCGTACCCTGCCCGACCGGCTGCACGATATCGAAAGCTTTGATCTCAACATCGAGGCCCTGCATGATGCTAACGTCGCCGGCGCCGCCGTTAGTGCCGTCGATGCCGCAACATGGCAAATTGCTTCGGCTGCCGAGCTTGCTCCAGACTAGCCAAGATCCACTCATACAAGCGGACAACAATCATGACCATCGATCTTAATTGCGATCTCGGCGAAGGATTTGGCGCGTGGGAAATGGGCAACGACGCCGCCATGATCGACCTCGCCACGTCCGTCAACATCGCCTGCGGCTTCCATGCCGGCGACGCCGACATCATGCGCACCACCGTGGAGTTGGCGAAGGCGCGCGGTGTCAGCATCGGCGCGCATCCGGGCTACCGCGACCTGCACGGTTTTGGCCGGCGGCCCTTTCCCGGCATGAAGCCTTCCGAGATCGAAAATCTCGTCGCCTACCAGATCGGCGCACTGCAGGCGATCGCGACCGCGGCCGGCCACAAGGTCACCCACGTCAAGGCGCACGGCGCGTTGTCGAATGTCGCCTGCGAGGACGAAATGACCGCCAAGGCGATTGCCTCGGCGATCAAGGCCGTCGACCCCAATCTCATTTTCGTGGTGCTGGCCAATTCACCGCTAGTGCAGGCCGGCGAAGCCGCCAACCTGCCGATGGTGCACGAAGTATTCGCCGACCGCGCCTATGAGGACGACGGCTCGCTGGTGTCGCGCCGCAAGCCCGGCGCGGTGCTGCATGACGCCGGCGAAATCGCGCAACGCGTGGTGCGGATGGTGCAGGACGGCGCGGTCGTGTCGGTCACGGGCAAAGTGATAAAAATGCGCACCGACACCGTGTGCATTCACGGCGACACCCCCGGCGCGGTTGAAATCGGGCGCGGTGTGCGGCAGGCGTTGAAGGGCGCGGGGATTGAGGTGAAGCCGTTCAAGACTGCGGGCTAGCGGCACCCACGGACCTCATCCTGAGGAGCGTGCTCTTGCGCGCGTCTCGAAGGATGGCGGATCATGCTGCGGCCCATCCTTCGAGACGCCGCGCTATCGCGCGGCTCCTCAGGATGAGGTCTTTCTTCAGAACGGATGAATCGAGAGCGTGCCGAATACCACGGCCGCGATCAGCGCAAAGGAGCCATACAGCGCCGCGGTATGGAGCCCCGTTCGGGTTCGCCCCGAAAGCGAACGCGCATGAAGGTGCAGGCGGGCTTCCGCCGATAGTTGGCGCATGGTCGATCTCCAACGCAGCATGGCCGCATATGGAATATCGTTCGCTCCAGGATGCAAGAAGGTCCAAGAAATAGTGATACGGACCCTCCTGCGGACTCACTTTCCAGTGAAAAATTCTCTTTCCCGGATTCGGGCGAGAATTTTATTCGCTCAGATTTTCGACAAACAAGCCGTCATCCTGAGGTGCGCGCCTCTTGGCGCGCCTCGAAGGATGGCCGCAGGCACACTGCCTTTCATCCATCCTTCGAGGCTCGCAAGGGCTCGCACCTCAGGATGACGCCGAGTTGTTACGCGAGGGATGACGCGTCCAATCAGTACACATCCTGCTGGAACCGTCCCTTCTTCTTGAGATCGGCGACGAACAGCACCGCCTCGTCGGTGGAACGCGCGCCGAACTGGGCGACGATATCGACCAGCGCGCGCTCGACGTCTTTCGCCATCCGCTTGGCGTCGCCGCAGATGTAGATGTTGGCGCCCTCGGCCAACCAGGTCCAGATCTCACGGCCGACTTCGCGCATGCGGTCCTGCACATAGAATTTCTTGTCGCCGTCGCGCGACCACGCCAGCGACATCCGCGTCAGCAGCCCAGAGGTTTTCATCGCGTTCAACTCGTCGGCATAGAAGAAATCGGAGGCGCTGCGCTGATGGCCGAAGAACAGCCAGTTCTTGCCGGGCGCACCGGTCGCCCTGCGGTCGTGCAGGAACGCGCGGAACGGCGCGATCCCGGTGCCGGGGCCGATCATGATGATCGGCGTGTTTGGGTCCTGCGGCAGCGCAAAGCCGTGGGCCTTCTGCACGTAGACTTTTACCTCGTCGCCGGGCTGGATCCGCTCCGCCAAAAATGTCGAGGCAACGCCAAGGCGTTTGCGCTTGCCGATGACGTAGCGCACGCAATCGACCGTCAGCGATAGCTTGCCGGGCGTCGCATTGTGCGACGACGATATCGAATAGAGCCGCGGCTGCAGCGGCTCCAGCGCTTCGATGAAGGCCTCCGGATGCGGACGCACGTTGGAGAATTTTTGTAAGGCCGCCATCACATCGAGCGTCGCCGCATCGCCGTCGGGATCCTCGCCCTGCGCCAGCGCGCGGGCTTTTTCGCGCTGCGCGCTGCCGGTGAGGTAGGAGAAGAGTTCGAACAGACTGTCCGGCGCAGGCGCCAGCGACACGTCGTCGGTCAGGACCTCGCGCAGCGTCTTGCCCCTCACCTCCGTGGTATGCGACGCGCCGAGCAACGCGATGATCTGATCGACATGGCCGAGATCGTTGCGCGCAAAAATCCCAAAGGAATCGCCGACGACATAGTCGAGGCCGCAACCGGTGAGGTCGAAATCGATATGCCAGGTTTCCTTTTCCGATCCGCTCTTGTTCAGCAGTCGGCGCGACACGAAGGTCGCCGGCGCCGGGTTGTCGCGCGAACGCCCAAGCTCGGCTGAGACGGACGGTGCTGCGGCCGCGGGCGTCGCTGCGGGGCCTGCAGCCGGCGGCGCTTTCTCCAACTCCTCGTTCAGCGCCTTCAGCATCCGCGCGGTTTCCTTGCCGCCGGGGACGCAGAGATTGAGACGCGGTTCCGCCTTGCTCGCGATGGCGTCCGAATAGTCGTGGCAATTGTAGCCGCACTGGCCGCAATCCTGCTGCGCCATCGCCGCCATCATGCGCCGGCGCAGCGGGCGGCCCTCCGCAAGCTTCATGCGGTCAGCGATCGGCATGGTCTGGTCATGCCAGGGCGCTTCGTCGTCGCCTACAGGGCCTTGCAGGACCGCGGCGCCCTGCTCTACCGATAACGGCGCCGGCCCATCGCTCAGCAGCCCGGCAAAGAAGCCGTTCAGCCAGGAGCGCTGCGCTTCGGAGAACGGCGCGCTGGCGGGAATGATTTCTACTTTCGGAGGCGGTGTCATTTGGTTCACGACGAAACCTCCGCATCGGCGAGCTTGCGCAGCGTCTCGCCATCATGGCGGCGCGCAAAGCTCAGGAATGTTTCATCCGGCGATGCCCGATGCGCCAGATATGCCTTCAACAGTTTTTCGACGGTCTTCGGCGCGTCCTCCGCCTTGAGGTCGTGATAGACCTCCTGCCCGATGTCGGCATTGGGACCGAACCCGCCGCCCGCGAATAAATGATAGCCCTCGACGGTGTCGTCCTCCTCACCGACCGGCACCTTCGCGCCGATCAGCCCGATATCGCTGATGTAGTGTTGCGCGCAGGAATGGTGGCAGCCGGTCAGATGAATATTGAGCGGAGTCTCGATGTTGACCCGCGGCTCGCACCAGTCGCCGATCGCAGCGGCATGGCGTTTGGTATCGGAGGCTGCGAACTTGCAGCCGGCATTGCCGGTGCAGGCGATCAGGCCGGCGCGGATTTGCGATGCCGCAACGGCCAGGCCAATGGCCTCGATCGCGGCCGTGACCAGCCCGACATTCTCGTCGCGCACGCCCGGGATCAACAGGTTCTGCCAGACCGTGAGGCGGATATCGCCGTCGCCGAGAACCTGCGCGATCTTTGCGAGTCCGCGCATCTGCTCGCAAGTGACCTTGCCGAGCGGCAGCGCCACGCCGATCCAGTTCAGGCCCGCCTGCTTCTGCTGGTGCACGCCGATATGCGCCATGCGATCGAAGGCGGGGCGCGACGCGAGGGCTTCCGGCGGCACGCGTGTAAAGGCGTGGCCGAGTTTCTCTTCGACCAGGACGAGGAATTTCTCCATGCCCATGCCGTCGATGACATATTTCAACCGCGCCTTGAGGCGGTTGGTGCGGTCGCCAAGATCGATGAACACGCGGACAATGGCGTCGGCGACTTTGGTGGCGTCGGCCGGTTTCACAATGATCCCGGTTTCCTTGGCAAAATCCTTGTGGCCGGTGATGCCGCCGATCCCCAAGCGAAACCATATTCCGGGCTCGACACCAAAACCGTCCTTCACTTCGACCGCCGCAAAGGCGATGTCGTTGGTGTCTTCGAGCACCGCAATCTTGCCGGCGCCGTCGAAGGCGACATTGAATTTGCGCGGCAGGCCCGTCAGCGAACGGTCGTTGAGAATGTGGTAGTGCCACTCGCGGGCATATTCGCGGGTGTCGAGCAGTTCCTGCGGATCGATCCCCGCGGTCGGCGTGCCCGTGACGTTTCTGATATTGTCGGCGCCGGAGCCGCGCGAGCACAGGCCAAGGTCCTGAATGCCCTCGATCAGATCCACCGCATGTTTTGGCGGAATTTCGCGAACCTGCAAATTGGCGCGCGTGGTGACGTGGCTAAACGGCCCGCACAGCCGCTCGGCGAGGTCGGCCATGCCTGCGAACTGCCAGTGCTTGAGGATGCCGTTCGGGATCCTTAAGCGGCACATGTAGGAATCCTGCGCCGGCGCGGCATAGAACAGGCCATAATAACGCCAGCGAAAATTGTCCGCTGTGGACGGCGGCGCGTTGTCGAGCGCCTGCTGCTTCAGCCGCGGATAGGCATCGAACGGATGCTCCTCGCGCTTGAACTTTTCCGGGTCGGCGAGTTTCTTGCCCGCTGCGGTGACCCTGTCCTGCGCTTTGAAATGCGCGGCATCAGGTCCAGTCGGCTCAGCGCCCGCTTTGCCCGCGGCGGCGCCGCCAAAACCGCGCCCGACCCGGCTGATCTGCAGGCCCGTGGTAAAACCTTCGAGGTAGCGTTTCTGCTCGTCGGTAAAGTCGACTGAGAGCGTTTCGATTTTCATGGTGCGCGACGAAGCTCCTGCGGCCACGATCGGTGGCTTCAACGAAAGGGAATGTGACCGCGCGGAAATCGGTTCGGCTGGGTAGCCGGCTCAATTCCAGGAGACGGTCCGACCAGCCTCGTTGCTGCGGAAGTCCATCTTGGACATAAGCCAGCGGGCATCTGCGACGGCTGGCTGCACTGCAACATTCAAGTTGTGTGCCATCCTGATTCTGAAAGAAGATTATGTAAAATCAAGGAGTTGCCGGATTTGCCTGGAACCCGGCCGCTGCCGCCGCCGCCAATTTCGGGCAGCTCGCCTAAATATTAGGCCTGCCGGGACAGATGCCCAACATTGCTCCATCGGCTTCGTCAGGGTTTCCGGCGGCCGATCTTGAAGGCCGCCAGATGCCCGGCAATGTCGTTGGCATCGAACGCCGGACCGGCGAACGCTCCCACCGCGTCGGACGCATCGGCGGGCTTGCCATCGCGCCCTAACGCTGTGTCGTAGAGGCCCGGCCTGAATACGCCCTTGGCCACCGTGAGCGCCTCCGGGCTGAACGAGGTCTGTCCCCAGCGCACCATCTGCGCGTAGAGCCAGGCGGCCTGCAGGGGATCGGGCCGCGCCGCGCCCTCGCGCCCGACCAGCAGATAGCGGCTGCTTTCGCGCATGGTGCCATCGGGAGAAATTTTCAGACGGCCATCGAGGGTGCGCTGGATGACATCGGCGTCGACACCGATGCGCTCCGGCTGCGCCAGGATGCCTGCCGCCTCGGCGCGATTTTGCGGGTGCTCGATGAATTCAGCGGCGCGCTGATGCGCGCGGATCAGTGCCGCCAGCGTGTCCGGATTGCTCTCGGACCATTCCTGCCGGGTTGCGAGCACCTTTTCCGCCGCGCGCACCAGAATATCCGAGACGAAATGCAGGATATGCCCGACGCCGAGATCGACCGCGACCGAATTCCAGGGCGCGCCGACGCAGAATGCATCGACATGACCGTTGGCGAGGCTGTCCACCATATAGGGCGGTGGCAATACCACGAGGCGAATGTCCTCGTCGGGATCGACGCCGCCCGCCGCCATCCAGAACCGCAATTGATAATTGTGGGTCGAAAACGGAAAGGTCATGCCGAAGGTCAGGGGCTCCGCGCCGCTCTTGCGCCGTTTGGCGACGACACGCGCCAGCGCCGTTGCGGTGGCCATCGGATCGAAGCGATCGCCATCGAGTTCCGCCATGATCGCCGCATGCAGCGCCGGCGACGCCGTGATCGCGTTGCCGTTAAGGCCGAGATTGAAGGATGCAACGATCGGCACCTTGACGTGGCCGAGCCCGAGGCTGGAGGCGATCGCGACGGGCGCCAGCAAGTGCGCGGCGTCTAACAGGCCGATATTGAGCTTGTCGCGAACGTTCGACCACGACACTTCGCGGACCAGCGTAACGTCGAGCCCTTCGGCTGCGGCAAAGCCCTTGTCGACGGCGACGATCATTGCTGCGGCGTCGACCAGCGGGATAAACCCTATGCGAAGCGGTTTGGTCATTTCAGCAACTCCGACGCGGTCAGGATCGACTGGGCGATCTCGCCGATCTTCTTTTTTTCGCGCATCGCGGTGGAGCGCAGCAGCACATAGGCCTCGTCTTCGGTGAGGCCCTTCAGTTTCATCAGGATGCCCTTGGCGCGATCGATCACCTTGCGGTCTTCCAGCGCGGATTTGGCGCGATCGAGTTCATCCTGCAGTTTGGAGAAGGCGTTGAAACGCGAGATGCAGAGATCGAGGATCGGCTTGATGCGCTCCTTCTTCAATCCGTCGACGATGTAGGCGGAGACGCCGGCATCGACCGAGGCCTGGATCGAGGCCGAGTCGCTTTGATCCACGAACATCGCGATCGGCCGCCGCACCGCGCGGCTGACCTGGAACATCTGTTCCAGAACGTCGCGGCTGGGGTTTTCCAGATCGATCAGGATGACGTCGGGATCGAGCGCGTAGATCCGGCTCAGCAGGCTCTGCATTTCGCTGATGTGGACGACGCCGGTAAAGCCCGCCTCCCGCAACCCCTCCTCGAGGATGGCGGCGCGGATCGGGCTTTCATCGACAATGACGATTTTCGGAGACGACTCGCCCATCGATCACTCGCATTCCGGCAAAACATCTCTTAGCACGCCATAAGCCCGCTCAAAGCATTGTAA
>Ga0193699_10000306_pt1 | contig 22490 bp, 21 predicted proteins | sample L3c2metaG_FD_160095 | JGI IMG/M metagenome (GOLD analysis project Ga0193699, IMG submission 160095) | Soil microbial communities from a riparian zone of the East river system, Colorado, United States - L3c2 | ecosystem: Environmental > Terrestrial > Soil > Riparian zone | place: USA: East...
TGTTCTACCGCGCGCTGCGGCGGCATCTGCCGGACCCGTGCTACCGGCCGGGCATGGAGCTTGTCGATGTCACGCAGCAAGCGGATCGCGTCACCGCGGTGTTCGCCAACGGCATGAAAGTGGACGGCGACCTGTTGGTCGGCGCCGACGGCCTGCATTCGGCCGCGCGGACGCACGCCTTCGCCCCGCCGGAGCCGCATTATTCCGGCTACGTGGCGTGGCGCGGCATCATCGAGGAACAGGCGCTGCCGCCGGTCGCGCGCGAGCTACTCGATTCCTACGGCTTCTTCCTACCACCGCGAGAGATGGTGCTGTCCTATTTGCAGCCCGGCGCCGATGACGACCACCGCCCGGGGCGGCGGCGCTTGAACTGGCTCTGGTATCACCCGGTACCTCGGACCGACCTGCCCGGCCTGTGCACCGATGCGGACGGGCGGCACCACGCCGCCGGCATTCCGCCGCCACAGATCCGCCCGGAGGTGATCGCCGCGTTCCGCGCCGAAGCACGCGCGATCCTGCCGCCGCAGTTCATCGCGCTGATCGAGGCGACGGCGGCGCCGTTCTTTCAGCCGATCTTCGATCTGGATTCGCCGCGCATCGTTGCCGACCGCGTGGCGCTGCTCGGCGACGCCGGCTTTGTCGCCCGACCGCATGTCGGCGCCGGTGTCACCAAGGCCGCGCTGAACGCGGCGTGGCTGGCCGATGAGCTGGCTACATCTGACAGTATCGATGCCGGGCTGGCGGCTTACGAGGCGCGGGCGCGGCCCTTCGGCTCGGCGCTGGTGGCGCGCGCCCGCTTTCTCGGTGCGCATCTGGAGGATCCGCCGCGCGCCGGCGTCGCGCTCGATCCGCTGACGGTGATGCAATCTATCGGCGCGCCGCTGCGCGACATTCCGGAGTTGGCGAGTTATTTCTTCGACGGGCAGGGCGCGCCGCAGGGCGCGCAGGCGCCGGCGAAATCTTCCGGCGATACCGCGCGGCCGGTCGACGGGCTGGTGAGGTGACTGCCGACGATGGCGATGAGCGCCAGCAGCGAAACGATGACGTAAGTTTTCCTCATCGGCGTATTTTCATGCGCATGATCTTATCCGAAAACCGGTTCCCACTTTTCGGGATCATGCGCTATTCCTTCGACAGGCCGAACAGCGGCCGCAAGCGAATGCCGATCAGGCAGCCGGGCAAGCACGCCGCGAACCAGACCCAGCCGTGCAGCGAACCGGACGCGACGCCGCCGACAAAGGCGCCAATGTTGCAGCCGAAACCGAGCCGCGCGCCCCACCCCATCAGCAAGCCGCCGATGACGGCCGCGAGGATTGATTTCAGCGGCGGCCACGCGCTGCTGGCGAACGGCTTGGTGGCGGCGGCCGCGGCCATGGCGCCGAACAGCATGCCGAAATCGGTGAGACTCGAGGTGTCGGACAGAACCGATTCAGTCAGCGCGTGCTTGGGCCCGGCCCATTGCCAGAACGGCGCGCTCGACAGGTCGAACCCTAAGGCGGTGGCAATCTTGGCGCCCCACAATGTGTAGCCGTACGTCACGCTCCACGGGTGGCCGCCGGCGAAGAATACCGCGACGCACAGCAGGCCGATGGCGATGCCGCCGATGACGTAATTGCGCGACGGCATGAAGTTGGCGCCACGCTTTTTCGCGACCGCGACGATCAAAGCCGCGGCCAGCGCAATGCTGGCGAGCGTCGCCGCCAGTCCGCCCCATGGGCCGAGATAATCCGACGCCAGTATTGGATCGATGCCGCCCAGCGCCAGGAACGATGGCAACGACAGACTGCCCAACACGCTGCCAATGACGAAGAACGCCAGCGTGAACAGCATGCGCCCCGAACCGCCGCCGACGGTGTAGAGCGTGCCGGAGCCGCAGCCATTGGCGAGTTGCATGCCGATGCCGAAGACGAAGGCGCCAATGAGCAGCGACGGGCCGAGCGGCGCGATGGCGCCGCCGAAATTCGGCTTGAGCGCCGCCACCGGCACGACCACCAGCGCGCAGATCGCGATCACGATCAGGCCGCCGAGCAGGCCGCCGGCTTCGCCTTTGGTGAGAAAGCGCCGCCACGAGGCCGTGTAGGAAAATTCCGCCTTGAGGAAGGCGATGCCGAGGCCGAAGCCACCGAGGATCAGCGCCGCCGACAAAGGCTGGCTGTCGAGCAGCACCAGCGCTACCAGAATGGCGGTGGCGCCGATGGCGAGGCTAAGGAACAGCCGGTCAATGCCGATCGCGGCGCCTGCGCTCGGCGCCGCCACAGTCGCGGTGGACATGAAATCTCCTGAAACGCCCGGCTCTGGAACCCGGCGTTACGAGCCGAGACCGAGCTTCTTCTTCAGATCGTCCCACTTCGTGCGCGCGGACTCAACAGGCCGGCTTGCATTGCTGGTCCACTCCACCATCGAACCGGCATAGAGCCTGGCATTCGAGCGGCCGAGCAACTCGTGCAGCACGAACCAGTCGGTCGACGCCCAGTGGCCGGTGTTGCAGTAAGTCACCGACGGGCCGTTCGGCAGGTGCGCCGCGACCAATGCGAGTTCCGCCTTCGGCTTCAGGCGATTGGTCTTGCTGTCGTAGAATTCGGCGCTGTCGAGATTGAGCGCGCCGGGAATGTGGCCATAGGCCTGCGAGGCCGGCGCCTTCTCTTTGCCGGTGTAGAACGAGGCGGGCCGCGCATCGATCAAGGCCGCGCCTTCGAGTTTCTCGACCTCGCTGGCTTGCGCCAGGATGCTCTTGTCGATGGTGGCGGAAAAGATCGCCGGCGACGGCGCACGCGTGCCGGTGTCGAGCTTCAGGCCCGCCGCCTCCCAGGCCGCGAGCCCCCCATCGAGGATCGAGACGTTGCCGAGGCCGACATACTTCAACGTCCAATAAATACGCGCCGCGGCGCCGAAATCCGACACGTGAACGCCGGCCGGCACGATGACGACATGGCTGTTCTCGTCGATGCCGAGTTCGCCGATCAGTTTCTCGAGTTCCGCGGTGGTCGGCACCATGAAGGGGACGCCGTTGCGCTCGACGCGCCAGCCGCCTTTGTCGTAGTCGCTGTGCACCGCGCCGGGGATATGGCCCTTGGCAAAGCTCTCTGCCGTGCTGCCGTCGATCGCCGAGCGAATGTCGAGGACCACGACTTTGCCGTCGGTCAGATGGTCGTTGAGCCACTGCGCGCTGACCAGCGGCTGCTTCTCCGCCGCGGTCGCGGGAGCGGCGATCAACAGCGCCAGGCCGAGGCCCATGGCGAGCCCGCGCAGGGTGCGGACCAGATCGGCAGCAAAAACATTTCTCATGACGGTCATTCCAGACGAGTTGCCGCCGCGGTGGCGTTAGATTGGGCTTGAAATAGAATATTTTTCTCTATAAAGGTAGGTAGCAGCCATAAATAAGAAAATAATTCCAAATAACTGGCCATTTATAGACTTCTTGTTCCAGGCTTCAAAGGAAAAGAGAATGGACGCCATCGACCGCAAGATCCTCGCCGTGGTCCAGGAAGACGCGTCGCTGTCGGTCGCCGAAATCGGCCAGCGTGTCGGCCTGTCGTCGACGCCGTGCTGGAAGCGGCTGCAGCGGCTCGACGCCGACGGCGTAATCACACGCCGGGTCGCGCTGATCAATCCGGAAAAAGTAGGCTTGGGCATCACCGTGTTCGTCTCGATCGAGACCGGCGACCATTCGCAGGACTGGCTGGCGAAGTTCGCCGAGACGGTCAGCGGCATGCCGGAGGTGATGGAGTTCTACCGGATGGCCGGCGACGTCGACTACATGCTGCGCGTCGTGGTGCACGACATGCCGGGCTACGACACGTTCTACAAGAAGTTGATCGCCACCGTGCCGCTGAAAAACGTGACATCGCGCTTTGCGATGGAACGGATCAAGTCGACGACCGCGCTGCCTATTCTGTAGTTTTTTGTTTGCGCGTGATCTTGTCCGAAAACCGGTTCCCACCCATCGGGTCAAAGCCCGAGGGCATGCTTTTCGGGATCACGCGCGAGTATCAAGTGCAGGTTGTGGCGCCGTAAGTCGGCGGCGAGATGCGCGGCGACATGTACATCTTGTCCCTCAACGTCAGCGTGCCGCTGATGGTGTAGCCGACGGTCGGCGTATAGTCGAAGGATGCCTCCGACAGGATCAGCGTCGAGTTGGCCACCGCCAAGTCGGACGGAACGGTCGCGCTGCCGCTGTTGGCCGCACCGTTGCGCGTGGCGCTCCATTTCACCGTGGCAACTTTGTTCGCATCGATCTTGATGCACGTCACCGTCATCTTGAGCTTGCTCGCCGCATAAGGCACGATGATCGCGCTCGAGGCGTCGAAGATATTGGTCATGTCGGACGAGCTGATGGTCGTGACCTGCGCCGTCAGGTTGGCGAGCGCCGCCGAAATCAGGCTGACCTTGCGGTCGGCGCCGACGCCGTCGGCGATTTCGGCGCAGCCGAAATAGAGCCCGATCATCACCGGTGCCAACAGCGCGAATTCGACGGCAGAGACGCCGCGCTGATCGTGTGCAAGGCGCAAAATCCGTCCGATAATTGAAGTTTTCAAGTACATGGCACAGCCGGCCCAAAGGGCTCGTTGCGGAATACCGAAGTCGCCACCAGCAGACGTTTGCTGCCGTTCAGATTCGTCAAGCTGGTGTTCAACAACGAAACGTAGATTGGCCACGGATAGTAGAGTGTCACAACTTCGATACTGCCCGGCCCGCAAAGGGCATATTTCATTTTCGTGGAATCGAACACGCCGTTAGCGACCGGCGGCGTGTTGTTAACGGTCGCGAACGTGGCGTAAGATTGCACGTCAACACTCATACTCGCACAATCGAACAACCCGGCGGCGCGCGCGCACACTGCTTGCTTGAAGTCGTCCTGGCTATAGCTGCCTGGCTGACTGGTGCCGTAGCTGGTGGTCTGCGCTTGGCCGGTCATGATCAGGCGCGCCGTATCGGCGGCGGCGGCCTCCAGCGCCTGGCCGGCGAAAAACACAAAGGCGGTTTCAAGAATTGCGAAAAGCAGCGCCAGAAACGGCGCGGCCACCAGCGCGAATTCGACCGCGGCGGCGCCGTCCTGCCGGCGCACGAAACGACGCGCAAGACGCGCCGGCAGCAGCCGGCAGATCAGAGCGGCAAAGTTACGGCGCTTTGCAGAAGCCATGGCGAGCGGTTCACGATTAAACGGTGGCGACAGACTACCCGACCGGCGTTTTTAAATTCTTGCGCACATTGCCTTGAAGCAAGGCGATGGCGTTAAACGACCGCTAACCTTGGCGAACGGTTATTTTACCGGGGCCTGCGCCTGGGAGTTGCGCGAACCAGCCTGCGTCATCGTATCGCCGAAAAACTTGGTGTTGTCGCCGAGGGTGATCCGCGGCGCGCATTCCGGCGAGCAGCTATAGGATTCGCGATCGACGCCGCGGTACACCACCACCAGATCGCCGCCGGGAGGCCCCATCACCTGTATCGTGGTGTCCAAGATGGTTTTTCCGGCACGGTCGAGTGCCAGCATATTGGTGGAGCCGAAGCTCTTGCCGGTCACGACCAGAATGCCGCCGCTCTGCAGCGAGGCGTCGGCGATCAGCGGATTTCCGATCACGATCGTGGCGACCTTGTCGGGCAGCCGCATGATGTGCGCCTGGTCGACATTGACGGTGAAAGGTGCGGCCGAAGCGGGTGCGGCCAGCATGGCAAACAGCGCCACGGCCGATGCAACGACCAGTCGCCTGCGATGCCCAAACACGGCCGACATTGAACTCTCCAACGCTACAATACGCTACTGATACGAACGAAAGCCGCCCTAACACGGACGGGAGACGGCCAGCGGAGTTGACTGCAAATTGGTGAACGAAGTGCAAAGGGCCGCGGACAGGCTCAGACCGGCTTTCAGACCGGCTTGGAGCCCTTGCCGACGGCACTGGCGCGGTTTGGACGCCATTCATTGATCAGATGCTGGAATGGATAGAGCATCTGAGGAAAGAAGCCGTCCGGGAAATGCCGGTCGTCGATTCCATAGGCGTCCGGCATCTCGTTTTTCGGCATGTAAAAGGTGCCGAACATCAGGTCCCAGATCGGAAACGTGCCGGCGAAATTGCTCGAGCCGCCCCGGTCGGCCGCGGTGTGATGCCAGCGGTGAAACACCGGACTTGCGAGCACGTATTTGAACGGGCCGAAGGTCCAGTTCAAATTGGCGTGCACCAAAGCGGAGGTGGCGGTGGTGAAGGGCCCGACCAGCAACATCGCGTTTGGTGAGGTGCCCGCGAGCAGCAGGCCGACGTCGACCAAAACGGTGCCGAGGAAGATGTTGACCGGGTGGAAGCGCGCCGCCGAGATCCAATCCAGATCTTCCGACGAGTGGTGCACGGCGTGGTACTTCCACATGGCGGGCCGATGGAAACCGCGATGCACCCAATACAGCAGGAAATCCGACACGATCAGGAAGAGGAGCGCCTGCGCCCACAGCGGCAGTCGGGCGAGCGGGCCGAAACCGTCATCGTAGAATTGCATCAGCGCTTCGGCGCCGTGAATGTTGTAGAGATAGGCCGCACCCACCACCATCAAGCCGATGCGCACGAAGCGCGACGCCAGCGGAATCAGAAACCAATACAGAAGGTCGGTGACGATCTCGCGCTTGCGCCACCACGGTTGCCCGGGATTGCAGGCGGACCAGTGCGTCAAAAACGCGAAGGCAACGCCCAAGGCGATCGTGATCGGCACGAGCTTGAGCATCGTCTGGCCGGCGACCTCGAACACGGCAAGAAATTCGTTGAACATGGCTCGCGCCTGCGCTGGAAACGGACGATCCGGTATCGCCTTTCCCCGTTAACACGCAGTGAACCCGACGCATCCACGGCGTCGCAGGCCCGCGGCGGCTGTTGGCGATCAGAGATGGCAGCCAAAGACCCAAATGCGCGCCAGTATTGACCGACGCCGCGACAGCAGTCGATAAAATGGTATCTTTGGCATTTACAGAAAAATTCACAGAACTTTCTATGTATTCGCTGAATAGCGCGAGATCTATTCAGTATAGAATTCTGAAACTATTTATTAACCCTACTATTGTTGCAACAGTAATCTGTTAACTACGAATTGTACACCACAAGTTACCCTTGGTTTCTGTGATCACATTAACCGCCATGCAAGACCTGCCCGCTAGGTTGCGGCAATGGTTCTTGGAAGCGGGAGTAAATCCTGTCCCCTGGATCAGCTCAGACAGCCTCGTGTGGATCAAGGAGCTACCAATGAAAAACCTCTTCCTGCGTTTCGTGAAGGACAACTCCGGCGCCACGGCCATCGAATATGGCCTGATTGCTGCCGGCATCTCGGTCGCGATCATCGCGGTCGTGAACGGCCTCGGCACCTCGCTGAATACCAAGTTCAAGAGCATTTCGGACCAGCTCAAGTAGTCGGGCCCGCTATGACGTTACAAAGGCTCCGGCCACTTGCCGGAGCCTTTTGCTTTTCTTGTGCATTTCTTGGCCGCGGCGCTGCAATCTTTAACCGCGGCGAAAGACGTCCGGCGCTAACCGAACGGCAAGCTTGCGCTGCGTAATCTGCGGGCAGCGCCGCGATGGCGCAGGGACTCGTAATGATGCTCACCGACGGTATCAGGCTTCTGCTGTTTCCGGCGCTGATGGCCTTTGCCGCCTCGAGCGATCTCTTCACGATGACGATCTCGAACCGGCTGTCGCTGGCGCTTGCCGGCGGCTTCCTCGTGCTGGCGGTCGTTACCGGCATGAACCTGCACGATCTCGCCATGCATCTGGCCGCCGGGGCGCTGGTGCTGGTGTTTGCGTTCGGCTTCTTTTCGCAGGGCTGGATCGGCGGCGGCGACGCTAAGCTCGCGGCCGCGACCGCGCTGTGGTTCGGCTTCGATCATCTGTTCGAATATCTGGTCTATGCGTCGCTATTCGGCGGCGTGCTGACGCTGGTGCTGATTCAGTTTCGAACGTTGCCGTTGCCGGGCCCCCTCGCCCGCCAGCCGTGGATCATGCGGCTGCATGAAGAAGGCGGCGGCATTCCTTACGGCATCGCATTGGCCGCAGCGGCCCTCGCGGTCTATCCCAAGACCGGATGGATGCCCGCGTTCGGCATCTGACGTCCGCTCGCTATTCCGATTTTAAAAATATTACCGCCCGCATTTTCGGAAAAGCCGCACGCGTTACGCCGACGCAGACGCAAGAAAATATTAACTCGATTTAGATACGGCTGCTTAACCATACCTTGACCTTTACCTGATGAACTCCGTGTAAGCGGTCGCTCTGGCCGCCATGTGCTTTAGGCGGCCGGTACGGCTGCCCGTACTGTGAGAGTGAGCGTATGAAAGCCGCGCGCGTCGTAGTTCTGACGGTCGCCATCGCTGCGGGTGGAGTTGCCGCGATGCTGGCGGGCCGAGCGGAAAAACCCCCGGAGGTCAAACCGGAGGTCGTCCAGGTCGAGACCGTCGACGTCTTGATCGCCAAGGGCGACATCCCGATGGGCACGGCGTTGTCGCCCGGCGACGTGCAGTGGCAGACGTGGCCGGCGAGCGCAACCAGCGGCAACTTTATTCGCAAGAATGACCGGCCTCAGGCTGTCGAAGATCTTTCCGGCCTGATCGCGCGCGTGCCGTTCATCGCCGGCGAACCGATCCGCGAAGCCAAACTGGTGAACGCCAAGGGCTCGGGCTTCATGGCCGCGATCCTGCCGACCGGCATGCGCGCCGTGTCTACACAAATTTCGCCAGAAACCGGCGCCGGCGGCTTCATTCTGCCGAACGATCGCGTCGACGTCATTTTGACCCGCCGCGACGCCAATGCCGACAAGAGCGGCGGCGGCGGCGAATCCCGCACCAGCGAAACCGTTCTGACCAATATCCGCGTTCTGGCGATCGATCAGAACATCGAAGAGAAGGGCGGCCAGAAAGTCGTCGTCGGCAAGACCGCGACGCTCGAACTAAGCGCCAGCCAGGCCGAAACGCTGGTGTTGTCGCAACAGATGGGCCAGCTGGCGCTGTCGCTGCGCAGCGTCACCGACGCCTCGAAATCCGAAGTGCCGGACAACGGATCGAACAAGAAAAACACCGTCAATGTCATCCGCTTTGGCGTGAGCACGCAACAGACACCGAAATGAATGAGCTTGGGGACCTGACGGACATGGCGGGACATTGGGCGATAAGGACGTTGACGCGCACCGCGTCGCTGGCGACGCTGCTCGCCGGCGCCGTACTTGTTCCCGGCTTGGCGCCGATGAGCGCCACGCAAGCCGCCGACACGCCGACGCAAGTTATTCAAGTCGCGGCCAGCGAAGCAACGTCGCGGTTCATCCCGCTCGGCATCGGCAAGTCGATCGCCATCGATCTGCCGGCCGATATCAAGGACGTCCTCGTCGCCGATCCCAAGATCGCCAATGCGGTGATCCGCTCGTCGCGACGGGTCTACATGATCGGCGTCACCATCGGGCAGACCAACATCTTCTTCTTCGACGCCAACGGCAAGCAGATCGCCGGCTTCGATATCGCGGTCACGCGCGACCTCAACGGCGTACGCGCCGCGCTCAAGCAGTCGATGCCGGAGTCCGACATCCGCATCGAGGGCGTCGGCAATGACGGCATCATGTTATCGGGCAGCGCGGCCAGCGGCGCGGAAGCGCAGCAGGCGTTCGATATTGCGTCACGACTGGTCGGAGACTCCGGCAAAGTGGTCAACGGTATTACCGTGCGCGGGCGCGATCAGGTCATGCTCAAGGTCACGGTCGCCGAAGTGCAGCGCGACGTGATCAAACAGCTCGGCATCGATCTTAGTGGCAGCGTGAGCTACGGCGCCGCCACAGTGAATTTCAATCAGGTCAATCCGTTCTCCGCCAGCGGCTCGCCGCTGAACAGCAGCAGCGCCGTCGGCAGCGTGAAGGGCATAACCGCGACGCTACGGGCGATGGAGCGCGCCGGCGTGACCCGCACCCTGGCCGAACCGAATTTGACCGCGATCTCCGGCGAGACCGCGAGCTTCCTGGCCGGCGGCGAGTTCCCGATCGTAACCGGGACGAGCGGACCGCCAGCCTATACTCCTACGGTTGAGTTCAAGAAATTCGGCGTGAGTCTGATATTCACTCCGGTGGTGTTGTCGGAAGGCCGCATCAGCCTGAAGGTGCTGACGGAAATCTCGGAACTCTCCACTGAGGGTGCCCTATCGGTACCAGGGGGGATCTCCATTCCCTCACTCAAGACCCGCCGCGCCGAGACCACGATCGAAATTCCGTCGGGCGGATCGCTGGCCTTGGCCGGTATGATCCAGGAGCAGACGAAGCAGGCGATCAACGGCACTCCCGGCCTGATGCAGCTGCCGGTGCTCGGCACCCTGTTCAAGAGCCGCGACTATATCAACCATCAAACCGAATTGATGGTGCTGGTCACGCCCTACGTGGTGCGTGCGGTGGCGCAGAAACAGTTGTCGCGGCCCGATGACGGCTACGCCGACCCCAGCGATCCGACGGCGGCTTTGCTGGGAAGCCTCAACCGCATCTACGGCTCCGCCGGTCGGCCACCGGTTCAGACCGACCAGCCGAGCAGCTATCGCGGCAAATACGGATTCATCCTCGATTGAGCGGGATTAGGAGACGACTGATGACAGAACTCCATGCGGCGGTTGTCCGGCGCGGCGCCCAAGCGGCGCTGCGGCTGCTGGCGGCCGGCGGTCTCGCCGCGATGCTGGCCGGTTGCCAGCAGGGCCACGTGGCGCAGGCGGAATACCCGACCGACTACCGCCTTCGGCATCCGATCACGCTGAAGGAAGGCGACCGCACCGTTGAAGTCTTCGTCGGCCGCAACCGCGGCGGCCTGTCGCCGGCGCAGCGCGCCGACGTGCTGGCCTTCGCGCAATTGTGGCGCCGCGAGGCGACCAGCGGCATCATCGTCGAAGTGCCGTCCGGCGGATCCACCGGACAGGCCGCGGCCGACTCGATGCGCGAAGTCCATTCGATCTTTGCCGCCTCCGGCGTGCCGCGCCACGCCGTCTACGTGCGCAACTACCGGCCTGCCGATACCGCGCTCGCCAGCATCAAGATCAATTATTCCAAGATGATCGCGACCGCAGGCCCTTGCGGCCAGTGGCCGGAAAACCTCGGTCCTGGACAAGACGCCAGCTACATAGAAAACCGGCCGTACTGGAATCTCGGCTGTGCCAATCAGCGCAATCTCGCCGCCATGGTCGACAATCCGGCCGATCTGGTTCAACCGCGCGGCGAATCGCCATCCTATAGCGCGCGTCGCTCGAGCGTGATCGACAAATACCGCAAGGGCGAAGACCCGTCCGGCAAATATGGCGGTCACTACGACACCGGCAAAATCAGCGATCTCGGCAAATGATCAAGCACGCACAGCAAGTCGCAGTCGCCGAACTCGAACCGACGGCGCAAGCCGCGGTGGCCGAGGCCGCCGACGAACATATCGCGCCGGCGCCCCGCGTATCGGTCCAGGCCTTTTGCGAGTCGGTTGAAACCGCCGCGGCAGTCCAGTCGGCCGGCGAAGATCGCCGGCTCGCCAAGGCGCATGTCAAAATCCAGATGGGTGGCGCGACCGCGGCGGTCGAGGCCTATCGTACGTCGCCGACGCCGAACGTCATCTTTATCGAGGCCGAGCAGCGCGGCGACGACATCCTCAACAAGCTCGATCAGCTTGCCGAAGTCTGCGACGCCGGCACGCGCGTGGTCGTGGTCGGCCGCATCAACGACGTCACGCTCTATCGCGAACTGACGCGACGGGGCGTCAGCGACTACCTGATTGGGCCGATCGGCACCCTCGACGTCGTGCGCTCGATCTGCGGTCTGTTCGCGTCGCCGGACGCCAAGGCGGTCGGCCGTATCATCGCGGTCGTCGGCGCCAAAGGCGGTGTCGGCGCTTCCACCATCGCGCATAACATCGCCTGGGCCATCGCCCGCGATCTGTCGCTGGATTCGGTGGTCACCGACCTCGATCTCGCCTTCGGCACCGCCGGTCTCGATTACAATCAGGACCCGCCGCAGGGCATCGCCGACGCGGTGTTCTCGCCCGACCGCATCGACACCGCCTTTGTCGACCGCCTGCTGTCGAAGTGCACCGACCACCTGAGCCTGCTGGCTGCGCCGGCGACGCTCGAGCGCGTCTATGACTTCGGCGCCGAGGCCTTCGACTCGATCCTCGACTCGCTGCGCAGCTCGATCCCCTGTGTCGTGCTCGACGTGCCGCATATCTGGTCCGGCTGGACCCGGCGGCTGCTGATCAGCGCCGACGAGATTCTCGTGGTTGCCGGCCCCGATCTCGCCAATCTGCGCAATGCCAAGAATCTGGTCGACCTGCTGCGCGCCGCGCGGCCGAACGATCATCGTCCGTACTACTGCCTCAACCAGGTCGGCGTGCCGAAGCGTCCGGAAATCACGCCCGCCGATTTCGCCAAGGCGCTGGAAGACCAGCCCCTGGTCGTGATCCCGTTCGAGCCGCAATTGTTCGGCACCGCCGCCAATAACGGCCAGATGATCGCCGAAGTGTCGAAGAGCCATAAGAGCGCGGAGATGTTCCTGCAGTTGGCGCAAGTGCTCACCGGCCGCGCCGAAGCCAAACGTGCGCGCGGCGGCCTGCTGACGCCGCTGCTCGCCAAGTTGATGAAGCGCAAAGGCTAAGTGTCAAAAAACGAAGCAAGAGAGGCGTAATTCGTGTTCGGTAAGCGTGGCGGAAGTTCTGAAGCACAGGTTTTGGCGCCGTCCCCGGCACCATTGTCGCCGGCGGCTGCGCCTGCCAAGGCCGCGCCGAAGGAACAGGCTCTCACCCCATTTCCGTCCGACGGACTCGGCGCACCTTTGGTGCCGGCGCCGCCGGCGACCCGCGTCGCCTCGCCGATCAATACCGTGCCGACGTCGGTCGACAGCCGCCGTTCCGAGACCTATTACGAGACCAAAGGCACGATCTTTGGCGCGCTGATCGAGGCCATCGACCTCGCGCAGCTGGCGCGGCTCGACGCCGATTCCGCGCGCGAGGAAATCCGCGACATCGTCAACGAGATCATCGCGATCAAGAACATCGTGATGTCGATCTCAGAGCAGGAAGAACTGCTCGACGATATCTGCAACGACGTGCTTGGTTTCGGCCCGCTCGAGCCGCTGCTGTCGCGCGACGATATCGCCGACATTATGGTCAACGGCTCCGGCACGGTCTACATCGAAGTCAAAGGCAAGATTCAGAAAACCAGCATCCGGTTCCGCGACAACCAGCAGCTGCTCAATATCTGTCAACGCATCGTCAGCCAGATCGGCCGTCGCGTCGATGAATCCTCACCGATATGTGACGCGCGCTTGCCGGACGGCTCGCGCGTCAACGCCATCGTGCCGCCGCTGGCGATCGACGGCCCCGCGCTCACCATTCGTAAGTTCAAAAAGGACAAGCTGACGCTCGATCAACTGGTCAAATTCGGCACCATCACCGAACAGGGCGCCTCGATCCTCGAGATCATCGGCCGCGTGCGCGTCAACTCGCTGGTGTCCGGCGGCACCGGTTCCGGTAAGACCACGCTGCTGAACTGCCTCACCCAATTCATCGATGACGACGAGCGCATCATCACCTGCGAAGACGCCGCCGAATTGCAACTGCAGCAGCCGCACGTGGTGCGCCTGGAAACCCGGCCGCCCAATCTCGAAGGCGAAGGCCAGGTCACCATGCGCGATCTCGTCAAGAACTGTCTGCGTATGCGCCCGGAACGCATCATCGTCGGCGAAGTCCGCGGACCCGAGGCGTTCGACCTCCTGCAAGCCATGAACACCGGCCATGACGGCTCGATGGGCACGCTGCACGCCAACAACCCGCGCGAAGCGCTGTCGCGACTTGAATCCATGATCACCATGGGCGGCTTTTCGCTGCCGTCGCGCACCATTCGCGAGATGATCTGCGCCTCGGTCGACGTCGTGATCCAGGCGGCGCGCTTACGCGACGGTTCACGCAAGATCACGCACATCACCGAGGTGATGGGCATGGAAGGCGACGTCATCATCACCCAGGATCTGTTCATCTACGACATGACCGGCGAAGACGCCGACGGGAATATCCTAGGTACGCACCGCTCGACCGGTATCGGCCGTCCGCGGTTCTGGGACCGCGCCCGCTATTACGGCGAGGAAAAGCGCCTGGCTACTGCGCTCGACGCTGCCGAAGCCGCAAACAACGCCATGCGGGGGTAGCGCGTCATGGACTCGACGATGGCCGTCTTCTTCCTCGCCGCCACCGCCTTCGGCGGCATCGCCTATGTCTTTCTCTATCCGATCCTGTCCGGCGAGAAGAAGACCGAAGCGCGCATGGCGAGCGTCGCCAAGGCCGACGTGGTCACGCGCGCGACGCGCGGTCCGCAGAAGTCGCGCCGTGACATCGTCGAGAGCACGCTGAAGGAACTCGACGAGAAGCACAAGAAAAGTAGAAGCGTCCCGCTGTCGATCAGAATAACGCAGGCCGGCCTGTCGTGGTCAAAGCGGCAGTTCATGATCATTTCCGCCGGCGTCGGGATGGGCATGTTCGTATTGGGAATGCTTCTTGGCGCCGGCCTGTTGACGGCGGCCGGCTTGGGCTTTGCTGGCGCCTTCGGCATTCCGCGATGGCTGCTGTCGTTCCTGAAGAAGCGCCGCGAAACCAAATTCCTCAACGCCTTCCCGGATTCCGTCGATATCATCGTGCGCGGCATCAAGTCCGGTCTGCCGCTGCTCGACTGCATGAAGATGATCACGGTCGACGCGCCGGAGCCGTTGCGCTCGGAATTCCGCACCATCGTCGAGACCCAGGCGGTCGGCATTCCGCTCGGCGAGGCCTGCGGCAAGCTCTACGAAAACATGCCGGTGCCGGAAGCGAACTTCTTCGGCATCGTCATCTCGATCCAGCAGAAGGCGGGCGGCAACTTGTCGGAAGCGCTCGGCAACCTATCGCGGGTGCTGCGCGACCGCAAAAAGATGAAGGCAAAGATCAACGCGATGTCGCAGGAAGCAAAGGCCTCCGCGTCCATCATCGGCGCGCTGCCGATTGCCGTCATGACGATGGTCTACATCACGAGCCCGCAATACATCTCACTGCTTTTCACCGAACCGCTCGGTCACGTCATGCTGGCCTGCTCGGCCGGCTGGATGTTCATGGGCGTGATGGTGATGAAGAAGATGATCAACTTCGACTTCTAGCCGCCCTTTCGCAAACTTATGTACGCCTGAACCAAAGCGAAGATGACCCGATGATCGACCTTATGGTCAGCATGTTGAACGTCAAATCGATGACGATGCTGTTCGCAGCCATCGCCGCGATGGCGACGATTCTGACGTTCGCTATGCCGTACGCCTTCGGCGATTCTCTCGACGCGCGCATGAGGGCGGTCGCGCTGGAGCGCGAGAAGATCCGCGCCCGCGAACGCGAGCGCATGGCGCAGCAGAGCCAGAAGGTCAATCTGCGTCAATCGCCGAAACAGTCGATCAAGGCCATCGTCGAGCGTTTCAACCTGACCAAGTGGGTCGGTCAGGAAGAAGCCCGGCTCAAGCTGGTGCAGGCCGGTTATCGCGGCCAGGCGCCCTACGTCACCTATCTGTTCTTCCGCATGGTGACGCCGATCGCGGCATTCCTGCTCACCACGTTCTATCTGTTCGTCGTGCTCGACTTCAACCAGCCGGCGACGGTGAAGCTCGGCCTGTGCATCGCCGCCGCCTATATCGGCATGCATCTGCCGCTGCTGATGCTCAAGAACAAGATCAAGAAGCGGCAGCTCTCCATCAAACGCGCCTTTCCCGACACGCTCGATCTGCTGCTGATCTGCGTCGAGTCCGGCATGTCGATCGAAGCGGCGTTCAAGAAGGTCGCCGAGCAGGTCGGTAGCCAGTCGATCGCGCTGGCGGAAGAACTCACGCTGACCACCGCCGAACTGTCTTATTTGCAGGATCGCCGCATGGCCTACGAGAACTTGGCCAAGCGCACCGATCTGGAGGGCGTGAAGTCGGTCTGCATGGCCTTGCAGCAGGCGGAGCGCTACGGCACGCCGCTGGGCAGCATGTTGCGCGTGATGGCGCAGGAAAACCGCGACATGCGCATGTCGGAAGCCGAAAAGAAGGCCGCCGGCCTGCCGCCGAAGCTGACGGTGCCGATGATCGTGTTCTTCCTGCCGGTGCTGTTCGTGGTGATTCTCGGGCCGGCCTATATCAAGGTCATGGCCCTGAATTAGGCTACGACGCGATCAGGTGCCGGCGTCTGGTGGCGGCACGTAAGGCTTGCGGCCGGGCTTTTTCCATTCGTTCTGCTGCGCCAGCATCTGCCGCAAATAGGTGACATTCGTGGCGGCTTCGTCGGCCGGCAGATCGGCGCGGGCGATCGTTTCAGCTTCGGCGAAACGGCCTTGCAGGCCGACCACGAGCGCGAGGTTCTGCCGCGCCTTCGGCGCCACATTCGGGTGCGCCACCGCGCGACGCAGCGTGGTCTCGGCCAGTTTTAGGTTTTTCATCAGCGCGTAAGACAGACCGAGATTGGACAACACCGACGGGTCGTCCGGCACGATCTTGAGCGCGGACGCATAGATCTTCTGCGCCTCAGCATGGCGGCCCATCTGATCGAGCACGGCGCCTTGCGCGTTCAGAACGCGCCAGTCGGGATTGTCCGGCGTATGCGCCCGGCCGAGCACCTCGAGGGCCTGGCCGAAGTCGCCGGCCTCGGCGAGCGCGCGGCCATAGGCGCCAAGCAGCGCCATGTCGCCTGGGTTGCGCATCGAGGACTGCTCCAGCACCGCGACGGCCTGGGCGCGCTGATCTGTGGCGCGCAAGGCCTGGGCGTAGCGCAGACTGACTTCCGGATTGGCAGGGTCTTCCCGGTAGCGGGCGCCCCAGACGTCGAGCGATTTGCGCCAATCGGCGTCGCTGCGCGGCGTGGCGCTGGAGCCGACCGAGCCGGTGACATCGTCGCCGGTGGTCTTGCAGCCGGCCATCGGCAGCGCCAACACGGCCGCCACGGCGGCCGAGGCCAGCCAGCGTGCGGCGCGATTCGTCCTATAACCTTTGGGAATCCGGCGGATGGACATTCCCGAGCAATAAAAGGTTAACCCTAACGAGTGGTTAACTGGAAAAATTGGCTATAGTCCCGACATGGTTCTCGGCCTCACCCCCAATGAAGTCGCGCTGCAGGCGCGGGCCCGCGCTTTCTCGGAAGCCGTAGTGCGGCCGCGCGCGGCGGCCATCGACCGTGACCAAGAATACCCTTGGGACATCGTCAAGGCGCTGGCCGAAGCCGGCTTCCTCGGCATGACCATGCCGAGGGCGCTCGGCGGCCAGGATGCCAGCTTCCTCGACGCCGTGCTGGTGATCGAGGAGATGGCGAAGTCCTGCACCGTGACGGCGCGCATCGTGGTCGAGACCAATATGGGCGCGATCTCGACGGTGATGGCCTATGGCAGCGACGCGCAGAAGAAGCTCGCGGCGCGGCTGGTGCTCGAGGGCGACAAGCCCGCCATCTGCATCACCGAGCCGGATGCCGGCAGCGACGCGCTAGCCATGAGCACGCGCGCCGACAGACACGGCGACGTTTACGTCATCAACGGCAAAAAACACTGGATCACCGGCGCCGGCATTTCCCGGCTGCATTTTATTTTCGCGCGGGTGTTCGACGAGCGCGGCGAGGATCTCGGCATCGGCGGCTTTCTTGCGCTGCGCGACGACAAGGGCCTTAGCGTCACCAAGCGCGAGCAGACCATGGGCCTGTGCGGCATGCCGGAGGGCGAACTTACTTTCGAGAACCTCGAAGTGCCGGCGAGCATGCTGGTGCTGCCGCCATCCGGCTTCCGCCGCGGCTTTGCCGACCTGATGAACGCCTATAACAGCCAGCGCGTCGGCGCCGGCACCGTGGCGATGGGCATCGCTGCCGGCGCGCTCGAGCACGCGCTGGCCTGGGCCAAGACCCGCGAGCAGTTTGGCCGCCCGATCGGCGAATTCCAGGGTCTGCAATGGATGTTGGCCGACATGCAGACCCAGCTCACCGCCTCGCGCCTGATGCTCTATGCCGCCGCGCGCTCGCGCGGCCCCGGCGGCAGCGCCTTCCCAGATCCGATGCTGGCGGCACAGGCCAAGATCTTTGCCTCCGAGGCCGCCATCAAGATCGTCAACGAATCGCTTCAGTTTTTCGGCGCGCGCGGCTATTCGCGCGAACTCCCCTTGGAAAGAATGGCGCGCGACGTGCGCATGTTCACGATCGGCGGCGGCACGGCCCAGGTGCTGCGCACGCTCGTTGCCTCTAAGATGCTGGCCTGGAAGCTGCCGCAGACGCGCGACGGCTATGCGCCAAAACCCTCAATGCGCGACGCCGCGGAGTAACGATGCATCCTTTGTTCGCCAAAGCCGACGCGACGCCGACCATCCCGACCTTGTTTGTCAACGCTGCCACCTTCGAGACGACGCTCGCCGGTATCGACGACCGCGAGCAGGTCTATGTTCGCGCCACCGGATACGAACCCAAGCCCGGCCGTCACCTGATCGTACCGAAGGCGGACGGCACCATTGCCGGCGTGCTGTTCGGCATCGAGGCGACGGATGAGCCGGTGAAGGATCTGCTGCGGCCCGGACAACTGGTGACCCTCCTGCCCGCCGGACTCTATCGCTTCGCCAATGCGCCACACGACGCGCGGCTGGCCGCGCTCAGCTTCGCGCTCGGCGCCTATCAGTTCAGCCGCTACCGTGAGGCCGAAGCGCGCAACGTGCGGCTGGTGGTGCCGGATGGTGTCGACGGCGACGATCTCACCCGTATCGCCGAAGGCGTCGCGCTCGCCCGCGATCTCATCAACACGCCGTCCAATGACATGGGCCCAGACGAGCTGGAAGCTGCGGCGCGTGCGCTGGCCGAACAGCACGGCGCCAACTTCGACGTCACCCGCGGCAACGCGCTAGCGACTGAATTTCCGCTGATCGAGGCGGTCGGCAAAGGTTCGCCGCGCAGCCCTCGCCTGATCGACATCGTCTGGGGCAAAGACAGCGATCCGAAGATCACGCTGGTCGGCAAGGGCGTCTGCTTCGACACTGGCGGCCTCGACATCAAACCTGACACCGGCATGCTGAACATGAAGAAGGACATGGGCGGCGCAGCCACCGCGCTCGGCCTTGCCCACATGATCATGGCGCGCAAACTTAATGTTCGGCTGCGCGTTCTGATCCCGGCGGTGGAGAATTCGATCTCCGGCGTCAGCTTCCGGCCGCGCGACATCTATAAATCGCGCAAGGGCATCACCGTCGAGATCGGCAATACCGACGCCGAAGGCCGGCTCGTGCTGGCCGATGCGCTGGCGCTGGCCGACGACGACAAACCGGACTTTATCGTCGATTTCGCCACGCTGACCGGCGCCGCGCGCGTTGCGCTCGGGCCGGAATTGCCGGCTGCCTTCACCGACGACGAGGCGCTGGCGGCCGAGTTCGCCACCGCGGGCGCGGCCGAGAGTGACCCGACGTGGCGGCTGCCGCTGTATCGGCCCTACGAGGCCATGCTGGATTCCAAAATCGCCGACACCAACAATGTCAGCACCGGCGGACAAGGCGGCGCGATTACAGCGGCGTTGTTCCTGCGCAAATTCGTCACCGCCAAGTCCTGGCTGCATCTCGATGTCTTCGCCTGGAACAACGCCAGCAAGCCCGGCCGTCCGGAAGGCGCCGAATGCCAGACCGCCCGCGCGCTCTATGCGATGCTATCAGCGCGTTACGGCTGACGCATGCCGCTCGACCCGCGCTTTAATCCGTACCGGCCCGATCTCGCGGCGAAGCACCTGCAAGGTCAGGTCGAAGCCAGGCATTTCGTCGAAGGCGTGCGGCATCAGGTGATCGAGCCGGTCGCCGATCTGCGCCGCGAACCGGCGCACGAGGCCGCGCTCGATACCCAGGCGCTGTTTGGCGAGATCGTCACGGTTTACGAGACCAGCGACGAAGGCTGGTGCTGGGTTCAACTCGAAAACGACGGTTACGTCGGTTATCTCTCGGCCAATGCGCTGGGACCGGTCGGCGCGGCGCCGACGCATCGCGTGTGTGTGCCGCGCACGTTCGGGTTTCCGGGACCGGACATCAAGCTGCCGCCGATGATCGCGCTGCCGATGGGCGCGGCGTTGCCGATCGTCAAGCAGACCGAGCGCTTCGCGCTCAACGAGTACGGCTGGCATTTCCCACTGACGCACGTGTTGCCGCTCACGGCCAAAGCGCCTGACTTCGTCGCCGTGGCCGAGAGCCTGCTCGGAGCGCCCTATCTGTGGGGCGGCAAATCGTCGCTCGGCATCGATTGTTCAGGGTTGGTGCAAATCGCGCTGCAAGGGGCAGGCCAGCCCTGCCCGCGCGACACCTACATGCAAGACCAGGCGCTCGGAAAAACGTCACCGCTCAACGAACTCAAGCGCGGTGATCTTGTTTTCTGGAAAGGCCACGTCGCCATCGCCCGCGACGCCACGACCCTCATCCACGCCAACGGGCATCACATGATGGTGGCGACCGAGCCGGCTGCCGAAGCGATCGCCCGCATCAAAGCCGCGGGCAGCGACGTCACCAGCGTTCGCAGGATTTGATTTTCAGCACACGACCTTGCCGCAGGCGCGCATCGACTTGACGACGGCCTGCAGCGCCTTCAGCCCCGGATGGCCGAGGATCACGACGCCGCCGACGATGTAGGCTGGCGTGACGCCGAGCTTGGCCTCGGTGCCGAAATCGGCGTTGCCGCGCAGCAGATTAAGCGTCGCTTCGGTGTTGGACACGGCGGCAAGCTTGTCTTTATCGAGGCCGAATTCGGTAGCAACTGCCAGCACGCGCGGACCGTCGATCAGGCCGCGGCCGGCGTAGATGCGCTTGTGAAAATCCAGATACTGCTCGAGCGTCAGCGATTTCGACGCGCCGACTTCAATGAGCGCGCCCTGCACAGATTGCACCGACAGCACGGCATAAGGTACGAGCACAAGCTTCAGCTTCTTGTCGGCGCGCACCAGTGTATCGACGTCGCGCGCGGCCTCGCGGCAATACGGGCAATTGAGGTCGTAGAACTGCAGCAGCGTCACGTCGCCTTGCAGGTTGCCGACCGGAACCTGGGCCGGCAATTTGGCAAGGCCATCGGCAAGCACGGGGGCCAGGTCGAAGTTGGCGACCCGCTCGCCGTCGTCGTCCTTGATGGCGTATTGCGCGTTGCTCGATTGTTGCGCCGCGGCCGGGCCCAGACCCACCGCGATCACAAAGCCAATCGCCAGCAGCCGCATCATCATTGCGCCACCACACCCTCGGGAGCGGTTTCCATATTGAAGGCGGCCGCAAACAGCGCGCGGGTGTAGTCGCTCTGCGGATTCTTGAACAAATCGGCTGCCGCGCCCTCTTCCACCATCTTGCCGTTGCGCAGCACGAGCAGCCGGCTCGCCAGCGCCGCCACGACGCGCAGATCGTGCGAGATGAACATGTAGGTGAGGTCGCGTTTCTTCTGCAGGTCGCGCAGCAGATCGACCATCTGCGACTGGATCAGCATGTCGAGCGCCGAAGTCGGCTCATCGAGCACGATGAAGGTCGGGCCCAGCACCAGCGCGCGGGCGAGCGCGATGCGCTGGCGCTGGCCGCCGGAGAATTCGTGCGGATAGCGGAAGCGCGTCGTGGTATCGAGCCCGACGTCCTTGAGCGCCGCCATCACCTGGCGCTCGCGCTCCTCGGGCGGCATTTTCGGGTGATGGACCCAGAGGCCCTCCTCGATGATGTCCGACACCGACATGCGCGGCGACAGCGAGCCGTAAGGGTCCTGGAACACGATCTGCATGTCGCGACGATAGGGCCGCATTTGCTTGAACTTGAGGCCCTGAATGGTGTCGCCCATGAACACGACAGGACCGTCCGACGAGATCAGCCGCAGGATTGCCAGGCCGAGCGTGGTCTTGCCGGAACCCGACTCGCCGACGACGCCGAGCGTCTCGCCCTTGCGCAATTCCATGGTGATGCCGTCGACCGCCTTGATGTGCCCGACCACCTTGCGCAGCACGCCGCGCTTGATCGGAAACCAGACCTTGAGATTGTCGGTCGAGACCACGACCGGCGCCTCGGGCCGCGGCGGCGCTGGATCGGGCTTCGGCTCGGCGGCGAGCAACGCTTTGGTATAGGGATGCTCGGGTGCGGTGAACACGCGCTCGACCGGCCCCTGCTCGACGATCTTGCCGTGCTGCATGACGCAGACCCGATCGGCGATCTTGCGCACGATGCCGAGGTCATGGGTGATGAATAGCATCGACATGCCGAGCCGCGCCTGCGTCTCCTTCAGCAGCTTCAGAATCTGCGCCTGCACCGTGACGTCGAGCGCGGTGGTCGGCTCGTCCGCGATCAAGAGGTCCGGTTCGTTCGCTAAGGCCATCGCGATCATGACACGCTGACGCTGACCGCCGGAAAGCTGATGAGGATAACTTTGCAGCCGGCCGGCCGGATCGGGAATGCCGACATGATCGAGCAGTTCGAGGATACGCGCGCGCGCCGCCTTGCCGGTGACGCCTCTATGCAGCAGCAAAATCTCGCCTATCTGCTTCTCGATC
>Ga0193699_10000307_pt1 | contig 22487 bp, 23 predicted proteins | sample L3c2metaG_FD_160095 | JGI IMG/M metagenome (GOLD analysis project Ga0193699, IMG submission 160095) | Soil microbial communities from a riparian zone of the East river system, Colorado, United States - L3c2 | ecosystem: Environmental > Terrestrial > Soil > Riparian zone | place: USA: East...
CAGCGCCAGCAGTTTCTCGCCGTTGTTGGCGCGGCGCACCGTGAGGTTGCCGTGCACCTTGTCGGCGTCGAACACATGCAGCGGCCGGCCGCGGTCGAAGGTAATGAAATTGGTGATGTCGACCAGTGCGTTGATGGGGCGCAGGCCGATGGCCGTGAGCTTCTTCTGCAGCCAGTCCGGCGACGGGCCGTTCTTGACGCCGCGCACCAGCCGCAGGCCGAAGGCCGGGCACAGCGGATGCGTGGCGCCGAAATCGAGCGTAGCTTTTACCGGGCAGGGGAAGGTGCCCTTCACCGGCTTCGGCGCATTGTCCTTGTAATCGCCGATGAGCGTGGCGCCGAGATCGCGCGCGATGCCGTTGACGCCGGTGCAATCCGGCCGGTTCGGCGTCAGGTTGATCTCGATCACCGGCTCGTTGAGGCCGAGCACTTCGGCGAACGGCTTGCCGACTTCCGCATCGGCGGGCATCTCGATGATGCCGTCGCTGTCGTCGGAGAAACCAATCTCGGCGCCGGAGATCAGCATGCCGTGGCTTTCGACGTCGCGGATTTTGCCGACCGCGAGCGTGATCTTCTTGGCCGGAATGTAAGTGCCCGGCAGGCCGAGCACGGCCTTCATGCCGGCGCGCGCGTTCGGCGCGCCGCATACAATCTGAATCGGTTTGCCGTCGCCGGTATCGACCATGCAGACGCGCAGCCGGTCCGCGTTCGGATGCTGCACGGCGGAGACGACGGACACGACCTTGAATGCTTCGAACTGTTTCGCCTTGTCCTCGACGTGCTCGACCTCGAGCCCGATCATGGTGAGCTTCTCGACGATCTCCGGCAGCGATGCCGTCGTGTCGAGATGCTCTTTCAGCCAAGGGAGAGTGAATTTCATTCTGTCCCCCTGGCGGGCGCGTGGCCTCGGCGGGCACTGACGCGTTCCCTCCCCCCTTGAGGGGGAGGGTTAGGGAGGGGGGTAGCTTCGCGCGCTGTGGCAACGATCATTTCCAAAACGGCGTCCCGATTTTTCAGAACATCGGAATTCCAGAAACGAAGCACGCGATAGCCTTTGGATTCGAGCCAGCGATGCCGCTCGACGTCTTTGGTGGACTCGGCGTGCTGGCCGCCGTCGACCTCCACAATCAACTTGTGGTCATGGCAAACGAAATCAACGATGAAACGTCCAACGGGGGTTTGACGCCGGAAACTTAGTCCGTCCAAGCGGTGAGCGCGCAGCGACATCCAAAGTCGCATTTCGGCGTCAGTCATGCGGCTGCGAAGCGCTTTTGCGCGAACGCGGCGAAGCGCCGGAACAATGCGATGGGCGGGCTTATCGCTACCCCCCTCCCGGACCGCTTCGCGGTCCGACCTCCCCCTCAAGGGGGGAGGTGAAGAGTTTGTGCCACCATTCGTGAACTTCATGGCGTGGCGCCTCGGCAGGCACTGATGCGTTCTCTCCCCCCTTGAGGGGGAGGGTTAGGGAGGGGGGTAGCTTCGCGCTGCGGTTCTGCTTTTCCTCCCCCGCAAGCGGGGGAGGGGACGGGCTGTGCTCGTGGTGGCTTCGGCAATAGAAAATCATTCACGGGCTCAATCCCCCAGCAAGCGTCGGGAAGTCGAGCGGCCGGAAGCCGTAATGCGACAGCCAGCGTACGTCGGCCTCAAAGAAGGCGCGCAGGTCCGGCATGCCGTATTTCAGCATGGCGATGCGGTCGATGCCCATGCCCCAGGCGAAGCCCTGGTACTCGTCGGGATCGAGGCCGCAATTGCGCAGCACGTTCGGATGCACCATGCCGCAGCCGAGAATCTCAAGCCAATCGTCGCCCTCGCCGAAGCGGATTTCGCCTTTGTCGCGCCGGCACTGGATGTCGACTTCCATCGACGGCTCGGTGAAGGGGAAGAACGACGGGCGGAAGCGCATCTTGACCTGATCGACTTCGAAGAATGCCTTGCAGAATTCTTCCAGGATCCATTTCAGGTGGCCGAGATGCGAGGTCTTGTCGATCACCAGGCCTTCGACCTGGTGGAACATCGGCGTGTGCGTCTGGTCGGAATCAGAACGGTAAGTGCGGCCTGGAATGATGACGCGGATCGGCGGCTTCTGCGTCAGTATGGTGCGCACCTGCACCGGCGAAGTATGCGTGCGCAGCAACAGCCGCGAGCCGTCGGGCTTTGGCGGGAAATAGAACGTGTCGTGCATTTCCCGCGCCGGATGGCCTTCCGGGAAATTCAATTTGGTGAAGTTGTAGTCGTCGGTCTCGATGTCGGGACCTTCCGCCACCGCGAAACCCATGTCGGCGAAGATCGCGGTGAGTTCGTCGATCACTTGGCTGATCGGATGCACGCGGCCGGTCTCGGTCGGCGGCTCGCGCACCGGCAGCGTGACGTCCACGGTCTCGCTGGCGAGACGCGCGTCGAGCGCGGCGGCGCCGAGCGCGTCCTTGGCGGTGGCAATCGCCGCGGTGACGCGTTCTTTCAGTCCGTTGATCGCGGGGCCTTGGACCTTGCGCTCGTCCGGCGTCATCGAACCGAGCGTCTTGAGCAAAGCCGACACCGAGCCGCTCTTGCCGAGCGCGCCGACGCGCACGGCTTCCAGCGCCGCCTCGTCCTTGGCGGACGCGACGGCGGAAAGAAGCTCGGACTCAAGTTGGGTGATATCGGACATGGAACCCCAGCAACCAACTTTAGCTGGTCATGGCCGGGCTTGTCATCGCAAGTCGGGTTTACCCGACTTGCGCTTCATAGCCCATTCGCAACTCGGGCAAGCCCGAGTTGCGGTGCCATCCACGTCTCAGCAAAGGAAGGCGTGGATGCCCGGCACAAGGCCGGGCATGACAACGACTTAGGCCTTGGCCATTTCGGCCGGGGCCGGCAGCGCGGCCTTGGCCTTTTCCACGATTGCCGCGAACGATGCGGGCTCATGGATCGCGAGATCGGACAGCACCTTGCGGTCGATGGTGAGGCCCGACTTGGCCAAGCCGTCGATGAACTTGGAGTAGTTCAGACCGAACGGCCGCACCGCGGCGTTCAGGCGCTGGATCCACAAAGCGCGGAAGGTGCGCTTGCGCCGCTTGCGGTCGCGGAAGGCGTATTGGTTGGCCTTCTCGACCGCCTGCTTGGCGACGCGGATCGTGTTCTTGCGGCGGCCATAGTAACCCTTGGCGGCCTTGTAGACTTTCTTGTGCTTGGCGTGCGCGGTGACGCCACGTTTGACGCGGGACATGATGAAGCTCCTGGCGGTTTTCTAAAACGTGCGATGGAAACGATGGAAACAACGCCGCGTGATGCGGCCTTAGAACTACAGGTCAGCCGTTGGGCAGCCAGTACTTCTTGATGTTGTCGCCGTCGGTCTTGAACAGCACGCTGGTGCCGCGCTTGTTGCGGATCTGCTTGGTGGTCCGCTTGATCATGCCGTGGCGTTTGCCGGCTTGGCCGTATTTCACCTTGCCGGAGGCGGTGATTTTGAAGCGCTTTTTAGCGCCCGACTTGGTCTTCAACTTGGGCATTTTGCTCTCCTCATCGGCGCAAAGTGGAGCGCTAAGCCCCATTTGGCCTGGATTGGCCCACAAGGCGTAAAGCCCGGAGCCGTTGCTCGGTATTGAGCTGTTTTCACCGCCACGGCAGCCCTGACTGGCCGGGCGGTGAAGGGCGGCGTTATGGCAGAGGTGGGTTCAGCTTGCAACCAAGGCTTGGGCTGCGGCGTTAACGGCCAGAGCGGGTAAAATGACCGATTTCCCGTCAAAATGGTGTTATTCTTGCAAGCTATAATGGCAGCCGCCAGGAGTTTCCAGCCATGCGATCCGCCGTCAATGCTGCCGTTTTTGCCACTGTCCTGCTGGCGTCGGCGGGTGCCAAAAGTCCGGCATTGGCCGCCGTCCATGACGGCAATTGGAGCGTCCTGATCATCACCGAAAAGGGCGATTGCGACCGCGCCTACCGCTATCCGCTGGCGGTTGCCGGCGGCCTGGTCCGCTATACCGGCGAAGCGGGGGCTAATGTGTCCGGCACCGTGGCCGCGGGTGGCGCCGTGAAGGTCAGCATCCGCATGGGCGACAAGGGCGCCAATGGCACCGGCCATTTGTCCGGCAGTGCCGGCACCGGCACCTGGCGCGGCTCCGGCGGCGGCGCCAGTTGCGCCGGCCGCTGGGAAGCCGAGAAGCGCTAGACGTTCGCCGCCACCAAACGCAAAGCGCCGCCCGCGGGTGGCGGGCGGCGGCAAATGCCGGACAAATGGCGCTAGCGCGGCGCCAGCAGCATGACCATCTGCCGGCCTTCGAAGCGCGGCTCGGATTCCACCTTGGCGATCGGCCCGGTGTCTTCCTTGACCCGGTTGAGCAGTTTGTAGCCCAACTCTTGGTGCGCCATTTCGCGGCCGCGGAAGCGCAAGGTGATCTTGACCTTGTCGCCTTCCTCGAAGAAGCGCTGCATCGAGCGCATTTTCACGTCGTAATCGTGATCGTCGATCATCGGGCGGAGCTTGATCTCCTTTATCTCGACGACCTTCTGTTTCTTGCGGGCTTCAGCCGCTTTTTTCTGCGCCTGGAATTTGTACTTGCCGAAATCCAGGATTTTGCAGACCGGCGGGTTGTTGTTGGGAGAAATCTCGACCAAGTCGAGCCCGGCCGCTTCCGCCATACCGAGGGCGGTTTGGATATCGACGACACCTTTGTTGTCGCCGGTGGCATCGATCAGCTGAACTTCTTTCGAGCGGATCTCCTCGTTGATGCGCGGGCCGTCCTTTTGGGCGGGCAGCGCGGACTTCATCGGACGACGAATGGCTAAACTCTCCTCATGTTGTTGCAACGGCCCTCAGGAACGCTAAACGTCCTCAGGGTGGACTAGAGATTGGTAGAAACGGCGAATAAGTCAACGGCGTTCCGCGCTTCTTGTCGATGGAAGGCCCGGAATTCACGCTCAAAGGGCTCAAATTGCGCTAATTTTGTCGCTCCGCGGCCCCAACGCCGGGGCGCAGGCACGTCCGGCGATCTCGCCATAAAGCCGCAGCGTTTGCTCCGCGATGCCGGCACCGTCGAAATGCCCGAGCACCCAGTCGCGGCCACGCCGTCCCATGGCGTTGCGGACGGGCTCCGCCAGGAGAAACAGCCGCAGCACGGCCGACGCCAAAGCGGCGTCGTCGCCGGAGGCAAAGCGAAAGCCGGTCACGCGGCCCTCCGGCACACCCGGCGCCGTCAGCACCACGTCGGGACCTGCCGCGAGATCGGACACGATCACCGGCCGCGCCATCGCCTGCGCTTCCAGGATCGCGCGCTGCACGCCCTCGGGCTGCACCGCGCCGGACACCACGACGCTGGCCGCAGCATAGGCCGCCGGCATGTCGCTGACGGGCGCCGCCATGCGGATCACATCCATGGTGCCGGTCGCGAGCACCAGGTCCCAGAGTTCGCCGGTGTAATGGGTGCCGCCGCGGTCCTCGCCGACAAAGACGCAGAGAAAATCCTTCAGCCCCATGTCCTTGAGCCGGCGCACCGCGTTGACCACGACGTGATGACCTTTGCGACGCAAAATGCGGCCGGTGATCAGGACGACTTTGGTTTCCGGCTGCACGCCCCAGAGCGTGCGCACCGCGTCGATGCGCGCATGCGTGACCTTGGCGGGATCGAAACGGTCGACGTCGATGCTGCAGGGCACGACCGCGATCTTGTCCCACGGCGTGCCGTAGCGGTCGTTGATCAATTGCGCGATCTGATCGCTGACCGCGATGACGCGGGCGCCGCGCGCCATCACGCCGTTGTAGAAGTGCTTGAACAGGTTTTGCTCTTGAAAGCCTTTGTACCAGCTGGTCACGAAAGGAATGCCGGAGAGCCGCGCGGCGATGAAGGCGCTCCAGGCGCCGGCGCGGCCGAAGGCGTGGATCGCATCGCAGTTCTTCTCGCGCACCAACCGATTCAACACCAAGGCATTGCGCAGCATCGCGATCGGGTTGTTGATGCCGACGTCGAGCGCGACGAATTCACCGCCGGCCGCGCTGACGTCGGCGACGAGGCGGCCGGCGCGCGACACCACGATGGCGCGGTGCCCGGCGTTCATAAGAATGCGCACCAGTTCGAGCGCGCCGGCATCGGCGGCGCCGCCGTCGAGCGTCGGCACCACGATCAACACGGTGATCGGATCGATCGCGGTTTGCGCGCCCCCCTTGGACGACACGTGCGTCTCGAAGGAGGAAGTTTGGGACGCGGCTGAACCGGGCATTACGTCACGACCTCGAAATGCCCCCGCTACGCATCGCGCGCCAGCAATGACGTATAAACCCCTCGGATGGCCTCAGCAACGCTCTGCGGCGAAAACGCGAATTCGGCGAACTGCCGCGCCCGCGCACCTAGCGCCTCGTAGGCGGTAACATCCAACGCCAGCGCCGCGCTGATGGCGCGCGCCAGTTCGCTGACATTGCCGGGCCGCACCAGCCAGCCGGTACGCAGGTCATCGCGCATGCGCGGCGGACAGAGCAGATTTTCCGGGAAAACGCCGACAGTTGTGGCGATCGCCAGCCGGCCGATCGCCTGCGCTTGCGCGATCTCGCGGCCGGACGATGGCTGCAGTGCCGGTACCACCACAACGTCGGCGGCGGCCAGTGCCGCCGGCATGTCAGCGGGTGTGCCGGCAAAACGGCACAGCGTGTCGATACCGTGGGTGTGGGCGCGATGGCGCAGCGAGCGCGCATAGTGCGCCTGGCCGCGATCGTCACCGGCGAAGACGAAGGCGGTGTTGCGGTCGCCGCTACCGACCATGAGCCGCGCAGCTTCGATCATGCTCATCTGGCCGTTGCGCGGCGCGATCCGCCCGGCAACGAGCACGACGCGCATATGCGGCAGCAGGCCCCAGACGCGGCGCATCGCGGCGATGCGGTCGGCGCTGACCGCGGCCGGATTGAATTTGGCGGTGTCGACGCTGCGCGGGATCACGGTGATGCGTTCCGGCGCAATCTTGTAGCGCTCGATCATCGCGCGCGACACGTAGCTCGACGGCGCGATCATACGGTCGCCGCGCGCCAGCGAGCGGCGGAACACCGTGCCGGGCCAGCTATCCGCCGCGACCTGATCGGGAAACGACGTCACCATAAATACCGGCATGCGGCGGGTGGCCGACAGCGCGCTCCAGGCAGCGCCGGCGCTCTGCGCGTGCACGATGTCGATGCGCTCGCCGGCGATCAGGCCCGCGAGGCGCCGCGCATTGGTCTTGATGCGCAACGGATTGAAGGTGTTGTTCGGCATCGGCAGCCACTCGCCGCCGAAGGCGCGCAATTCGCCGGCCAGCGGGCCGCCGTCGCCGGCGATGATGGCGCGGGCACCGGACTGCAGCAGCGTCAGCGCGATATCGACCGCGGCGTGGCCGGCGGCATCGTCGCTCAGCGCCGGTACGATCTGCAGGATCGTGGCCCCCGCCAGCGAACGCGGCTTGCGGCGCAGATTTTCCTTCACGGGGCCCATAGCTGGACTCTATATGGCCGCACTCTATGTTCGCGCCTCATCTTTGGAATTGCCAAAAGCTCATGAGCGAAGCCCGCCTGACATCCCTGACGATAGAATCGCCGCCCCCGCCGCGGACCATCGCCGTGCGCGCGCGAGAGAGCAAGCAAAACGATAGTGGAGCCGGGTTGTTTTGGCTGGGCGGTTTCAAGTCCGACATGAAGGGCACCAAGGCCGCGGCGCTCGATGCCTGGGCCGAGGAAAAGGGCCGTGCCTGCGTCCGCTTCGACTATTCCGGCCACGGCGAATCGGGCGGCGCGTTCATCGACGGCACTATCGGCCGCTGGCTCGAGGAGAGCGTCGCGGTGTACCGGCAATTCGCGCAAGGGCCGCAGGTCGTCATCGGCTCGTCGATGGGCGGATGGCTGGCGCTGCTGATGGCGCGCGAATTGCGCAAAGCTAAAGCTGTGCCGATCGCCGGCATGGTGCTGATCGCGCCGGCGGTGGACTTCACCGAAGAGCTGATGTGGAATCAGTTCTCTGACGCCACCAAGCGCGAGATCGAGGACAAGGGCTCCTGGATGCGGCCGTCGCAATATTCGGAAGCGCCTTATCCGATTACAAAGGCGCTGATCGAAGACGGCCGCAAGCATCTGCTGATGGGCGGGCTGATCGAGACCGGCTGTCCGGTGCACATCCTGCAAGGCGTGCTCGACCCCGACGTGCCCTTCAAGCACGTGCAGGCGCTGATGTCGCACTTTGCCCGCGATGACGTGGCGCTGACGCTGATCAAGGATGGCGATCACCGCCTGTCGCGGCCGGAGGATATCGAGCGGCTGTTGAATGCGGTGGCCGCCTTCTAGACCCACTCTTCCATCACCGACGCATCGTCGTCGGAGCGCCGCAGCGCTGAAAATCCTTCCGCGGGCAACAAGCGGCGCAACGCCCACACCGCGGCGCCGCGCACGACTGGCGAAGCGTCGTCCAGCAATCGCTCCGCTTCCTGCGCCAACGCCACGTCGCCGGAATTGCCGATCGCATACAGAACATTGCGTACGAAACGGTCGCGGCCGGTGCGTTTGATCGAGGTCTTGGAAAACATTGTGCGGAATTGCGCGTCGTCGAGCCGCGCCAGATCCGCGAGCTTCGGCGCGCGTAACACCTCGCGTGCCGCCAGTTTCGCCTCGCGGCCTTGTTCGGCGAACTTGTTCCATGGGCACACGCTCAGACAATCGTCGCAGCCATAGATGCGATTGCCCATCAGCGCGCGCAGCTCGCGCGGGATCGGCCCTTTGTGCTCGATGGTGAGATACGAAATGCAGCGCCGCGCATCGAGCCGATACGGCTCAGGAAACGCCGCGGTCGGACAAACGTCCAAGCAAGCGCGGCACGTGCCGCAACTATCTTCGACGCGCACATCGGCGGGCAGGTCGAGCGTGGTGAAGATCGAACCGAGGAACAGCCATGAGCCGAAATCGCGCGACACTAAGTTGGTGTGCTTGCCTTGCCAGCCGAGGCCCGCGCTGGCGGCGAGCGGCTTCTCCATCACCGCCGCGGTGTCGACGAAGACTTTGACGTCGCCGCCGGCATTGTGCACCAGCCAGCGCGCGACATCCTTGAGCCGCGCCTTGATCAGTTCGTGATAGTCGTCGCCCTTGGCGTAGACGGAGATCGCCGCATGATCGCGCTTGGCAAGTATGTCGCGTGGATCTTCAGCCGGCCCGTAATTCATGCCGAGCATGACGACCGAGCGCACCTCCGGCCACAAGGCATCGGGCGAACCGCGCCGCTGCGCCGTGCTCGCCATCCACACCATGTCGCCATGCGCACCATCGGCAAGGAAGCGCTCCAGCCTTGCTTTCGCTTCGGGCACCGCGTCGGGTTTGGTGAAGCCGACGGCGTCGAAGCCGCGTGCACGCGCCTGTTCGATCAATGCGGCCTTGATCGCCGCAGGCTCGGTCAAAAATCCAGGTCTGCGTAATTCTTGGCCGGCGGAATCCCGGCCAGCGTCTCCGCCAGCAACGGACGGAACGAGGGCCGCGACTTCACCCGCGCGTACCAGTTCTTCGCTGCTTCGTCGTCGTTCCACGGCACATCGCCCAAATAGTCGGCAACGGATATATGCGCTGCCGCGGCCAGATCGGCCAGGCTCAAGCGGTCGCCGGCCAGCCAATCGCGGGTCTGCACCAGCCAGCCGATATAGGCCAGATGGTAGCGGATATTCTGCCGCGCCGCCCGCATCGACTCGGTGTCCGGCGGCCCGCCGCCTTGCTCCAGCGTCATATGGCGCTTGAACACGCGCTCCATCACCAGTGGGCCGCTGACCTCGGCATGGAATTTATCGTTGAACCAACTCGCCAACCGCCGCACCTCGACGCGCTGGCCGACACCAGCCGGCAGCAGCGGGTCCTTGCCCGCGTTGAGGTCTCGCGTCTCTTCGACGAACTCGGCAATGATGGCGGCGCCGGGTACCGCCGGCTGACCCTCGGCCACCAGCACCGGAATTTCACCGGTCGGATTGAGGACCAGGAATTCCTCGCGCCGCTCCCAAAACCGTTCCTCCACCAGCCGCGGTTCGATGCCGTATTCCGCCAATATCAGGCGCACATAACGTGAATGCGGGCACAGCGGATGTTGAAACAGCGTCAGCATGAAAATCCGAGGTTAATCGACAGGCTGAGAATCGCTCAGACCACTATAGAAAGCCCGCGTTAAGGCGCAAATTTTCCCACCCGTGGCCGCTTATTACCTTTTTATTTGCTTGGCTGCCGGCATTGCGCCAAAAAGCGGAAATAAAATGTAAATGCCCGCGTGATTTCCAGAATCCTTGATCGCGCATTTCCCTGGAGCAGCAGCCCATGAATTTCGACGCCATCAAGGCCGCCATTGTGACTTTGGTATCGGCCCATCTGGACCTCTTCAAGGCGGCCATCCTCGGCGTGGTCGAAGGCCTCACCGAATTTCTCCCCGTGTCGTCCACCGGACATTTGCTGCTGATGGAACACTTCCTCGGCTGGGGCGATGGCTCCTTCGGCAAGTCCTTCGCGATTCTGATCCAGCTCGGTGCCATCCTCGCGCTGCTGACGATCTACTTCGGCCGCATCTGGGCGCTGGCGACCAGCATGTTCACGCAATGGGCGGCGGCACGCTTCGTGATCGGCGTGCTGCTGGCCTTTTTGCCTGCGGCCGTGCTCGGCGCCCTGTTCGGCAGTTTCGTCAAATCCCAATTGTTCGACGTGCGCATCGTCTGCATCATGTTCATCATCGGCGGCTTTGTCTTGCTGTGGGTCGACCGGATGAATCTGAAGCCGCGCTATTTCGAAGCAACGGGTTTCTCGCTGCCGATGTATTTCGCCATTGGCATATGTCAGTGCGTCGCCATGATCCCGGGTGTATCGCGTTCGGGTGCTACCATCGTCGGCGCGATGCTGTTCGGTGGCGACCGGCGTTCTGCGGCGGAATTTTCGTTCTGGCTGGCGATGCCAACCATGATCGGCGCCTTCGCCTATGAGGCGTTCAAGAGCCGGCACGAGTTGGCCGACGCCAATATCACCGCTATTGCGGTCGGCTTCATCTTCTCGTTCATCTTCGGCTGGATCGTGGTGAAGACGTTCCTGCGCTTCGTGCAGCGCCACAGCTTCGCGGTATTCGCCTGGTGGCGAATCCTGCTCGGCAGCGCCGGCATCTACGCGATTTATTTTCTGTAACGCTAGGCCGCTCTGTTGCGGAACTGTCCGGTGCGGCGGAAGCGCCACAGATAAGACGGCACGATCGCCTCGATCGAATCCGGTTCGATGCCGATGCCTGGCAGCGTCCTGTCCTCGGATTTGGCCTTGTCGGACACGACATTGTCGACCCGCAAGAGTTCGACCTGATCGCGCGTCAGCGTCAGCGGCGCCGGCATGAATTGCAGGATGGCCGCTTGGAGTTTAGCGGCGAAGAACGGCAACGGCACCAGCAGCCGTTTGCGCTCGATGGTCGCGAGCACGAACTGCATCAGTTCCCTGAATGTCTTCACTTCCGGTCCGCCGAGTTCGTAGATCGTGCCGCCGCGCAACTTGTTATCGACCGCGTCCGCAATCGCCGTGGCGACGTCGCCGACGAACACCGGCTGAAACTTCGTTTCGCCGCCTCCGATCAGCGGCAGCACCGGCGACATGCGCGCCAGCGTGGCGAAGCGGTTGAAGAAATCGTCTTCCGGACCGAACAGGATCGACGGCCGCATGATGACGGACTGCGGCTGCGCCGACAAAATCAGTTTCTCGGCCGCGGCCTTGGAGCGGGCGTAAGCGGCAGGCGAATTCTCGTCGGCGCCAAGCGCCGAGACATGGACCAGGCGCGCGCCGTGCGCGTTCGCCGCCAGCGCGATCTGCTCGGCGCCATAGGCATGGACGCGGTCGAAACGTTGCCGGCCGCCTTCGGCCAGGATGCCGACCAGATTGATCAGCACATGGGCGTCGCGCGCGGCGGCTTCGACCGAGGGCGCATGGCGCAGGTTGGCCTGGACGGCGTGGATCTGGCCGACTCGGCCAAGCGGCTGCAGGAAATTGGCGAGTTCGGGACGCCGCACAGCGACCCGGATGCGATAATGGCGCTTGGCCAGCGCCCGAATGACGTGGCGGCCGAGGAAGCCGGAGCCGCCGTAGACGGTAATGAGGGTGTCGGAATTGCTTCTGGCGGTCATTTTGCTCGCTTCGCACCTAGGCTAAGGCAAAAACGCTCGGCAATCCGGCAAATAGCCGATTGGCCGCGGGCTGTATAGGGCAGCCCAAACCCTTCAATTGACAAGCTGAAAACGGCTCCGTACCTAGTCCCAACCGGCCCAGGTGGCGGAATTGGTAGACGCACTAGTTTCAGGTACTAGCGCCGCGAGGCGTGAAGGTTCGAGTCCTTTCCTGGGCACCACTACAGCGCGAAGTCCTTAGACTTCCGCTGGTTCCTGTATTTGTTGGGCTTGCAGCCGCCTCACTGGGTCACAGAGGTGGTGCTCATGCTGTGGAGGATGCCGTCGCTCGTGAAGCGTGATGGGTCGAATGTAACGTATCTCCGTCAGCGCGTGCCTGCCGATGTGGCCGCGAAGGCCGTAGGGACGACCCTCCGTCTTCCGGTGGGTGATGACGAAGCCGTCGTAACGATTGGCACCTCTGGCTATGTGAAGGCGTCAATGCGGACGCACGACCCGGTCGAGGGGAAGGCGCGGCTGGCGAAGGCGCAGGCCCATCTTGCGGCGGTCTGGAAGTCGCTCCGCGAAGGCCCTCAGCATCTCACCCAGCGCCGCATCAGCGCCCTTGCCGGAGACGCCTATCAGCGAGCAAAGGCGCGCTGGGAGGAAGAGCCGGGTCCCGCCTCGGTCTGGGAGGTCCTCGGGAATGCAGCCACACGCTGGAATGACGCTGAGACGCTCCGCGAGATGAAGCCCCACGTCGATGAGGTGCTGGATAGACAGGCGCTGACCGCAGACAAGGCCAGCCGCGAGAGACTCGCCTTCGCTATGCGCGACATGTGGCGCGATGCGGCGAAGCTCATGCAGCGCCGTGCGAACAATGACTATGGCGCTGACACCGCGCCGGAACGGGCCGCAATGCCTGACCGCGTATCGGCCGCTGGAGCGCAGAAGATCAGCGGGCTCCTGAACGGCTGGGTGAAGGAAGCGGAGGCAACTAACCTCGCCACTTCTACCATCGACGGGTACACGTCCGTCATCAAGCGGTTCATTGCTTTCGTCGGGCACGATGACGCGACAGCGGTCACGCCGCACAATGTCGTCGCCTACAAGGACATGCGGCTTGATGTTGGCAGGAGCCCGAAGACGGTCAACGACGGCGACCTCGTAGCCCTCAAGTCCGTGTTCGACTGGGGTAAGCGAAACCATCGCCTCCGCACCAATCCTGCCGAAGGCATCACGGTCAAGGTCGGCAAGAAGTCGCGCACCCGTTCGCCCGGGTACAACGATCAAGAGGCGAAAGCAGTTCTTGCCGCCGCGTCGGCATACAAGCCAACCGACCGCGAGCTTGCCAAGACCGCCGCAGCGAAGCGTTGGACGCCTTGGCTTGCGGCGTACACGGGTGCGCGGATTGGCGAGTTGGTGCAGCTTCGGCGCGAGGATGTTGTTCAGGAAGCGGATCACTGGGCCATCCGGATCACGCCAGAGGCTGGCACGGTGAAGAACAAGCGGATGCGAGAAGTGCCGCTTCACCCGCATCTCGTCGAGCTAGGTTTCATCGACTACGCCCTTGGTCAGAAGGGCTACTTGTTCCTGACGGCCAAGAAACCCTCAGAGGTGTCCGGCAGGCTTAAAGCCATCAAGAACCGAGTGCGGGAGTTCGTAGCGGCCGTCGTTTCGATTGAAGGAGTGGCTCCCAACCACGCTTGGCGTCATCGTTTCATGACCAAGGCTCGGAAATCCGGGCTCGATCAGGAGAAGCGGCGCATGATCACAGGGCACGCTGGCGAGGGTGTGGACGAACAGGACTATGGCGACGCCGCTGGGCTCTACGAGGAGATTATCAAGCTGCCGCGCTACGATGGGCGGTGAATATTTACGGCTCGGTTGGCTCTGCTGGGCTTTTCCAATCGGTTCCGGGAGACGGCACTCTCAACCGCTGAATGTCCTTCCCTGAAGGCTGCGGGGCTGCACCGCACGCTGCCGCACTACGCGCTCGACTACAGCCAAGCCGCAACGTAGGGGCTTTACTGGGCCGCTCGAACAACTAAAACTGGTGCCCTGTGGGGAGGGGCTTGCCATGGCTGATGACATCGACGCCGAACTTCAAGCGATAAAAACGCTGCAAGAAACGCTGGGGCCGTTAAGCTCTGAGGTGCGTGCGCGTGTGATCGACTACGTATTCCGCGTACTCGGGATTTCCGGCGGTGCGCCTGCCGCTTCTCTGCCGCCCCTCGCCGCTGTTGCGCCACCTGTACCAATCGCGATTCAGCCCTCAAGTCCTCTCCATGCGACGGGGGACATCCTGTCGCTCAAGGAGGAAAAAGGCCCGACAACAGGTACGCAGATGATTGCGGTTGTCGCCTACTATCTCGCTCACTTGGCACCTCCACACGAGCGGAAGGACTTCATCACGACTGACGAAATCCAGAAGTACTTCGTCCAAGCCAAGTATCCCATGCCTGGCTCGCTCGCGCAGGCGCTGGTCAACGCAAAGAACGCTGGGTATCTCGACTTCCTAGAGAAGGGCAAGTATCGGCTCAACTCGGTCGGGTACAACCTCGTTGCCCATAAAATGCCGCAAGGAAAAGCAGCCAGTAGGCAGAATGCTCGCGGCAAAAAGAAACCAGCCAAGAGGGCAAAGCGGTGAGTGGAGACACGCTCACTGTTTGGCATCAACTTTCCAGTGCCTTCCTGAAAGTTGCTGGCAAGGTTTTGAAATCTGCTTCCGTCAACATCAACTCGACAACGCTTAGAGATGAGGTCAAGGCGGTCGCGAGGCAGTACATGCAAGAAGCTCGGAGCTTCCTCACGCGTCCTGGATTTGAGACCGAGTTGGCCCTGTTTGATCAGCACTTCCAGCGGCTCTACGAATTGGCCGATGGGCGCAACGCAACATCCTCCTACAAATGGAGGATCAGTTCGTTGCGGAAAGCTCTACCAAAGGTGACCTCTCGCTTAGAGATGCAAGCGGCACCCGCTGCGGCAAACGCACCTCAGGGCATCGAGACGAAGATCATCGAAACAGTAGCAGCGCTTGTTCCAACCGCCGGGCTTTCATACCGTCAGGCCATAAGTGATCTGGCAGATGACAGTCGCGTCTCTTTCAGAGGCCCCGCCACCGAACTTCGTGAGGTCCTACGCGAGGTCTTAGATCATCTCGCGCCCGATGCCGAAGTAGCGAAGGGGCCGAACTTTCAGTTTGAAGCGGGGCAGAAAAAGCCGACGATGAAGCAGAAAGTACGCTTCATTTTGCGAGCACGGGGTCAGGCCAGTAACGCCACGGCAGCTTCCGAGAAGGCCGCTGAAACCGTTGAGTTGATGGTAGGCGGCATTGCTCGATCAATTTACGACCTTGGGTCCGTAGTTACTCATGTAGCGGGAGAACGCCAAACAGTTGTCCAGCTCAAGCGTTATGTTGAAGTTGTGCTTTCGCACTTGTTAGAGCTCTGAACAGAAAAACACTGATTGAGACTGCCGGACGGTGTTCATTCGCGGTGCCCACGGCAATGAAATCTATCACCATGCCATTTGTCCTCTTCGGTCGCAGCAGTCGAAACTTGGACAGACCAGCGAGCCTCGCGCGCCGTAGCACGCAGCCTCATTCTCAAGGCGAATTTTGCGACCCCTCGCCCTCTGACCTATCGTCAAGCTCAATTGGTACGGTTGATGCTTCGGCGATTGCCGTGAAGTTCGGCAGGGTAATGTTAGCAGAGGCGTGGACCGTTCGTGCAGGGGGCGCATTCGCTGCGGCAGCAGGCGCGGGCGGCGGAGATGGCGCAGTCACAGCGGCGGAGGCCGGCAACGCCAATAGCCGAGGGAGCGCTCTCTCAATCTCCGTCCTCAGCGACTTACCGGCGTCCGACCGCAGCGCACGACCGATGAATTCCTCAAGCGCCTCTCGATCCTTGAAGCCGAGAAGCCTCGCTACATCGTTGAAAATGGACTTTTCGTCGTAAAGTCTCAAAATGTTTGAGAGGTCGCCCGACTGAAGCGCAGATTGGAGCGCCGCTCGCTGGTCCTCGCAAATGGTGGACGGATTGATCTGCGATATCGCACTGGCAAATTCCGTCGCAAGATTCGCCTTGTTCTTGGCATCAAGACCAATGCGTTTCAGCGAACGGTCAATTCTGCGTTTGGCCGCCGCTACCGCCCACGAGTCCAAACGCTGAGTTGCGCGATTGATCACGGCCGTTTTCAGTTGTGCCAGAAGTTGATCGGTCTCGCCGGCGTTAAATTGCGCGAGCTTTGCCAGTTGCGTGAAAGTTGCCGGGAGCGCGAATAGGTTTTCAATTTCGGAGACGGGCAACATCTGTATCTGTCGCGATGCGAGTGCGTCCGCCAATGCCGTGTCGCGGCCGTCGGCGTCAATTAGTCCTGCGCAGCCGACGCGATGAAGGGCCGGGTGTCGGTTGAAAGTTGCGACGGCGTGAATGACCTCGTCGCAGCTTCCGATAGCGAGAACAGTGTGCTCTGTATAGACCCGTCGATACACGGCTAGGTCCAATGAAGAATCGTTTCCCTCGACGAAAAGAATAGGCAGTCTGCTGCCGACGATCTTCGCCACGATGTCCTCAGGCAATTCCATGCTTTCGGGTAAGCTCGCCACGTCCCAGGTGGAACTAGCGATGTCAAAGCTGACCACAACGATCTTCTTTGCGCCTCTCCGGGACGTTGCGAACTCGAGATCGTGAGTGAGATATAGGAAGGAACAGTCGGAGCGTTCCGACTCAATTGCGTCCCAGACTTTGCTCAAGATCGCCTTGTGGATGTGAAGCTCTGGCTCATCGACGATGACTGCGCATCCCGGCCGAACCATCATGCACTGGGCAATGAGGTAGAATATTACTCTCTCACCGTCACTCATCTGGCCCGCGTCGTACTCAGCGCCACTTGCACTTGTCGAACGCACCTTCAAATCTGCGGCCAGAAGAACGAGTTCGCGGTGGGGTAAGACGGCGTCCCAAACGCGTTTGACTTTGTCGAGCTTGGTCTCTGGTGGCTGGGTCGAAAGGTCTCGTCTGTGCTGGCGAAGATGCGCCGACGAAATCTTGTGCTCCTCAGAGTACAAGGCCCTGACAAGGTGGTCGAAGTCGGTAAGGAGAGCCGTCGCGGGCTGGTTCTGCCAGCGGTTCCCAATTCGGTAGCCAAGAAGGCCTTCTGCCGTGCCGGTTCTGAAAAAGTTTTCGGCACGCTGGAAGTCGACGACTTCCATTTTGGTGTTCATCGTCAAGGAGCGATGCGCGCCGATCCGGTGGACCTCATTGCTTTGATTGCTGAACTGCGTTTCTAAGTAGACGCCCAGCCTCGTTTTGCCTGCGCCGTTTGCGCCGATGAGCACTGCGGACTGACCCTCCGACAACTCGAAGATGAATGGCGAATGCGCTGTTGGAATCTCGAACCGCAATGTTTGCTCCCTGGGATCACGTCGTACATCCGCTCGTCTGGACTAGGCTCGCGCGCTTCGACTGCAGCTTTCAACGTGAGGTATATGGTGCGTCTGTTCGCAGTTCCAATTCTAAACCGTGTCCATTGAAGCCTGCCCAACCGGACATGTTCGGTCCGGGAATGCGGAGTGTCCGTATAAGTGGGTATTGACTTTTGGACGGTACTGACTCAAGGTTCCAGAGCCTAATGGACACTATGGAGCATAATATGGCTGAGGGACACTTGATCGGTTACGCGCGAACATCGACCACAGACCAGCAAGCGGGGCTTGAGGCGCAACTCCGCGATCTCAAAGAAGCGGGATGCCGCAAAGTCTTCTCGGAACAGGCATCGGCGGTTGGGGTTCGTCCGCAACTCGACGCAGTCCTCGACTACTGCCGCGAGGGCGACACGATCTGTGTCACCAAGCTCGACCGGCTCGCGCGGTCCGCACGTCACCTTTCGGAGCTTGTTGATCGGCTTGAAGCCAAGGGCGTGACGTTGCGCATCATGAACTTCGGGGGCGACGCCGTAGACACGCGCGGCGCGACCGGCCGCTTGATGCTCAACATGTTCGCCGCGATGGCGCAGTTTGAACGCGAAATGATGCTGGAGCGCCAACGCGAGGGCATCGAGAAGGCCAAGAGCGAGGGCAAGTACAAGGGGCGCAAGCCAACCGCACGACCGAAAGCCGATGACGCAGTGAAGCTCTTCAATGAGGGCAAGCGAGTTGCGCACATCGCCAAGGAACTCGGCATTGGGCGCGGGAGCGTATACCGAGCCCTTGGAGCAGCCGGGATCAATGCAGCGCGATGATCATGCACTGCCTGCCCGGCCCAGCGTGACACAGGCCATTGCTCATGAGGTCGAGGGTGGTGCGGGGGAAAGAGGCACCAAAGTTCGGCTCAAGCTGGCTCAAAGAAGTTTCTGCTCATATAGGCGGGGTCGTTGGTGCAGCGTCAGGCACATCCTGACCAGCACTTACCTGCCTCTTATAAGTACCTCATCACCCACCCTATAAGGTGCCTACAGCCAGCTCAGAAGGTCCCTTTATAGTACCTTAAATTACACTCTAAGGGATGTGGACCGGAGTGGTGAGTGTTGTAGTGGTCCCTAATTCAACGACTCGGCTCTGCCGATAAGATCGGAGGGCTGTGAGGCACAGAGAGACTCACAGAGTCATTTTTTGTGGTTTCGGCAAGGGTGGTAGCGGGTGGGTTAGCTGCCGCGTTCTACGGGCTTGAAAAGACGAATGCCTGCGGGGCTATACCGGACGAAGACACCCATGCGGAAGGTACGCATGACCAAGGCGGACGTCACTTCAAGTCGGTATTGCATTGGGTCTCGTAGCTGGTACACAGTGCCACAAGAGATGGCTACAAACTCCAACAAACACGGCGTTTCGCGCCGTCTGGTTGTGCCTCCTTTCCTGGGCACCAACTGTTTTCAGCGCATGATCCCGACCGGTTTTCGGAAAAGATCATGCGCTCCAAGGCGCTTACATCCTTTGCCGAGCAACGAATGACCATCCGCCTGCATCGCGGCGATCTGCCGAGCCTCACCGCCTATAAAGGGGCGGTGGCGATCGATACCGAGACCATGGGTCTCGACCCGCGCCGCGACCGGCTCTGCGTGGTGCAGCTTTCGCCCGGCGACGGCTCCGCCGACGTGGTGCAGATCGCGGCCGGCCAGAAGCACGCGCCGAACATCGAAAAGCTGCTGGCCGATCTGGCGATCGTCAAGATTTTCCACTATGCGCGCTTCGATATCGCGGTGATGGCCAACGCTTTCGGCGTCATGGCCGGGCCGATTTATTGCACCAAGATCGCGTCGCGGCTGGCTCGCACTTACACCGACAAGCATGGCCTCAAGGATCTGACGCGCGAAGTGCTCGGCATCGATCTGTCCAAGCAGCAGCAATCGTCCGACTGGGGCGCCGAAACTTTAACTGACCCGCAAGTGACCTATGCGGCCAGCGATGTGCTGCACCTGCACGCGTTGCGCGAGAAGCTCGATGCGATGCTGGCGCGCGAGGGCCGTACCGAATTGGCGGCGGCTTGTTTCGGCTTCCTGCCGCACCGGGCGTGGCTCGATCTCGCCGGCTGGGCCGAGCAGGACATTTTCTCGCATTCGTCCTAACGCCTGGCCCCGAAAAGTGGGCACAGGTTTTCGGACAAGGCCAGGCGCCAGCAAAAGCTAACTAAGTCTTTGGATTCCGGCAGCTATTGGTAAACTGGCCGAGTCGCCGGGCGGCGCGATTTGCCGCGTAGGGGCCATATTCGCCCGGCATGGTACGTTGTGGGGCGTATCGACATTTCCAAATACGAAGTGATCAATTCTAAAGAATGGACCGTGTGATCACAGCCCAGACCGATCCGCAGACCGCGCGGTCCTATTGGACCATGAGCCGCGGCGACAGTGAGCGCGCGTTTCGCTCCGCCCGCCGTCACAGCCGCGCGGTGCGCATCATGCGCGTCGCCATTCCGGCGGCGGTGGTCCTGCTGCTCGGCGGCTTTTCGCTCGCGACCTATCTCAATCCGCTGCGCGCGCTCGCCAAGCTGCCGGTCAATATCAACGACATGGTCGTCTCCGGCACCAAGATCACCATGGAGAAGCCGCGCATGTCCGGCTTCACCAAAGACGCGCGCGCCTACGAGCTCAATGCCGACGCCGCGGCGCAGGATCTGACCAAACCCGACATCGTCGAGTTGAAGAAAATACGCGCCAGGCTGCAGATGCAGGACCAGTCGATGATGGACATGTCGGCCGACACCGGCATCTACGATACCAAGCGCGAGACGCTCAGGCTCGACACCAACATCATCCTGACGTCGTCCAACGGCAATAAAGGCCGGCTGAGCCAGGCGATGATCGACATCAAGAAGGGCAATATCGTCTCCGATCAGCCCGTCGAATTGGAATTCCTGCAGGGCGTGCTCAACGGCAAGAAACTCGAGATCGTCGATTCAGGCGATGTGGTCCGCTTTCATGGCGGCGTGAATATGGTGCTGATGCTCAACGACACGACCCTGCCAAAACCCGACCCGGCTCCGCCAAAACCTGCAGCCGGCAAGCGATGAACAATATTCGCCGCCTATCCGCTCGGCTGCTGATCGCTGCCTGCGTTACGCTTGCCACGGGCGCGCAAGCGCAGCCGCAACGGCAGTCGCCCGCGAATAGTCCGCCACCCGCGAGTGGTCCGCCGAACGCGTTGCAAGGTTTCTCACAGAACCGCGACCAGCCGGTGCACATCGAATCGGCGACGCTTGTTGTGCGCGACAAGGAAAAAATCGCGACCTTCAGCGGCGACGTCAAAGTGGTGCAGGGCGATACCACCATGCGCAGCAAGACGCTCGTCGTGTTCTACGATGAGGACAAGGAAGAGCAGGGCAAAGCAGCCGCCAAAACCAAAACCATGCAGGCGGCGACCCCAGGCCCCGGCGGCCAGCAGAAGATCAAGCGGCTGGAAGCGCATGGCAGCGTGGTCATCCTGCAGAAAGATCAGACCGCGACCGGCGAACTCGGCACCTTCGACATGAAAGCCAATACGGTCACACTCAGCGGCGGCGTGACGATGACGCAGGGCCAGAATGTGCTGCGCGGCGACCGGTTGATCGTCGATCTGACCTCCGGCGTGTCGCGCGTCGAATCCGGCAAGAATGGCCAGGGCCGGGTGCAGGGCCTGTTCCTGCCGGGCAGCGCCAGTCCCGATCTCAAGCCGGGCGGCGCCGGCCTTCCGGCGCCGGCCCCCAATCCGCCGCCGGCATCGCGGGCCGCACCGCCGGCGCGGCCATTTTGATTGGACGAACCCCGCATCGGCTTCGAGTTATCCCGCCCGCTTTGGCGGACGCCCGGTTTGCCATCGGGGAATCAGCTAATGTCGCGCGCTGGAGTAATCGCGTCATGCGCCGCGAGGTAGCCGGGTGAATATCCTCTCGATATTTCGGCGCAAGCAGCCCAGCGCGCGCCGGGCTTTGACGCCGGCCGAAGCGCGCCAGCAGCAGATCGCGGCACGCAATGCCGAGTCGGTGCAAGCGCTGCAGGCGCAGCGGCAAGCCACGGCGCAGCAGCAGGGCGCAGCCAAGCCGCGCGCGCCAGCCGACGGCCGCCAGCAGGCGCGCCATTATCTCGCAGCCCACGGCGTCGAGAAGACCTTCGGTGGCCGCAAGGTGGTCAAAGGCGTCACGCTGTACGTGCGTCGCGGTGAAGCGGTCGGATTGCTGGGACCGAACGGCGCCGGCAAGACCACCGTGTTCTACATGATCACGGGCCTGATCGCCGCCGACCGCGGGCGTATCGAACTCGACGGCTATGACGTCACCGCGCTGCCGATGTATCAGCGCGCCCGCCTCGGCATCGGCTATCTGCCGCAGGAGGCTTCGATCTTTCGCGGCCTCAACGTCGAGGAAAACATCCGCGCCGTGCTGGAAGTGGTCGAGCCCGACCGCCGCCGCCGCGAAGCCGATCTCAACGCGCTGCTCGAGGAATTCAACATCGCGCGCCTGCGCAAGACGCCGACCATCGCGTTGTCCGGCGGCGAGCGCCGCCGTGTCGAGATCGCCCGCGCGCTGGCGACGCGGCCGAGCTATATGCTGCTCGACGAGCCCTTCGCCGGCATCGACCCGATCGCCGTCGGCGATATCCAGGCGCTGGTGCGCCACCTGACCAACCGCGGCATTGGCGTCCTGATCACCGATCACAACGTCCGCGAGACCCTGGGTCTGACCGACCGCGCCTACATCATCTATTCCGGCGAAGTGCTGATGGAGGGCCGGGCAGAGGATATCGTGAATAACCCGGACGTCCGGCGGCTCTATCTGGGCGAAGAATTCCGCCTATAGAGCGGGCAAAGGCCGATGTCCTGGAAAAAACGCACAATATATGTGCAATGCTGCGCTGCGGAATCATATATCACCACCGCGCGTAAGCTGTTATAGTCAAAAACAAGCAAGAATCAGACCAGTTTCCGCCGGGAAACCTCATGGCGCTTTC
>Ga0193699_10000308_pt1 | contig 22469 bp, 18 predicted proteins | sample L3c2metaG_FD_160095 | JGI IMG/M metagenome (GOLD analysis project Ga0193699, IMG submission 160095) | Soil microbial communities from a riparian zone of the East river system, Colorado, United States - L3c2 | ecosystem: Environmental > Terrestrial > Soil > Riparian zone | place: USA: East...
GCGCCACAGCGAGACGCCCAGCGTCCTGGGGGCGCACGGCGGCTTTGCCTACATGGAAGACCGGCTGTTTCGCGGAACGTCGGACGGCCACGTCATCGCGCTCGACGCAGCGGATGGTCATCTGCTCTGGGATCGCGCGCTCGACGTCCAAGGCCCCGGAGTCACGATTCCGATGGCGCCGATCGCCGCGGACGGGCTGGTCTATGTCGGCAACGCCGGGAGCGATCTAGCCGCGGTTACCGGTCGCGTCTACGCTCTCGATGCGCGTGATGGACATGTCGTCTGGACGTTCGACGCCGTGCCAGCCAGCGGACCGGCACGCGCGACGTGGCAAAACCCACGGCTGCCGGTCTCCGGCGCAGCGTTCCGGACATCGTTCACGCTCGACCTCGTGAAGGGTATCCTCTACATCCCTGCGGGGAACCCGGCACCCGATTTTGATTCCGAGTGGCGCAAGGGCGACAATCTCTACTCCAATTCGGTGATCGCTCTCGATGCCGCGACAGGACGAATGCTGGCGTACAATCAGCTGGTGAAGCGCGATACCCACGACTGGGATGTCGATAGTCCGCCGGCACTCGTGACAACCCGCTCGGGCCGCGCGATCGTGGCGTCAGCGAACGAGGACGGCCTGCTTTCCATCCTCGATCGCTCGAGGGTGACCCGCGATCTGACAGCCACTGATCTCGGCTCGGCGATGCCGCTGCTGTCGCAGACGGCGACGACTACGCGGCTCAACGTCGACGTACCGCTGTCGAGAGACAGTGTGACGCGCTTCTGCCCGGGCGTCACGGGCGGGAACGAGTGGAACGGCGCCGGATACAGTCCGCAAACCAACCTGCTGTACGTTGGCGCGGTGGACTGGTGCGGCCGCGTGCGGCTCAAGCGCGATACCCTCACCGTCCCGGAGCCCGGCTCGGTCTGGTTCGGCGGCGAGACGCCGCAGTCGGAAATGTTCGATCCGCCCGCGCAGGCCAAGGGTTGGCTCACGGCGTTCGACGCGGAGAATGGCAGCGTGCGCTGGAAGTACGCGACCCCGCGTCCGGTGCTCGCAGGGGTGACCCCGACCGCCGGGGGTGTCGTGTTCGCCGCCGATCTGGGAGGCCAGCTTTACGCCTTTGACGCTTCGACCGGCCGCATTCTGTGGCGAATGGACAGCGGGCAGTCGACGGGCGGCGGGATCGTCACCTACGTCGCCGGTGGACGGCAGCTGGTTGGGGTGGCGTCGGGGATGAAGTCGCCCGTCTGGCCGGGTGGCTCGTCACAGAGTCGCATTCTGGTGCTCGGGCTGCGTTGACGACGGCGTCATCGGCCTCCCCCACCCCCATCCCGCGAGGTTAATTACAGTCGTCTCCCCAACCAGGATCTCGCGTGACCTCAGCCTCAAGGGCCGACCGCCCCGCCGCCGCCGTGGCCCCAGCACACGCGACCGACGCGCACCTCGCCGATCCGGACCACAACCCCTCGTTCACGAAGGGCATCTTCCTCGGCGAGATCCGCGAAGACCTGCTCTTTCCCTTCCCCGTTCTCTCCCCCGACGAGCGTGAATCGCTCGGGATGATCCTCGACTCGTTCCGCGCCTTTGCCGCGGACACGATCGACTCGCACCAGCTCGACCACGACGGCAAGTTCCCCGACGCGGTGCGTCACGGGATGCACGAGCTCGGGTTGATGGGCATGAACATCCCCGAGGCCCACGGCGGCTTTGGCGCCTCGGCCAAGGTGTTCAACCGCGTATTCGGCGAGATCGGCGCGACGGATCCGGCGCTGGCTGTCTATTTCGGCGCGCACCAGTCCATCGGCTGCAAGGCCATCACGCTGTTCGGCACCGACGATCAGAAGCAGCGCTGGCTCCCGGGCTGCGCGAGCGGAGACATCGTCGCCGCCTTCTGCCTCACCGAGCCGGGCTCGGGCTCCGACGCCCAGGCGATGACGACGACCGCCAAGCCAAGCGCCGACGGCAGGAGCTACAGCATCACCGGTACGAAGATCTGGATCTCCAACGCCGGCTACGCCGGCCTGTTCACCGTGTTCGCCAAGGTGCCCGTCACCGTCGACGGCAAGGTGAAGCAGCGCGTGACGGCCTTCGCCGTCGACGCCAAGCTGACTGGCATCACCCTCGGTCAGCCCGAGCAGAAGATGGGCATCAAGGCGAGCGACACGCGGACTGTGAGCTTTGACAACGTCACCGTACCCCAGACCGATCTCATCGGCGAGGTCGGTCAGGGCTTCAAGATCGCCCTCGAGGTGCTCAACTCTGGCCGCCTGGGCCTGGCCGCGGCGTCGTCGCTCGGCACGCGCCGGATCATGCGGCTGGCACTGGAGTACGCGAAGCAGCGGGAGCAGTTCGGACGGCCGATCGGTTCGTTCGAGCTGATCCAGCACAAGATCGCCGCCAACGCCGCCGAGACGTACGCGTCCGACTCGGCCTGGATGCTCACCGCCGGGATGGTGGACCGCGGCGGCATCGACTTCTCGCTCGAGACGGCGTGCTGCAAGATCTTCGCGAGCGAGCTCGCCTTCCGCGCCAGCAACGACGCGCTGCAGATCGCCGGCGGCATCGGCTACTCGAAGGAGTACCCGTACGAGCAGGCGGTGCGCGACTCGCGGATCAACCTGATCTTCGAAGGGACGAACGAGATCCTCCGCGCGCTGATCGCCCTCAGCGCGCTCCAGCAGCCGGGCGAGCGCCTCAAGGCGCTCGGCAAGGCGTTCAAGGATCCACTCCGCTCACTCGGCGCCATCGGCTCGTTCGTCGCCGGCCGCGCGAAGCGACAGATCACCAAGCCGTCGTTCGCGCTGGTGCACGAGGAGCTGAAGGACGAAGCGGAGCTGGTGGCGGGGATCATCAACGATCTCGCGCTGGCCGTCGAGGCGCTCCTCCTGAAGCACGGCAAAGCCGTGATCGAGCGTCAGTTCTTCCAGCTCCGCCTTGCCAACGTGGCGATCGACGTCTACCTGGCGGTGGCGACGCTCTCGCGCACGACGTGGGAGATCGAGCGCGCTGCTTCGGTGGAGGCCGCCGCCGCGGAGCTCGACTGCGCGCGGATCTTCATCCCCGCTGCGATGCGCCGCGCCCGGCGCAACATCCGGGCGCTGCGGGTGAATCAGGACGCGCGTCTGAAAGCGATCGCCGAGCGAGCCCTCGACAGCGGGGATCTGGCGCCGACGACGCCGACGGACCGGTAGCGGGAGGACGGGAGGACGGACCACGGTGTCCTCCCGCATTCAGTCGCGCGCCAGCGCCGCGGCCGCTTCGCGCTCCAGGTCGAGATACACGTCAGTGCCCACATCGACAGCAACCGCGTAGATCGTTCCATCGGTGAACTTGTTCGGCGCCGTGTACTCCCCGCTCACCTGATCTTCGCTGTCGTACCCCACGCAGATACCATCGCCGCAGAGCGTGAAGTGTCCCGGCTGCGTCTTCATCGGGCCCTCGGCGACGACCTGCTCGTCGACGTAGAGCTGGGTCGTGCCGACCGCCTCGCCGTACTTGCCGGACTTCTCCCGCACGAACGCCATGCCCAGCGTGTGCTTGCCGGGCTGCAGCTCCTCTTTGGAAACGAGCTTCTGCTCCGGCTTGATGCCGAGGAAGTTGTACACGTAATACAGGCGACGGTCCTTGATGAAGAGCGCGTGCCCTCCGAAGCGCGAACCGTGTGCGAAGATCACCCCTGTCGTGTCGGACGTGACATTCACGTCGGCGACGATCCTGTACGAGCGGCCTCGGACGTTGACGCCGACCGATTCCGGCACCGGAGACGTGTCCGGATAATAGATGTAGCGCGTGCGCGGCGGTTCCGTCGTCGGATGCTGGATCCCGAGGAGCTCGACGGCGGTCCGATCGTCGAGCGGCAGCACGAAGTTCTTGTCCGCCTCCTTGAACCAGACGTCGACGAGCGCCTTCAGCTTGTCGGGGTGCTCCTTCGCCAGGTCCTTCGACTCCGAGTAATCGCTGTCGACGTGATACAGCTCCCACCGATCCTTGTCGAAATGGCCGACGCCGCTGATCGGAGCGTGGAGTGCGGCGGCCTTCCATCCATCCTGCCAGATCCCGCGCGTGCCGAGCATCTCGTAGTACTGCGTCTTCTTCTGTGTGGGCGCCCTCGCGTCGTCGAAGGTGTAGCGCATCGAGACGCCATTCAGCGGGTATTGCTCGACCCCGCGATACACCTTGGGCATCTCGAGGCCGACCACGTCGAGGATGGTCGCCACGATGTCCGTGGAGTGGTGATACTGATGGCGCACCTCACCCTTGGCCTTGATGCCCTTGGGCCAGTGGATGACGAGCGGGTCGCACGTACCCCCGGCGAACTGTGAATAGCGCTTGAACATCTTGAACGGCGTGCTGAAGGCCACCGCCCACCCGGTCGGGTAGTGATTGTACGTGTCGGGGCTGCCGAGCACGTCCAGGTACTTCAGGTTCTCCTCGAGGTCGTCCGGGTAGCCATTGAAGAACTTGTTCTCGTTCACGGAACCGTTCGGACTGCCTTCGCCCGACGCGCCGTTGTCGGCGCAGTACAGGATGATCGTGTTCTCGAGCTGGTTCGTCGACTCGAGGAACTCGATGATGCGGCCGATCTGTGCGTCGGTGTACTCGGAAAATCCGGCGTACACCTCGGCCATGCGGGAGAAGAGCCGCTTCTCCTTGTCGTTGAGCGTGTTCCAGGGGCGGACCATGTCGCCGGGCGACGTCTTCGCGATGTCCTCGGGCAATGGATTGATCGGCGTGAGCACCGTGTCCTTCGGACAGATGCCCTGCTCGATCATCCGCGCCAGGGCCCACTGGCGGTAGGCCTCGTAGCCGTCGTCGAACTTTCCCTTGTACTTGTCCGCGTAATCCGTGGGGCAGTGGTGCGGCGCGTGGTTGGCGCCGGGACAGAACCACATGAACCAGGGTTTCGATGGAGTCACCTGCCGCTGATCGCGCAGCATCCGGAGCGCCTGATCGGCGAGGTCTTTCGAGAGGTGATATCCGTCCTCCGGTCGATATGGCTGGTCGATGTAGCTGTTGTCTTCGACGAGGTCCGGGAACCAGTTGTTGGTCTCGCCGCCGATGTACCCGTAGAAGCGGTCAAATCCCTTCTGCAGCGGCCACTCGGATTTGCTGCCGGTGGGAGCGGTGTCCTCCGTCGGCACGTTGTGATCCTTGCCGAGCCAGAAGGTGCTGAAGCCATTGTCCTGAAGCACCTGGCCGAGCGTCGCACACTCCGCCGGCAGCCGGCAGGCAGCCCCAGGGAATCCGTCGGCCCCTTCCGAGATGGACGCGAACCGGTTGACGTGATGGTTGCGTCCGGTGAGGAAGGTCGAGCGCGTCGGGGAGCAGAGCGCCGTCGTGTGCCACTGCGAGTACCGCAGCCCATTGTCGGCGAGCTTCTGCAGTGTCGGCATGTTGATGCGTCCGCCGAATGGCGCCCAGGCGGCGAGGCCGGTGTCGTCGTAGAGGACGATGAGCACGTTCGGAGCACCCTTCGGGGGGCGCGTCAGCTCGAACGGCGTCCAGTCGGGCTTCGAATCACGAACGTCGAGCTTGATGACTCCCTTGAACGGCTTGGCCATGGAGGCTTCCTCTGTTGCGCGGTGGACCGACGCCCGCTGTCCTGCGCGCGGCGGCTGGGCATCGCATGCAGAGTAGACCGCCCATCCTCTCCGCTCCATTGGTCCTTGGGCCACCCCATGGGGACCAAGGGCCGATGGCTCGACGCGACACGCCGGTGCAATGTTGCAGTCGTCACCGGAAACGACGGCTGCAACGACGCAGCGGCATTCACAATCGCCTCGGACCTCACGTGAGATGAGCACGCCGCGCGAGCAGAGCTCTCCGACCCCCGCCCCGGTCGCGCTCTCCGATCCCGATACGAAGTCCGTCGAGCTGTCGGAGCGCCGCACCGGCATGTCCTTTCAGCGCACGCGCATGAGCGCCGATCGGACACTCATGTCGGTCATCCGCACGTCGCTCTCACTGATCAGCTTCGGCTTCACGATCAACCAGTTCTTCCGGCATCTACGGGAGTCGACTGCGCTTGGCGGGGGTGGGCACGCCACATATCAGTTCGGCCTGAGCCTCGTGGTGCTCGGCGTCGTCATGCTCGCCCTCGGCATCGTGTATCAGCTCGCGTTCATGCGTGGGCTGCGGCGCGAGCGACGCGCGATGGCCGCGGCCGGGCTCATACATGCGGAGAGCAGCTTTCCCCCCTCACTCACCCTCATCGTTGCCGTGCTCCTGTTTCTGGTGGGCCTGCTGGCGGCCGCGAGCATCGCGTTCAAGCTGGGCCCATTCACATAGCGAAGGAGCCGACCATGATGAAGCCACTCGATGAGCTGCTCGCCGACCTCTCATTGCGCGCCAGGAAGGCCGAGGAGGCCATCAGCGCAGCGCGCAAGGAGACGAGTGACGGAGTGACCCTGCGCCGCGAAGCGTTCCGAGCTGCCGCGGCCGCGGCAGCCGACCGCGTCGACAGGGACCTGCGGTCGGCCGGCACGAAGCTCGAAGGAGACTGGGCCGCCCTGCGCGACAAGGTCGCGGCCGACATCGGCCGGCTGAAGTCGACGTTCGCCGGGCGGCAGGTCGAGCTCGATGCCGCTCGTCTGGCGGATCGTGTCGTGCGACGGGAGCTGGAGGCGTGCATCGCGATCGACTTCGCCTTCGCGGCGATCGAGAACGCCAAGCTCGCGGTGCTCGACGCCGTCATCGCCGATCGCGAGGCGGCCGCCGTACGCGAGCGTCAGCCGCGCGGTCTGCAGTTCAGGTGGACGCAATGATGGCCACCACCGAGCCCTTCACCCCACCGCCGATCGCGACCTCCATGTGTTCTGCTGTCATGCGCCCGGCGGCGGCTGGGTGAGTGGCAGTGGCGTCACTCCGAGTCGTTCGGCAGCAGCGGGCCGCGGCGCCGGTCGTCCGCTCGACTCGGGGAGAATGACCTGCAACAACGCGCCGCCCTCCACGTTCTCGGCGCGCAGATCGCCGCCATGATCGAGCATGATCGAGCGGCTGACGGAGAGGCCAAGACCGAGCCCATTCGACTTCGAGGTGAAGAACGGCTCGAAGACATGGCCGAGGTGCTCACGGGCGAACCCGCCGCCGGAGTCGGCGACCCCCACGCTGACGACCGAATCGACGCCCTTCGTCACCGTCACCAGCAGCTGACGCCGTTCGGGTGACGCGGAGTTGATCGCGTCGCGGGCGTTGAGGATCAGGTTGAGCAGTACCTGCTGGAGCTGCGCGCGATTCGCCATCACGAGCGACTTCTCATCCGGCATGTTGACGCTGACCTCGATCCTCTGCTTCGTCAGCTCGCTCCGGGCAAGCTCCAGCGCGTCCTGGACGACCGCGCGCAGGTCGAGTGCCTCACGCGCGCTCTCGTTGCGGCGCAGCAGGTCCCGCAACGGGCCGATCACGCCGCCGGCTCGCTTCGCATCGCGCACGAGGTCGTCAACCACGCTCTGCAGCTCGGTGACGTCGATCTCGGACGCCGTGACCATCCGTTGCGCGACCTGAGCATTGAGCAGGATCGCGCCGAGGGGTTGCCCCACCTCGTGCACGATCGCCGCGGTCAGCTCGCCGACGGTAGCGACACGGGACAGGTGGGCGAGCGCGAGACGACGCTCGGCCGCCTCGCGCTCCGATTGCCGCTGATGCGTGACGTCGCGGCTGACGCCGATGATGCGGATCGGATGGCCCGCCAAGCTCCGTTCCAGCCGCGCGCTCGACGCGATCCAACGCGTCGTGCCGTCGGGTCGTTTGATGCAGCTCTCGTCATCTGCCGTTCCATGGCGACCGAACTGCTGCTCGATCCGGGCAATGGTCTCTCCGATGGTCGATCGCGGAAGGAAATACTCCAATGCCGATATTGCCGGCGTGCCCGGATCGATGCCGAGCATCGCGTAGCAGTGGTCGCTCATCCACGCCTCGCGGGTCGCGAGCTCGACACTCCAGAATCCGATGTCGGCCGTCGTCGCCACCAGCGACATGCGCTCGTCGTGCTCGCGGAGCGTCCGCTCAATCCGCTTCCGCTCCGACACATCCATCGCGATGCCCATCAGTCTGAACGGATTACCGTCCGGACTGCGGAGCAGCGTGCCGCGCGTGATGATCCAGCAGAAGGTCCCGTCCGGGTGCTGCAGCTCCAACTCGTGGTCCGGAAAGAAGGCCTCGCCATTCGCGCTACCGGACGTTCGCTCGCCGGGCAACGCCCTCCGCCCGACCAACGTGTGGTCCAGCAGCGCGTTGTAGGAGTCGGCGTGCGCCGTCGGCTCACCGATCATGCCGGTGAGCACCTCGTCGGCGCCGAACAGGCCGGTCTCGAGATCGGCCGTCCAGATGCCGATGTTCGCGGTCTTGATCGTCAACGACAGCAGGCGCTCGCTCTCGGCGGCCTTGCGCTCGGCACGTCGCCGCTCCTCGGTCGTCGTGGCGAGCAGCGACAGCGGCACGCCGGTGAGGAAGAGGAAGAGCTGCAGGGAGAGGGTGCTCTCGGCGGCGTCCAGGGTCGCGAACGGTCCGGCACCGCGGACCGCACCCGAGATCGCCATGATGGTGACGGCGCCGAGGCACAGACTGATACCGAGCAGGTCGAAGCGGACGGCGGCCCATAGCAACAGCGGAATGGGCGCGTAGAGCAGCGCCGGTCCGCCATGCCTCACACCTTCCGGCAGCCAGAAGGTCACCAGACATACCAACAGCAACGCCGCGCCGAGGGCCACGGCCTCGAGCTGACGCCGAGCGGGCGCGATCCGGATCGTCGCCAGCAGTCTCCCGTCGATGGCGAGCACGATCGGCACGATCGTCTGCGTGGCGAGCACGTTCGAGAGGAAGCGGATGCGCCACACCGTCCAGTACGGGCTTTCGCCCCAGCCATTCCAGGCCACGAGGGCGGCGTCGAGGAAGGAGGTGAGACACGTTGCCAGAAAGGTCGCGCCGATGACGAACACGCCGAAGGCGCGCACCGTGTCCAGTCGCGGGCGCCCCGGGAGGAAGTGCCGGACCAGCGCCGCGCCGAGCAGCGCCTCGAGGCCGTTGCTCACGAACCAGGAGAGGGCCATCGGGGCGGGCACACCGCCGCTCAGCTCAACGACGAGGTGGACCGGCAGGGCGGCCAGCAACAGGATCCACCAGACCGACGTCGGAGCAACGAGCAGGGACGCCAGCAACACCGCGTTCGGTGGCCACACGGTGGCGACGGGGGTGGCACCGAAGGTCAGGGCGAGCCCGACTCGCGCACCCACCCAGTAGGCGGCCGCGGTCAGCAGGGCCGCGAGCGCGGTCTGCCTGCCCGACCAGATCGGTCCCCTCAGCGACGTGACGCTGCTTCGCCTGTCCGTACTCGGTCCTGCCCGAATTTCATCGGTGGCTCACGAGCTTCGTCTCGACGGACGCTACCATGCGCCGCTCGACCGAGGATCGGCTCGCGACACGCGTTCCCAGGTCCCTTTCCGCATATTGCGCGCTCCCGGAACTGTCGCTCTGCGAACTCGAGAAGACACGCCAGCAACTGCGCAGCACACTGTTCGAGTGGGAGCGGCGTGTCAGCAGTCCCATCGGCGCGCTCCAACGACATGTGGCGCTCCGTCTCATTGACTCTCGTGCCATGTACACCCAGAATGGGCGAGGGAGCTGTCGTCGCTCGCCGCACGACGACGTACCGGATGACGTCAGGACGGCTCCACTCCTGCAGCGAGGTGGTATGAGCGCGCTCTCGATCCCCATGGTCGCGGTGGTAGACGACGACGAGCCGATGTGCAAGGCGCTGGAGCGCTCCTTACGCGGCCACGGCTTCCGCGTGCGCACGTTCACTTCGGCGCTCCGCTACCTCAACGAGCGCGCTGCCCTCGATCCGCAGTGCGTCGTGGCCGACATCAACATGCCCGAGATCGACGGCGTCGGCATGCATCGGGCCGCACGCGCGAGCGGTCACGACGTGCCGACGGTATTCATTACCGGCCGCACCGACATCAGCACAGCCGTTCGGGCGATGAAGGAGGGGGCGCTCGACCTGCTCGAGAAGCCGGTGGAGGAGGCGGTATTGCTGCGGACCGTGCGACGCGCGATCGCTCGCTCGTCCGCGCAGCGGGTGGCGCAGGGTGAGCTCGCCGTCGTCTGGCGCGCCCTCGATCTCCTCACGCCGCGCGAAGCCGAGGTGTGTGCGCTGGTCGCGTCGGGACGGCGGAACAAGCAGATCGCCGCGCTCATCGGCACCACTGAGAAGACGGTGAAAGTGCATCGCGGGCGCGTCATGCAGAAGCTCGGCCTGGACTCGATCGCCGACCTGGTGCGCCTGGTCGATCGCGTTCGCGGTGATGCGACGATCGCCGTGGGGCGCGATGCGGATTGGCGGCGCGTCCATCGTCCGCGCGCGCTCGGTCTGCCGACCACGGCAGTGGCGCCCGCGGCAGCGGCGCGCGGCGAGCGTCAGTCGCTGTCGTTCGCGACACTTCGCGGTGTGTGTCTCGAAGCCGCGCTCGCTGCGGAGACCTACTACTAGCGGCACTCAACTAGCAGTAGCAGCATTGCGGGCCGCGACTCCGTCGTAGCCCTTCGCCCAATTGAGCGTTCAGTCGCCGCCCCGCATCTTCCGCACGCCGACGCGCGAGTCGCGCGTCGTGATTCGCGGAGTTTCATGCGTGTGCCGACTGTGGTTCCCGAGATGCCTCGCCTGCCGCTGACGATCATCGGCGGAGAACCGGGAGCCGGCAAGACGACCCTGCTCGGACAGCTCCTGGCTCAGGAGCACGCCAGTGAGATCGCCATCGTGCTCGACAGCCTCGCGCCACTGGGGATCGATGCGAGCAGGCTCGCGAGGGTGGACGGCCCCTACGTGACGCTCACGAATGGCGCGATCTGCTGCGAGCTCACGGGCGACCTGTCGGCGGAGCTGGCCGAGTTGCGTCGGCGCCTGTGCGACACCGCGCACGTGCTCATCGAGGCGCGCGGCGATGCCTCGTTGCGGCGTGTCGCCGGATACGGGTACATGCCGGGCTACCGCCTGGACGGCATCATCGTGGTGATGAACGCGCGGGACATCCACGACCGCATGGCGAATGCGGCGCTCCGCCGGCGCATGACGGCGGATCTGCAGGCTGCCGACCTCCTCGTCGTCAACAAGCTCGACGGCGTCGAGCATGGCACGCGCGCCCTGACTCGCGCGTGGCTCGACGAGGACCTGCCGCGGCTACGGGTGATCGAGACCAGCCAGGGCCGCGTCGCCGAGTCGCTGCTGCTCGGCGTATCGCCCGACGTCGCACGGCACGATGCGCGAGCGGTGCCCGGCAACTGGGAGGCGACCACCTACCGCACCGTGGCGCGGAAGCGTCAGCCGCGCTCGACGGAACCAACCGAGCCGATGTGCCGCATCTGGCGCATCGAGACGGACGAGCCGATCGCGGCGCAGCGCTTCCGGAGCTGGCTCTCGCTGCTGCCGCACACCGTCGTGCGCGGCAGCGGCAACGTGCTCATCGAGGAGGATCCGCGGCTTCGCTATCACTTCCACATGATCGGGCATCGGTGGCAGCTGCAGCGCGAGCAGCCGTGGGGACAGGCCGCGCCGGAGACGCAACTGACGCTCGTCGGCATGTAGCGCGTGCCAGGACGCGATGCCGACACGTCGCCGTGATGCCACGCACTCATGAAGAATCCGTTCGATCGGGGACCGTTCTCGCCGGCCTTCGATGGCGGGCTCGGTTGGCGCCTACCCGGACGCGGCGAGTGGCGGTACGCGGCGCTGGCGGCCCTCCTGGCATGGCTGCCGCTGCTGCTGCTCTCGGGGATGGGAGCCGGCAGCACGTCAGCAGGGGATGCCGTGCCCTTCGACGTCGACACGGCACGGTATCTCGTCGCACTCCCGCTGCTGATCGTCGGCCAGCCCCTCTTGACGCACCGATTGAACTCGATCGTGCAAGTGATTGCGGACGGCGGTTACGTCGGCAGTGCGGAGACGGCTCGCATGGATCGCCTGCTCGAGTCGACGAGGCGCCTTCTGGCCCACCCGGCGGCAGCGGTGGGGATCGTCCTCGTCGCCTTTGCGGTCTCGTTGGTCACGGCGCTCGCGCGTGGACTGACGCACGCGACGCCCGCCGCCGGCCAGTGGCGACTGCTGGTGAGTCAACCCCTCTTCCTCGCGTGCCTCGGCGCGTGGCTGTGGCGCACCGCGCTCTGGGCTCGCCTGGTCTGGCGCATCTCGACCTTTCCCCTGCGGCTGTCGCCCGCACACCCGGACCTCGCCGCCGGGCTGCTCTTCGTCTCCCGCTCGGTGCCGGCCTACTACCCGTTCGCCATCGCCCTCGGGACGGTGGCGGCCGTGGCGCTGCGACATTCGGTCGTCGTCGACCACCGATCGGCCAGTGAGCACGTCGGATTGATGATGGCGCTGATCGCCGGCGTGGTCGGCATCGCCGCGGGGCCGTTGCTGCCGCTGGCGCGCCCGATCAGGCGCGCCCAGCTGCGCGGGATCATCGATTACGGTACGCTCGCCAACCAGGTCGGCCGCCAGTTCGAGGAGCGGTGGCTGCACCGCGATGCGGTTCCACCCGACGCGCTGGCATCGCCGGACTTCTCGGCGACGACCGATCTCTACTCCATCGCGGCGAACGTGACACGGATCCGCTTGCTCCCGGTGGACCTGCGGGCGCTCCTCGCCCTGCTCCTCGCCCTGCTCCTGCCCTTCCTCCCCGTGGCACTCGTCACCGTTCCGCCCAGTCAGTTGCTGCACTTCGTCTCGTCGTTGCTCATGTGATCGACAGGATGCATGCGCTGGAGTTGGTGCAGACGCATCGGACCATGGGCCCATGGAGCGCATGGTGTCGGGCAGCTAGCATCCGGGCATGTCCACCTCCGCGATCATCATGTTGGCGCTCAAGGCGAGCCTCGCGTTGATGGTGCTCGGCGTCGGCCTGCAATCGACGACGCGCGACGCGACCTATCTCGTGCGGCGTCCCGGGCTGCTCGCCCGGTCGCTCCTCGCGATGAGCGTCCTGATGCCGCTGCTCGCCGTGATCCTGACGACGACCTTCGCCCTGACGCCGGTCGTCTCGCTCGCGCTCATCGCGCTGACGCTCTCCCCCGTTCCGCCGTTCCTCCCGGGCAAGGTGGTCCGCGCCGGTGGCGACGGCTCGTACGTCGTGGGCTTGCTCACCGCCACCTCGCTGGCGGCGATCGTCGTCATTCCGATCTCCGTCTCGCTCCTCGGCCTGCTGTTCGGCGCGTCATTGCAGGTGCGGCCCGCCATCATCATGAAGCTCGTGGGCGCCAGCATTCTCATCCCGTTGGGCATCGGCATCGGCCTGCGGGCCGTCGCACCGGCGGCGGCAGGTCGCCTCGCGAAGCCCATCACGCTCGTCTCGAGCGTCGTGCTCGTCGCCGCCTTGATTCCGCTGCTGATCGCAGCGTGGCCGGCGATGCGCTCGTTGATCGGGAACGGCACCCTCGTCGCCATCGTCGGCATGACGCTCGCCGGACTTGGCGTCGGACACCTGCTCGGCGGTCCCGATCGCGATCATCGCACCGTCCTCGCGCTCGCGACGGCCGCGCGGCATCCAGCGGTGGCGATCGCCATCCTCACGGCCAACTTCCCGGGCGAGCAGCGCGTGGCCGCCGCCGTGGTGCTCGCGCTGATCGTCGGTGCCATCGCGTCGGTGCCCTACGCCGCGTGGAGCAAGCGCCGGAGCGAGCGGCGGGCCGCAGTACAGATCCACGCGTAGCCTCGAGCGGCCGCCTCGGGGCGCCTACTGCATCGCCATCGATACCTGCAGGCGTTCCTCGGGCGTGATGAGGTGATCCAGGTCCTCGGCGTCCTTGTCGACATCGATCTCGACCCAGTTCACGTCGCCGGTGAACTTCCTCGGTGACGGATAATCGTAGGTCACCGGGGAACCGAACTCCGTCCCCACGTCGCAGGTCTCGTCGGCGGAGAAGATCAACGGCTCCGTCTGCTCCACGCGACCTTCGCCGGCCTGCTTGCCGTCGATGTACAGCGCGACCGCGCCGCCCTTGCCGAGACCGCCGCCGTCGTACGTGAACTCCATGCGCACCTGATGCGTGCCCGCGGGAATGGCCGCCGTGCCCTCGACGTAATACTGGTCGACGCCGAAGAAGTTGTAGCAGTATTTCGGCTTGCCATCCTTGACGTACAGACTCCACCCCCCCGTGAGTCCACCCTGCGCGACGATGACTCCCTCCGCGCCGGGGGGCGGCACCACCACCTCGGCCGTCACTGCATGCGACTTGTTCTTGATGTTGACGATCGAGTTCTCGGTGAGCCGTCCCATGCCGCCGAACAGCAGCTGCCGGTTGCCCTTGATCAGCTGTGGCCGTCCAGCCAGCTCGGGATTGGCGCGCTCCACGGCGCGATCGTCGAGCGGCAGCACGTTGTACTTCACCGCCTCGATGAGCCAGAGCCGCTGGAGCTGGTGCAGCTTGTCGGGGTTCGCCTTCGCCAGATCGTGCGCCTGGCTCCAGTCCTTGGTCGTGTCGTAGAGCTCCCACACGTCATCGTCGAACGCCGGCAGCTTGCCGCTCTCCCACGGCGTCCGGTGCTTCGTCACCGCGGTCCACCCCTGATGGTAGATGCCGCGGTTGCCGAACATCTCGAAGTACTGCGTGTCGTGCCGCCCGATCGCCTTGGCGTCGGTGAACGTGTAGGCCATGCTGACGCCTTCGATGGGGCGCTGCTGCACGCCATTGACGAAGAGCGGCTCCGGCAGCCCCGCGGCCTCCAGTATCGTCGGCGCGATGTCGATCACGTGATGGAACTGGCTGCGGAGCTCCCCCTTGGCCTTGATGCGGTTGGGCCAGTGGATCACGGCGCCGTTCCGCGTGCCGCCGAAGTGGGATGCCACCTGCTTCGTCCACTGATAGGGAGCATTCAGCGCGTGCGCCCAGCCCACGGCATAGTGGTTGTAGGACTCCACGCCGCCGAACTTGTCGAGACGCGCCTTCAGGAACTCGGGCGTCTCGAGGTCCTGGAAGCCCTGCAGGGTCACCATCTCGTTGTACGCGCCCTGCATCGAGCCCTCGGCCGAGGCGCCGTTGTCGCCGATGAGCAGGAAGACCAGCGTGTTGTTCAGGATCCCCAGCTCCTCGAGTGAGTCGATGAGCCGTCCCACGTGATGGTCCGTGTGCTCCAGATACCCCGCATACACCTCCATCTCGCGGGCGAGCACCGGCCGCATCTCCGCACTGATGGTGTCCCAGGCGGGAATTTCGGCGTGCCGCGCCGTCAGGTCACAGTTCCGCGGGATGACGCCCAGCTTCTTCTGGCGCGCGAAGGTCTCTTCGCGCAGCGCGTCCCATCCCTTGTCGAACCTCCCCTTGTACTTGTCGGCCCATTCCTTGGGCACGTGATGGGGTGCGTGCGTCGCGCCCGGCGCGAAGTAGGTGAAGAAGGGCTTGTCCGGCACCAGCGCCTTCTGCTGCCGGATCCACTTGATTGCCCTGTTGGTCATGTCTTCGGTGAAGTGGTAGCCCTGCTCCGGCGTCTTCTCCGGCTCCACCGGCGTGGTGCCCTCGTAGATCGCCGGGAACCACTGGTTGGTCTCGCCCCCGATGAAGCCGTAGAAATATTCGAACCCGCCTCCACCGGTGGGCCATGCGTCGAACGGCCCCACCGGGCTGGTCTGCCAGACCGGCACTTCGTGACACTTGCCGAACTGCGACGTCGAGTAGCCGTTGAGCTTCAGCGTCCGTGCGATCGGCGAGATCGTGTTGGACAGCACGGAGCTCTGGCCCGGCGCGGACGTGGCCATCTCGGTGATCGCTCCCATGCTCGCCGAGTGATGGTTGCGCCCCGTGAGGAGTGCCTGGCGCGTCGGTGAGCAGAGTGCCGTGGTGTGGAACCGATTGTAGCGGAGACCACCGGAGGCCAGCTTCTCGAAGTTCGGCGTGTGGCACGGACCGCCGAAGAGGCTGGATGCGCCGAAGCCGCAGTCATCGATCAGGACGAGCAGGATGTTCGGAGCGCCAGCCGGCGGTCGCAGATCCTTGATCGGCGGATACTCCGTATCCGGATCCTTGGCGTCGAACGTCGTCAGCCCGACGTGCGGCTGATCCGGAATCGGAAGGTTCGCGCGCGGAAGCTTGCTGCGGTTGCTCATGAACGGCGTCTCCTCGATGCGCCCTGATCGCCGGGCGGTTCGCGTGGTCGAGCGCCGCGAGGGATGCGCGCGGCCTCGGCGTCGGACCTCCGAAACTCTCGCCCGAGGCACCGCGAGCGCGATGGGATGTTGGTCCCAGGAGGCCATCGTCCAATGCCCCGCGCGCCAGGCCGGTTGCAGAATTCGATGAGGCACCACCCAAATGAACCGTGGAGGATCGATCATGAATACATCACACGCTCGGCACCTCGTCGCCCTCGCAGCGTTCGCCGGCAGTCTCGGCGGCTGCCACTCCACCCAGCTGGCCGCCACCTGGCGCGACCCGACGGCGGGCCCCCTGCGCTTCAACAGGACGGTCGTGGCGTTCGCCACCACGGACGAGTCGCTGCGGCGCACCGCCGAGGACAAGCTCGCCGCGAAAATTCCGAACGCGGTGCAGTCGTATCGCCTGAAGCCGTGGGGGAAGTCGGCCGACAGCGCCGCCATCCGGCGGAAGCTCGCCGATCAGGGCTTCGATAGCGCCATCATCATGCGCGTCGCCAGTGTCGATCCCAACACGGTGTACGCGAACGGAACGTACTGGAGTGGCAACCCCTACGGCTTCGGTTACACGTGGGGATCGGCGTGGGGCTACCCGTACGATCCGGCATACTACTACGGGGACAGGGTCGTCGCGCTCGAGACGGATATCTACTCACTACGTGATGACCGGCTGGTCTGGGCGGGCCGCAGCGAGACGACCAATCCCAAGTCCGTCGGCAAGCTCACCGATTCGGTGATCAAGCACGTCCTGAAGGCCCTTCAGCGCGACGGGCTCATGGCGGGGCTCCGTTGCACCGAGCCAGAGTGCGCGCGCGTCGCGACCGGCAGCTAGTCCTCGCGATCGGTTTCGGAATCTGCCTGGCCGAGCTCCCCGCAGCTCCGGCGCTCGGCCAGGGTTCCGACCGTTCGACGAAGTGCTACAAACACCGCGACGAGCGACGGATGCACCGGAATCCGACGTGCGAGGTCGAGGTGTCGATGGGCTCGGGAAAGCGCGCCGCCGGCCGGAACCGGTGGCAGTAGTTCTCCGAGCAGAGATGCGACCCGCCCTTCAGCACCTTGCGGGGAATGGGGATCGCCGGCTGCCGCGGATCGAGACTTTCGTCGATCGACGCGCCGCGCGGATTGCGCGGCACGCAGCAGGCCTTGGCGGCGTCGGCGGTATGCCGTGGACGATACCAGTCCGTCGTCCATTCCCACACGTTGCCGATCATGTCGTGAATCCCATACCCGTTCGCGGGAAAGGCTCCGACCGGCGAGGTGCCCTCCCACAGATCGAGGAGCGTGTTCTCGTGCGGGAACTCGCCCTGCCAGAAGTTCGCCATGGGACGGCCGCCGGGCATGAGATCCTCACCCCACGCGTATGCCGCCCCGTCGAGCCCGCCGCGCGCGGCCAGCTCCCACTCCGCCTCTGTCGGCAGCTCGCAACCCTCCCAGCGCGCGAACGCTTCGGCGTCGGCGAACGCCACGTGGACGACGGGATGGGACAGCAGGCCCTCCAGCGACGTGTGCGGACCGCCGGGGTGTCTCCAGTCGGCGCCGAGCGCGAACTCCCACCATTGGCCCATGTCCCGCAGGTCGACGCGGCGATTCGGCTTCCGGAACACCAGCGATCCCGGATGCAGCAGCTCGGGCAGCGCACCCGGATAGTCGTCCGGATTCGGCGGCAGCTCGGCAAAGGTGACGTGCCCCGTCGCCTCGACGAAGCGGCCGAATCGCTCGTTCGTGACCGGATGCCGATCGATCCAGAGTCCATCGACCGTGACGCGATGTGCCGGGGCCTCCTCCGGATAATGCTCATTCGACCCCATGCGGAAGGTGCCCGTCGGCACCCAGACCATGTCGGGATGCATCGCCGGCTCGGCGGGCTGCATCGCCGGACGGCCGGACGTGAGCGCTTCAGGTGCGGTGGACATCAGTCAGCCCTCCCGAAAGTGCATTCGTGAGCTCGTCGAGCGACAGCGGTTTCACGAGATGCAGGTCGAAGCCGGCCGCACGCGTGCGCAATTCGCACTCCTCAGTGGCCCAGCCGGTCATGGCGATGAGCCGCGTGTCGCGCGTGGCGTCCAGCGCCCGCATGCGGCGCGCGACGTCGCACCCGTCCAGCCCGGGCAGCGACAGGTCGATCAGGGCCACGTCCGGGCGAAACGTCTCGGCACACGACAGCGCTTCCAGTCCGTCCCGCGCGCCGCGCACGTCGTAGCCGAGCGCGCGCAGCAGGCGCCCGAGGCTGGTGAGGACGTCCAACTGGTCGTCGACCAGCATCACGCGCATGGCCTGCTCGCTGCGCTTGTCGTGCTTCAGCGCGCTGCTTTCGGCGTCGGCGTGAGGCGCCGACGCGCCGCTTCCCTTCAGGGTCGTCTTCATCATCGGGACTCCACGGAAGACGTTCATCCGGATCGACTCCACGGCTCGACGCCGAGGCACGGCTTACGCCAGTGATGTGACATGTTCGTGAATCCGGCTCACGCTGTGTATTGGCCCAAGAGCCAATGCGCGACACCCTCTCGAGATCGTAGCATCAGCCAATGACATTCGATGCGCTGCCCCCAGCGGATGGCGGGCCCGACGACTCCACGCGCATTCCGTCCACCGATCGCGACCGCGCCCTGCCACTGACGGTGGCTGGCAGACTCGTGGCGGCCGTCACGCACGAGCTGCGTCAGCCGCTGACCGCCTTGGAGATGAACATCGCCGCCGCGCTGCTGTTCCTGAGCGGGCCGACGATGCAGCTCGACGGCGCGCTCGACTCGCTGCGCGATGCGCTCGTGCAGCAGGGCCGCCTGCGCGAGGCGTTGCAGGCGCTCGACGAACTCGCCGTCCGCCGCGAGCCGCTGCGCGAGGCCATCGACGCGGTGCCGATCGCGCGAGACGTCCTGGCCCTCGTCGGCAGCGACGCGCTGGCTCGCCACGCATCGCTCGACCTCGTCGTCCTGCCTCCGGTCGGTCCGGTGTTCGGCGACGCGCCGCTGATGCGGCAGGCCTTCCTGAACATGGTACTGGATGCGCTGGAGGCGACGTCGCTCAGCCCACGGCGCGACAAGCCGGTCCGGCTCACCGTCCGGCAAGTGGAGGGCACCGTCGAGGTGGCCGTCACGCACTTCGGCCCCCGGCGGGAGGGAGAGGGCGTCGATGGCTGGGGACTGGCGCTCGCGCGATCGGTCGTCGTCGCGCACGGCGGCACGATCGCGCTGGAGGAAGACGCCAACGCTGGCGTCCGCCTCGTCACACGATGGCCCACGACTTCGCCCGAGGTCCCGCAAGGAGTATCCGATGCATGACGACCAGCCACTCATCGTGATCGTCGACGACGACGCAGCCATCTGCCGTGCAGTGTCACGCCTGCTTCGTGGCCGGGGGTTCCGCGTTCGCACGTATTCGACGCCGCACGCATACCTGGACGAGAGTGATGCGCTCAGCCCGAGCTGCGCGCTCATCGACATCCGCATGCCCGAGATCGATGGCCTCGCGCTGCTGCGCCTCATCCGCGACAATGGCGACGAGGTGCCCACCGTCTTCATGACGGCGGTCAGCGACATCCCGACCATCGTCGGCGCGATGCGGGAAGGAGCGATCGACCTTCTCTCCAAGCCCTTCTCGATGGAGCAGCTGGGCGCGGCCATCACCCGCGCCATCCAGCGAGCCGCCGTCATGGATCGCAACCGTCGAGGGCTCGACGACATCTGGCGCTCGGCCGCCAACCTGACGCCGCGCGAGGCCGAGGTCTGCGGTCTCGTCGCCAGCGGCTTGCCGAACAAGCGCGTCGCGGCGCTCATCGGCACCAAGGAGAAGACAGTGAAGGTGCATCGCGGCCGTGTCATGCAGAAGCTGCACATGGCCTCGTTCGCCGAGCTCGTTCGCTTCGTCGAGACGCTCCAGCGCGAGGCCTCGTACACCACGCTTCGCATCGATGCGCGAGAGACACGGCGGCCGAGATCCGTCAACATCATCATCGAGGTCACGCGCGCACGTGCACAGCTCGAGCCGGAGGGTGGCCATGCGGCAATGGACCAACGGGCCATATCGGCCGCGTCGTAGAATGGCGTACGATGCTCGTGCCCTTCGACGAGCAGGCATGTATGGAGTCTTCACAGCACTGTTGGCCTCTGGCGACCGAGGATCTCAAACCCGCCCTGGAGCTCGCACTGGAGATCGTGCGCGGCGACATGGGCGTGCTCATGCTCCACGACGACGCCCTTGGGGCGCTCTTACCCGTCGTCAGCGTCGGACTGAACGCCGCCCAGCTCGACGCGATCGGTTCGCACCGTTCCGGTGTCGGGCCGTTCGGGCGCGCGCTCGCCACGCACCATCGCGTCACCGTCCGTGACGCCTGGAGCGACAAGAACGCGATGCCCGACCTGGCGCATCGTCTCGGCTATCGCGGGATCGTCATCGTGCCGCTGTTCGGCGGCGACGGACATGCGGTCGGGGCCATCGGCGTCATGTTTCGACACGGCCGTGGCACGCACCGACGCCTCAATCGCCTCGTCGACCGTGCTGCTCAACTGGTCGTCTCGGCGGTGATCCAGGCGCAGAAGCGCTCGATGGCCGACCGCGCACGCGACGCGGCGGAGCAGATCGGACGCGCCAAGGTGCAGTTTCTCGCGCGCATGAGCCATGAGCTTCGGACACCGCTCCAGTCGATCGCCGGATATCTCGACCTGCTGTGCGTCGACAAGTCAGAGCCGCTCACTCCCACCCAGACCCGACACATCGAACGGATGCGCGCCAGCGAGCAGGTCCTCGTGCACGTGATCAATGATCTCATCACGTTCTCCCAGCTCGAATCGGGACACGTCGCCTATCACCTCGCGGCGACGTCGGCCCACGAGGCGCTGGCCGTGGCCGAGGCCGTGGTGATCCCGCTCGCGATCGACCGCGGCGTACAGCTCGACGTCGCGCCGGTGCCCAAGGGCACCCTCGTGAATGGCGACGCCGACAAGTTGAAGCAGGTGCTGGTCAACCTGACGGCCAACGCCGTGAAGTTCACGCAGCGGGGCGGCAGGGTCACCCTCCAATGCCGGCGCGAGTCCGACGCCGTCTACTTCGACGTCGCGGACACCGGACCAGGCATCCCTTCCGACAAGCTCGCCGGCATCTTCGAGCCGTACGTGCAATTGGGCGCGGCGATGCTCGACCATTACGGTGGGTCGGGGCTGGGCCTCGCGATCAGCCGCGACTTCGCTGCCGGCATGCATGGCGAGCTGACGGTGCGGAGCGCCGTCGGCAAGGGCTCGGTCTTCACGCTCCGTCTTCCGTGCGTTGCCGATGACGGGGGACCCGGTGCTGGTGCCACGCGAGCGCTCGCCAGCGCGGCGGTGGCGACGTCCGCGGAGGGAGCCTCGCAATGAGCGACCCCATGCCGAAGGTCCGTCGCCGCCGGCCGTGCAGCGTGCTGATCGCCGACGACCACGATCACAGTCGCTCGGCCGGGCGGCTGGTGCTGGAGGATTGCGGCTTCTCGGTCATCGAAGCGTGGTCGGGGTTCGACGCGCTCGTTCTCGCTCAGGCCAATCGGCCGCGCGTCCTGCTCCTCGACATCGTGCTCCCCGAGATCGATGGGCTGCAATTGACGCGGATGCTGCGCGCCGACCCCACGCTGCGGCACAGCGCCATCATCGCCGTCACTGCCTTCGCCGGGCCGGACTATCGCGACGCGGCGTTCGCCGCGGGCTGCGACGAGTTCGTGAACAAACCCGTCGCGGCGCTGCACCTCGCGGAGCTCGTGCGCGGGCTCGCGCGCCGCCCCATACCTCCCGGATCCGGCCTCGATCGGTTGGGCGCGGATGGCCCGATCCCGGGTGACCGGGTCGTCCCGACGTCGCTGACGCGGCAGCTCCGCAAGGAGCCGCCGTCGACGTCGTCGTGAGCGCGGGCGGGCGGGTGACGAACTGGTGAACCGTGAACCGTGAACGGTGACCCGTGACCGCCGTTACGGTTCACCGTTCACGGTTCACGGTTCACGCTATGGTGTATAGCCAGTCTCGCGCCTTCAATGTCTTGCCAACGTAGAAATCGCCGAACTCCGCGTACTCCGCGCTCACCTCGTCGAACCGCATGTCGGTGACGATCTTCTTGAACGCCAGCGGGTCGGCGGCGAACAGGGTGACTCCCCACTCCCAGGCATCGAAGCCCAGCGCGCCGGTGATCACCTGCACGACGCGGCCGGCGTAGCCGCGGCCGGTCGTGCCGTGCGCCATCATCAGCCGGCTGCGTTCCTCGAGGGACAGGGCGTACCAGTTCTGATCCGGGGCACGGCGCTTCGACATCGGATAGAAGCAGACGTACGGCATCTCGGGCGGCTGCAGGGGAAAGAGGCGGCGCTGCACGTGCGCGCTCGC
>Ga0193699_10000309_pt1 | contig 22329 bp, 23 predicted proteins | sample L3c2metaG_FD_160095 | JGI IMG/M metagenome (GOLD analysis project Ga0193699, IMG submission 160095) | Soil microbial communities from a riparian zone of the East river system, Colorado, United States - L3c2 | ecosystem: Environmental > Terrestrial > Soil > Riparian zone | place: USA: East...
GTCGACCAGCAGCGTCAGGTGGAAATTGCCGTCGCCGACATGGCCGAGGATCGGCGCGACCAGATTGAGTGCGGCGATTTCGCGCTGGGTGGTGTTGACGCACTCGGCCAACCGCGAAATCGGCACGCAGACATCGGTCGCAAAGGCCGAGGCTCCGGGGCGCAGGTGCCGCCCGGCCCAGTAGCCGTCATGGCGCGCCTGCCAAAGCCGGCTGCGGTCTTCCGGCTTGGTCGCCCAGTCGAAAGGCCCGCCGCCCAGTTCGGCGACGATGTCGCCGAACCGCGTCGATTGCTCGGCGACACCGGCGTCGGTGCCGTGGAATTCGACGAACAGTGTCGGCACCTCGGGCAGCGTCAATTTGGAATAGGCATTGCTCGCCTTGATCTGCAGCGCATCGAGCAATTCGATGCGCGCAACCGGAATGCCGGATTGGATCGTCAGGATCGTGGCCTTGCAGGCGGCGTCGACGGAAGGAAACGGACAGACGCCGGAGGCGATGGCTTCGGGAATGCCGGACAGCTTCAGCGTCAGTTCGGTAATGATGCCGAGCGTGCCTTCCGAACCGACGATCAGCCGGGTCAGGTCATAGCCCGAGGCCGATTTCTTGGCGCGGCGCGACGTGGTCATCAACTCGCCGTTCGCCAGCACGACCTTCATCGCCAGCACGTTGTCTTTCATGGTGCCATAGCGCACCGCGTTGGTGCCGGACGCACGCGTTGCCGCCATGCCGCCGAGCGAAGCGTCGGCGCCGGGATCGATCGGAAAGAACAGGCCCTGGTCGCGCAGATGCTCGTTGAGCGCCTTGCGGGTGATGCCGGGCTCGATGACGCAATCGAGATCCTCGCCGTGCACCGCCAGCACTCTGTTCATGTCGCGGAAATCGATCGACACGCCGCCGAGCGGCGCGTTGATGTGGCCCTCAAGCGAGGTGCCGGTGCCGAACGGGATCATCGGCATTTTATGCTGCGCGCAAATACCGACGATCTGCTGCACGTCTTGCGTATTCTGCGGAAATACAACGGCGTCGGGCGGCTGGTTGACGATCCAGGTCAGCGTGTTGCCGTGTTGCTCCCGCACCGTCTGCGAGGTCACCAGACGATTGCCGAAGCTTTCCGCCAGCGCGTCAATGACAGCCTTGATCGCCGCCGGATCGCGGGTCTTTTCAGGTGAAGTTGAAGCAAGTGTCGCGCCTGCCATCGGTTTTTGTCCGTGCATGGGCGGCGAACGTGGCGGCGATGACCGGCGCGGTCAAGCGCTGCGCCGGGCCGGCCCGCTTACACAGCGCAGATCAGCAGTAGATGCTCCACGGCTCGGCCGGCTGCTCATCGACCGGCGCTTGCGCAGAGCTCTTGTTCAGCGAGACCGCCCACACGACGAACATCACCGCGACCGTGAGCAGAAACGTCCCTCGCGCCATTTTGGCGAACATAGCCCGTCTCCCTTATTTTTTTCACGATAGCCGAGGACGACGGCCCGGTCACTTCATCGTTAATGTTTGGTTAATTCGGCGCGGACGGGTTCCACCGTTCGGCACCCAAGGCCCGTAAATCCGCGTCTAAATGCGCGCCGGGCGCTGTGGACGGGCAAACCTCGCTGTCGTAGGTTCCGCGGCGTTTTCTCCTCGCCTGAATGCGGAGTTTGCAATGGCCGGCCCTGTGATTGCTGTTACCGACAGTGTTTTCCCGTCGCTCGACCCGGCCAAGGCCGCTTTGGCGAAGCTCAACCCGACTTTCCTGATGTCGAAAAGTGCCGGCGCCGACGACATTCTGGCCGTCGCCAAGGACGCCGACGCGATCCTGGTGACCTACGCCAAACTGACGCGCGATATCCTGACCCAGCTCACCAAATGCAAGGCGATCGGCCGCTTCGGCCTCGGCGTCGACAATATCGATCTCGTGGCCGCCAAGGAGAAAGGCATCGCCGTCAATTATGTGCCGGACTACTGCATCCGCGAAGTCTCCGATCACACCATGGCGCTGCTGCTGTCGCTGATCCGCAAGGTTCCGTTGTCGAACAAACTGGTGCAGAGCGGCCGCTGGGAAATGCCGGCGGTGGTTCCGATCCGCCGCCTCGAAGGCACCGTGCTCGGCCTCGTCGGCTTCGGGCATATCCCGCGTCTGGTCGCGCCCAAGGCGCAGGCCTTCGGCATCAAGGTCATTGCCTATGATCCCTATGCCAAGCCGGAGTTGTTCAAGGCGGCGGGCGTCGAGAGCGTGGATTTCGATACGCTGCTGAAAACCTCCGATTACGTTTCGGTGCACGCGCCGCTGCTGCCGGCGACGCGCGGCCTGATGAACGCCGAAGTGTTCGGCAAGATGAAAAAAGGCGCCTACATCGTGAACACGGCGCGCGGGCCGCTGATCGACGAGCCGGCGCTGGTCGCCGCGCTCGACGCCGGCCAGATCGGCGGCGCCGGGCTCGACGTCGTCACCACCGAGCCGCTGGCGAAAGATTCCGCCCTGCTCGGCCGCGACAATGTCATCATCACGCCGCACACCGCGTTTTATTCGATCGAGGCGCTCGAGGAATTGCAGACCAAATGCGCCGCCGACGTCGCGCGCGTGCTCAGCGGCGAAAAAGCGGTCTATCCGATCAGCGCGTAGCGAGAACCTAATGCTGGACCGCAGCGAGCCCGCCATCCCCGCGCCCTTCGTCTCCTCGCTGATGCGGGTCGAGCCGCAATGGATCGACTACAACGGCCATCTCAACGTGGCCTATTATAATGTGTTGTTCGATCGCGCGGTCGACGAGGTCTACGAGCTGATCGGGCTGGGCCCGGATTATCTCAAGCAGAACGGCCATTCGACAATGGTCGCGGAAGCCCACGTGCGCTATCTGCGCGAGGTCAGTGAGGCCGACCCGTTGCGCGTCACCGTGCAACTGCTCGACTACGACGCCAAGCGCTTTCATCTGTTCGAGCAACTGGTGCACGCCACCGAGAACTGGGTGTCGGCGACCTGCGAGACCATGACCTTGCACGTCGACATGACGGCCAAGAAGGTTGCGCCATTCCCCGACAGCGTCCTGAAATTAATAGAACGTCTGAAAGTCGCGCATGCGGACTTGCCGCGGCCCGACGGCGCCGGCCGCAGCGTGGCGATGCCGAAGAAGCGTTGATGTGCGCCCGCAACGCGGCGTTGCATTGACTCATTTTCATTTCCGTCGCTAGCATCCACCACGCAATCAAAACATTGTATTGGAATGCGGTACGGGGTGGTCGATGTCAGTTGCTGTCAAAGAACCAACCATGCGCCGCCGTTCCGTGATCATGCGCGAACATAGAATCCCGAGCGCCAACAGCGCGCCCTATATCTGTGTCGAAGGGCCTGATCAAAATTTGTGGTTCTGCGAAAGCGGCGCCGCCAAGATCGGTTGCTTCGATCCGCGCACGGCAACATTCAAAGAATTTCCGCTGCCGACGCCAAACGCCACGCCAATCGGCATTGGTCTGGGTGCCGACGGCAATCTGTGGTTCGCGCAGAAGAAGGCCAACAAGATTGGCCGCATCTCCACAAGCGGCGCGCTCGCAGAGTTTGATGTGCCGACGGCGAATTCCGGTCCCGACGCCATCGGGCTCGGACCGGATGGCAACATCTGGTTCTCCGAAACCGAGGCCAGTCAGATCGGGCGCATCACGCCGGACGGCAAGATCGCCGAATTCAAGACCGGCATTTCGCCCGGCAGCAAACCGCTCTCGATCGTGGTGCGCGACGGCGCGCTGTGGTTCAGCGAAGCCGCCGGCAATCGCGTCGCGCGTATCACCGTCGACGGCGACGTCACCGAATTCCCGATCCCCGGCGCCGATCCGCAGCCGCGCGCCATGGTCACGCATCCCGACGGCAATATTTGGTTTGTCGAAACCGGATCCAATGCGCTCGGCCGCTTCGACCGCGACAACAAGTTCAGCGAATACGTGTTTCCGACGCCGAACGCGTCGCTGCGCGGCGTCACCGTCGGCCCCGACGACAATCTCTGGTGCACCGAGAACTTCGCCAACAAGATCGGCCATATGAGGCCCGACGGCACCTTGATCGCCGAATACGACATTCCGACGCCGGGCAGCGGACCGCGTTGCATCGCGACGATGTCGAACGGCCGGCTTTATTTCACGCAATACGATACCGGCTCGATCGGGGAAATCATTCTCGATTGAACGGCAGAAAATGGGGATGCAAGTGGTTGTCGAGCGGATCAACTATCAAGCCGGCAGCGTCGGGGCCAATGGCGCGCTGATCTTTGACGCACAGACAAAAGGCCCGCTCCCGCTGCTGCTGATTTCGCCGAACTGGCTCGGCGTCAGCGAGGCCGCGATCAAACGCGTGAGCACGATGGCGGGAAGCAAGTACATTGCCTTCATCGCCGACATGTATGGCGACGGCAAAGTCTCCAACGGCCCGCCGGAAGCAGCGACGCTCGCCAATGGCTTGCGCGCCGATGCGCCGGAGCGGCGGCGCCGTATCACCGCCGCCCTCGAAGCGCTGCGCGATGAAAGCACAAAGCGCGGCATCGGCGACCTCTCCAAGCAAGCGGCGGCTGGCTTCTGCTTCGGCGGCGGCAATGTGCTGGAACTGGCGCGCACTGGCGCCGACGTAAAGGCGGTGGTTTGCATGCACGGCGACCTGATCACGTCCATGCCGGCCAAAAAGGGCGATATCAAAGCTGCGGTTTGCGTGATGCACGGCGCGGCCGATCCGGCGGTCCCGAAGAAAGATCGCGACACGTTCGAAACCGAAATGGAAGCCGCCGGCGCCAAGTGGCAGATGACGGTGTTCGGCCACCTGCTGCATTCGTTCACGGAAGAAGAATCCAACGTACCGGGCATCGCGCAATTCGATCCCGGTGCCGCGCGGCAGTGTTACAATATGGTCGATGACTTCGTGACTGCCGCGTTCGACAACAAACTCTAAGAAGAAAAAAAGTCACGCAACATGGGGAAGGAAACAACATGCAGAGGATCGTCAGGGCTCTAGCGGGCCTGCTCCTGGTTTGCGCCGCGAGCAGCGCGCAGGCGCAAACCTATCCCGATCGTCCGATCCGCCTGATCGTGTCGATTGCCGCCGGCAGCGTCACCGACGTCATCATGCGCCGCGCCGGCGCGGACTTACAGCAGCGGCTGGGCCAGCCACTCATCGTCGAGAACCGCGGCGGCGCCGCCGGCATTCTCGGCGCGCAGACCTGCGCACAGGCGACACCCGACGGCTATACGCTGTGCGTCATCTATCACAGCACCATGTCTTACAACCCGCTGCTGTTCGACAAACTGCCCTATCAGCCGGAAGACTTGATGCCGGTGACGCGGCTGTTCTTTCTGACCGAAGGACTGTTCGTCTCATCCGAAGTCGGCATCAATTCGGTCGCCGAACTGAAGGCCTATGCGCAGGCCAAGCCCGACGGCCTGAACTACGCCACGCTCGGCGATGGCTCTTTCCCCGATCTGTTCATGCGCTGGCTGAACAATCAGTGGGGCACGAAGATCGTCGGCGTGCCCTACAAAGGCGGCGGCCCGGCGGCGCAGGCGCTGGCCGCCAATCAGGTGCAGGTGACGCGCTTCGGCGTCGGCAATTTCATGGGCCTGATCGAAGCCGGCAAAGTGAAAGCGCTCGCGGTGTCGGCCGAGAAGCGCTCGCCGCGGTTGCCGAACGTGCCGACCTTCAAGGAAGCCGGTCTCGGCGCCTATCCCGGACAAGGCTGGTGGGGCCTTGCCGTGCCGAAGGACACGCCGCCAGCCATCGTTCAGAAGGTCAACGCCGCGTTCGTCGCCGTCTTCGCAGATCCGGCGTTCAACAAATTCCTCGAGCAGCAATCGGTCGTCGCGGCGCCGACCACGCCGGCGGGCTTCGCGGCCTTCCTTCAGGAAGACCGCAAGGCCGCCGAGGTGTTGGTCAAACTCGCGAACAGCAAGCGCGGGACGTACAAGGCGGAGTAGAACGCGCTAGTCGATCCGCCCGCCGGAGAATCTGCGGCCCGGCACTGACAGGAAATAACCGACCGCCTGTGCGCCGTCGGCGCCGAGGACGCTGCCGCTCGTGTATTGCGATTCATCCGACGCCAGGAACACAGCGGGCCCGGCGATGTCCTCGCCCGAACCGACGCGGCCCATCGGCACGCCCTTGCGGCGGCCTTCGTAGATTTCCGGATCGGCATACATCGCTTCGGTGCCCGGCGTGCGGATATAGCCCGGGGTAATTGCATTGGACCGGATGTTGTACGGCCCCCACTCCATCGCCTGCAGTTTCGTCAGCATGATCAGGCCGGCCTTTACGACGCTATAGGCGCCGGCCCAGTTGTACGGAAACAGTCCTGCGATCGAGGCGATGTTGACGATGCAACCGCTGTTCTTCACGATCATGTGCCGCGCCGCCGCCTGACTCATCAGGAACGCGCCCTTCAGCCCAATATTCATCGTGGTATCCCAGGCCGCCTCGGGCAAAGCCTCGAGTTTGCCGGGCACGATCTTCATCGCGTTGTTCACAACGATGTCGATACGTCCGAACTCGGCCATCGTTTGCTCGACCAGGCGGTTGATATCGGCCGATTTGGCGACGTCGACGGCGACGCCGATACTTTTGCCGCCGGCGTCCTTGGCCGTGGCCGCGGCGGTCTGCGGGTCAATTTCAGCCACCACGACGTGGGCGCCCTCGCGGGCATAGGCGAGCACGATATCGCGGCCGATGCCGCGGCCGCCGCCGGTCACGATCGCCACTTTGTCTTTCAAACGCACGGGCATCCCCTGAATTGCTGTTTTCTCTCGATTTTCGACGCTAAAGCGGTGGGGGAATGCCGACAAGTGGCCCCCGACCCTCGAAATTGCCCCCTTCGAATGCCATCTTTGGCGGACAAGGAATCATCGACAAAATGGCCGAGTTGAAGCGTCCCACCCCCATGGATTCGAGACCGATGCCCGCCCCAGGCGGCATTGCCGCGCGCGCGATGGGTGCGCGGGGCGCGCCCTATCTGGCCGACCTCAACCCCGAGCAGCGCAAGGCGGTCGAGACGCTGGACGGCCCGGTGCTGGTGCTGGCCGGCGCTGGAACCGGCAAGACGCGCGTGCTGACCACCCGCATCGCGCACATCCTCAACCTGGGCCGGGCGCGGCCGCAGGAAATCCTCTCCGTCACCTTCACCAACAAGGCGGCGCGGGAGATGAAGGAACGCGTCGGCAAGATGGTCGGGCAGATCGTCGAGGGCATGCCGTGGATGGGCACCTTCCATTCGATTGGTGTGAAGATTTTGCGGCGTCACGCGGAACTGGTCGGCCTGAAATCGAACTTCACGATTCTGGACGTCGACGACCAGATCCGGCTGATCAAACAGCTTCTCGAAGTCGAGAAGCTCGACGAGAAGCGCTGGCCGGCGCGCGTGTTCGCGATGATCCTCGACGGCTGGAAGAACCGCGGCCTGACGCCCGAACACGTGCCGGCCGGGGAAGCCGCGACCTTCGCCAACGGCAAGGGCAAGAAGCTCTACGTCGCCTATCAGGAGCGGCTGAAGACGCTCAACGCCGCCGACTTCGGCGACCTGCTGCTGGAATGCATCAGGCTGTTCCGCGAGAACCCGGACGTGCTGCGCAATTACCAGCAGCGCTTTAAATACATTCTGGTCGATGAGTATCAGGACACGAACGTCGCGCAGTATTTGTGGCTGCGGCTGTTGTCGCAGACGCCGTCAGCACCCAGCGCGGCCTTCACCCTTCGAGACGCATCGCCAAGTTCATTGTCGGGCCGCGCAGAGCGCGGACCCGTTGGCGATGCTCCTCAGGATGAGGGTCAAGGTACGGCGGATGACGCTTTAGACCCTCATCCTGAGGAGGCGCCACAAGCGCGTTCACGCGCGTCTTCAACGCGCTATGGCGCCGTCTCGAAGGATGAAGGCATAGATATCGAAGATACGTGGGATGCTCCCGCGCCTGCCCCTCACCCCAACCCTCTCCCCGTTAAGGACGGGGAGAGGGAGATCGCGCCACCGCGCCCGGCAGCCCCCAAAAACATCTGCTGCGTCGGCGATGACGACCAGTCGATCTATGGCTGGCGCGGGGCGGAGGTCGATAATATTTTGCGATTTGATCACGACTTCCCAGGGGCGAAGGTGATCAGACTGGAGAGAAATTACAGAAGCACCGGCCACATCCTCGCGGCCGCCTCGACGCTGATTGCCCACAACGAAGGCCGGCTCGGCAAGACGCTGCGCACCGAGGACGTGCTCGGCGAGAAAGTCACCGTCACCGGCGGCTGGGACTCCGAGGAAGAAGCCCGTACCATCGGCGAGGAGATCGAGCAGCTGCAGCGCGACGCACGCGAGCGCGGCGAGGATCATCCGCTCGACGAGATCGCCATCCTGGTGCGCGCCTCGTTCCAGATGCGCGAATTCGAAGACCGCTTCATCCAGCTCGGCCTGCCCTATCGCGTGATCGGCGGTCCCCGCTTCTACGAGCGCGCCGAAATCCGCGACGCCCTCGCTTACTTGCGCGTCATCGCGCAGCCGGCCGACGACCTCGCCTTCGAGCGCATCGTCAACGTGCCCAAGCGCGGGCTTGGCGACGCCGCCGTACAGATGCTGCACGACCACGCCCGCAAGCAGCGCATTCCGCTGTCCGAAGCCGCCAGCGCGATCTCCGCCACCGACGAGATGAAGCCGAAGCCGCGGCTGGCGCTGCGCGAGCTGATGGCCGCGTTCGAGCGCTGGCGCGCCAGGATGGCGACGCTGCCACACACCGAACTGGCCGAGATCGTGCTCGACGAGAGCGGCTACACGGAGATGTGGCAGAAGGACCGCAGCGCCGACGCCGCCGGCCGGCTGGAGAACCTCAAAGAACTCGTGCGCTCGATGCAGGATTTCGAGAACCTCGGCGGCTTCCTCGAGCACATCTCGCTGGTGATGGACCGCGACAATGGCGAGGCCGAGCAGGCCGTCAACATCATGACGCTGCATTCCGCCAAGGGCCTGGAGTTCGACACCGTGTTCCTGCCCGGCTGGGAGGAAGGCCTGTTTCCGCACCAGCGCTCGCTCGACGAAAGCGGCCGCAACGGGCTGGAGGAGGAACGCCGCCTCGCCCATGTCGGCATTACGCGCGCGCGCAAACGCGCCAAGATTTATTTCGCCACCAACCGGCGCATCCACGGCATGTGGACCACGACGGTGCCGTCGCGCTTTCTCGACGAATTGCCGGAGGCGAATGTCGAGGTGAAGGAGCCGTCCGGCGGCACCGGCGGCTTCGGCATGAGCGGCTATGGCGCGAGCCGCTTCGACGAGATGAATTCGTTCGGCTCGAGCTACACCACGCCGGGCTGGCAGCGCGCGCAGCAGCGCAAAGGCAGCGGCCGCTATGACGAGACCGGAAAGCCCCGGGCGGCGCGCGGCGGTTTCAGCGAAAAGGGCCAGCCGAAATACGTGCCGGACGGCATTTTCAATCAGGACACCGAGAGCTACGCCGACGACTCTTCTTCACCTCCCCCTGGAGGGGGGAGGTCGGCGGCCAAAGGCCGCCGGGAGGCGGTGGCCCCTCGCCGCGCCAACATCCCGCTGACCATCGAAGGCGAACTGATCGCCAAATCGACCGGCACCGCATCAGCCTTCGACGTCGGCGCCCGCGTGTTTCACCAGAAATTCGGCAACGGCAACGTCGTCGCGGTGGACGGCAACAAGCTGACCATCCGGTTTGATCATGCGGGTGAGAAGCGCGTGGTAGATAGTTTTGTGGAGAGGGTGTGAGGACTTTTGCGAGAGCACTGTTTTAGCACCTACTCAAAGTCCAGCGTGCTTCCGGCCGCCTTAAAGCGTTTTATCATTTCCAATTTATATTTCTTATTATCCTTTGGCCACGCTAATTCGGTATGCTCCAAGTTCTCAACAACTCCTGGAGATACAAGGAAGCGTACGCCGTGACTAATTATATTCTCAACAAGATAGACATAAGGCTCATGATCCTCATTGAAGTCGACAGCAAACAATTCCCAACATTCCTGAATAAATGGATCAATGACGCCATAAATAAACTCAATGGCGTCTTGCGATACGTCTTGATCGGGAGTGGTAAAATGTTGGATCGTATTTCTAAGTCGCCCGAAAGAAAGATATAATTTTAGATTAGGAATTTTTATTCCAGTTGTGGCCCAGAGACGGGTTGGTAAATCCGAATATTGAAACGTCCTCCCACCTTCAATTAACAGATCCAATCCTAACAATTTTTTTGAGTCGTTGGATTTCGGCACGGTTTCGAAGATTAAAAGCGGATGCTCTTGTGCAATCCGCGCCTTTATAAGTATCTCAGCGGCATGCGCGGCTTGGATGACCGACAATTCAGACCAGTGCGCGTTATCCATGCTGGAGTAGTTTGCGTGCCAGTTGGCGTGCGTTAGCGCGCCAAGCCCCAACGACAACATATGTTTGTGAATTCCTTTTAATTCTTGTTCCATTCAACTATCCACTCTCAAGCATTTAAGCAGTGCACAATAAAGTCGGCCATCCAATCCCACAGCGCAGTCAGATGGTCCGGAGACGGAGCAAAATTTGGGGAGTGGACGTAACGATTTAAGGTATCCGCCGATAGCAGAGAATCTGCCTGCGGAAATTTCCTAATCAGCTCCAGATATTTTTGATCTATCTTTCCGTTCTTGTGCAGATCGTCGGCAGCGCGCAATACGCGTTTCGCTAGCGAGTCATTTGTAGCCACTGTAGATAGTTTTGTCTGCGATATATAATTTTCGACTGACAACTCAATTAGCACTCTGATTAGGACTGAAATTGCATTCGGATGATCAGTTAAGTTCAGATGGAATTGAAGCTCTTCCCATATCGCGCGATGGCGTTGTAGCCGGCCAGCCCAGGCAATTGAAAACTGTAAATTTGGAATTAGTGTCGTTCGCCGCTGCGGCCGTTCTGCACGTAATGGGCTTTTTGCGGCCGTCGCGGGTTTAGCGTTAGATGTTGCATCCGGTTTACTTGTGAGCGTGTGGTCCGCCGTTGGGAGGAGCTTCTCTTTTTCTAATTTATCTAAATAGGCCCGCTTGCCATCGACGTCCCAAATGTCGCCGAGAACAATGTGTTTATTTGCTAAGTCATCTGCAATCCGTCGCAGCGCGCGCAGAACCATGGGTTCGTCGTGGGTAAGCTCGAACTTTCCTTTGTTCACCGAAAAGCCGACGCGATTGCGAAAAGCGTCTGCGGAAAATAAACGATTCATATTTGAACGCGGAATCTTCTTCCGGGGCAGCATCCCCGCCGCGGAGAGACGCTTTTCGACCTCATCGGCCACGTTGAATGGCCCACCAATCCCGGTTCGATTGATGAAGTTCGACTTCATCCTATCATCCCAAGTGGTTTGGCCTATTCCACCTTGAGTGCCGGTGTGGCGACGAAGCAAAATATCGTCGATCCTGTCGCGATCTAGTTCGATTTGGCACTGGATTGAATTGGGAAAATCGCCTTTCCATTTAGCGCGTTGCTCAGCGAAAAATTCTTGTAGTTCGATTGTTGGGGCTCTTCGCGGCTTGTCCAAAAGCTTAAGGCAAGTGGTTCTGCGATTGCCGTCAAAGACGGTGTATTTGTCGCCTTCTGGATAGACGAGCGGGGTTTCGAAAATTTGACCCGTTGCTAAAATATCTTTGGCGAGATTGCGCATATGCTGTTCGAAATTGTTGAATAGCCACGCAATAGCCGAGCTTTCATTTTCAAGTTCACCGTGACGGTCATTCGCACGATTTACAGTCAGTGATTCCAATGGAATCTGGCGATAAGACATTTACTTGCTCCCCCATGCTTATTATACGTCAACTCGCGAGTTAGTTGCAAAATTCGTCTTATTCTCTGCTTGGCTGTTGGTAGTGTCAGCCACCCCCGCGCTCGCCCTCGACATCAATTCCTTCCGCGCGCAGCACAAGTTACCGCCGCTGTCGGCGAGCAGCATGTTGGCGGCCGCCGCCTATAGCCACGCCTCCGACATGGCCTCGCGCAAGACGCTCGACCCCGCAGGCTTCCGCGACGGTTGCCCGGAGCGAGACAGAGTGACAATGTCGGCGGGACGTCTCCACCCAAGGGAGGCATCGAATCCACAAAGCCGGTGTTACGAATTTATGAGCCCGGGGGCGCTCTCGTTGACCCCGCATTTTTCGCCCTCGGTTGCGATGGCACGAGGAAAAGAATGCAAACACAGGAGCCCGCACGATGAGTAGCGAACCCATTCGTGATCCCATCAAGGACCACCTGCTGACGCCGCAGAACGCGGCGCTGCTCATCATCGACTACCAGCCGACACAGGTGAATTCGATTAAGTCGATGGACCACCAGGTGCTGGTCGACCACATCGTCACCGTCGCCAAGACGGCCATCGCCTACGGCCTGCCGATCATTCTTTCCACGGTCAACGTGCAGACGGGCGCCAACAAGCCGACGGTTCAGCCGCTGCTCGATGCGCTCGGCGACATCAAGGCCTACGACCGCACCACGATCAATGCGTGGGAAGATGTGGAGTTTCGCAAGGCGGTTGAGGCTACCGGCCGCAAGAAACTTGTCATGACCGCCCTGTGGACCGAAGCCTGTCTGACGTTTCCGACACTGGACGCGTTGCGCGCGGGCTATGACGTTTATCCGGTCGTGGACGCGGTCGGTGGCACGTCGGTCGACGCTCATCTGACGGGCCTGCGCCGCGTCGAGCAGGCCGGCGCCCAGTTGACCAGCATCCCGCAATTGTTGTGCGAACTGCAGCGGGACTGGGCGCGCAAAGACACGGTGCCCGCTTTCATCAAGCTGCTTTTCAAGTAATCGGGCACACCGCGCTTCTGTCCAACGCCGGACATTGTCGCGACTCGGTCGTGTTGCAGTCGCGCTTTCACTCGCGCGTAACGCGCACCATGTTTCGGCCATCATGGCCATCCCACGATGTCGCCCAGGCGGTTGGGGGACAACGAGGGGACAACGCCATGAAGCACGTCGGCTTTGGACGATTCTCGGGACTAGGTTTGGGACTAGCAATCGGCCTGCTGACCATCACGTCGGCCAACGCCGCCGGATGGGGTTCGGTCCATAAATATGTCAAACGCACCGGCAATTGCGCCGGACAGGAAATTCTCGCCAGCTACTACCACTCGGGACGACGCACCGCGACCGGCGAGCGGTTCGACGCCAACGGCAACACCGCCGCCGCGCGCACCTGGCCGCTCGGCACCAGCCTGACGGTGACCAACCCGCACAACGGCCGCTCGCTCAGCGTGCGCATCAACGACACCGGACCGTGGGGCATCGCCTATCGCAAGGGCGCCCGGCTCGACCTCGCGCGCGGCGCCGCGCGGCGGCTCGGCATGCGCGCCTCGCAATACGTCTGCGTGGCGTAACGCTTTAGGCTTTGAGAATTTGAGGCGCTGCTACGCCGTCGTCTTCGCCGGCGGCGTCGCGCACACGTCGGGCTGTACGCCGAGCTCCTTGCGCACCGTCTCGCAATTGTCGCCGACCTTCGCGATCGCGGCGGCGATCTCGTCGCGCGAGCGGCCGAGCTTCTTGGCCCATTGCCGGGCCAGGCTGTCGTCCGACAGGTCGATGCGGTTGCGGTCGGGCTTCGGCTTGCTGGTGGTGAGCGGCATCGGAACTTTCCTGGTTGTCCGCGACGAGACATTTTGCTTCGGGGGCCGGAAGTCAGTACAACGCCAAGACGTCGAAACGGTTCAACCCGAATGGGAGCCGACGATGACCCGAACCTTTCTTGCGATCTTGTGTGCCGCTGCGCTGGCGGCAACGTCTGCTTTTGCCCTCGACATCAATTCATTCCGCGCCCAGCACAAGCTACCGCGGCTGTCGTCGAGTGGCATGCTGTCGGCCGCCGCCCATAGCCACGCCCGCGACATGGCGAGCCGCAACCACCTCGACCACAACGGCTTCCGCGAACGCATGGTCGGGTCGAGGGGCGCGGAAAATGTCGCCTACGGATGCGCCGACGCGGACTGCGCCTATCGCATGTGGGCGAAGTCGGCCGGGCATCGCCGCAACATGCTGATGAAGGGCATCACCAGTTACGGCATCGCCTCCGCCACGGCGGATAATGGGCGGCGCTATTGGGTGCTGGAGCTGGGGAATTGATTGCTTCTCCCTCTCCCCGTTCTTACGGGGAGAGGGTCGGGGTGAGGGGCAATCGTTGACTACAGAGAGCCCCCCTCACCCGGATCGCTTCGCGATCCGACCTCTCCCCGCACGCGGGGAGAGGTGACAGCCCCCTTTATTCCCTCGCCTCGCGAAAATGTCATCCGTGCAGGCGCCCGCCGATGCGCTAGATTTGGCGCAGCCGTCCGCGCCAGGCGGAACGGAAAAACACGGGGAAACAAAATGACATCGAGAACAGGTTTGACTTCCGCCCTGCTCGCGGGCGCCACGGCCTTCGCACTCGCCGCGCCGGCCAGCGCGCAACTGCTGTCGCGCAAGGACATCTCGGCCGAGATCGCCATGGCCATCGCGCAGACCGCGATCGCCACCTGCAAGACCAACGGCTACGCCGTGTCGGCCACCATCCTCGGGCGCAACGGCGAGCCGGTCGTGCAAATCCGCGGCGACAATACCGGCCCGCACACCATGGAGAACAGCTTCAAGAAGGCGTTCACCGCGCGCACGTTCCGCATCGCATCCGGCGAGATGGAGGAGCGGCTGAAGAAGAACCCGCAGATGGGCGCGCAGTATCTCACCGGGTTCACCACCGCGCGCGGCGCGCTGCCGATCAAGGTGGGCGACGACGTCATCGGCGCAGCCGGTGTTTCCGGCGCGCCGGGCGGCGAAAAGGACGAGGCCTGCGTCCAGGCTGCGCTCGACAAGGTCAAGGATCAGTTGAAGTAGCTTTCTTCTCCTTCTCCCCGTTCTTACGGGGAGAAGGTCGGGATGAGGGGCACTTCCGTGGCGCTCAAAGTCGCGGTATGCCCCTCACCCGTCGCGCAACTGCGCGCCGACCTCTCCCCGTAAACGGGGAGAGGTGAAGAAAGGAATTGCATGCCCCTCTCCGACACCATCAAAGGTCTCATCCGCAACGCCTGGGACGACGGCTATCCGTGCCTGGTCGCCACCAACGGCAAAGAGGGGCCGAACATCACGCCCAAGGGCTCCATGATCGTGTTCGACGACGGACATCTCGCGTGGTGGGAGCGCTCCAAGCGCGCGGCGCTGGAGAATCTCACGCTCGATCCGCGGGTCTGCATCATGTACGCCAACTTCCAGGCACAGCACGACAAAGTGCTGGAGTCGGGCTTCCTGCGTTTCTTCGGCAGCGTCGTGCTGCACGAGAGCGGCCCGGTGCGCGAAAAGATTTTCTCGATGCTGCTGCCGCGCGAGCAGACCCATGTCGGCGCCGACACCGGCATCGGCGCGCTGGTGAAGATCGAGAAGGCGATCGATATCCGCAGCAAGCCGATTATGTGACCCAGCCGCGCGAGATCCCCGGATCATTTTTCTAATTGCTTCCGGGGATGACCACGCGGTGCGTGGTCACTTCTTCTCCAGCATCAACTGCCCCTTCTGGCCGATGACGCGTTGCGCGGCGCGGGCGAACTTCGCCAGCAGCCAGGGCAGCGTGACCTCGAGCCGCACCGCACCCTCGTAGACGTCGATGAAGCCGGCGGCGCGCTGGCCGAGCGCCGAGACACGGAAGGTCAGCCGGTCGCCGGTCCAGGCCTCCTCCTCCACCGACATCAGGCGGGCGAATTCGCTCTGGGCGCGGCCGATGCCGCCCTTGATGCGGCGCAGCGCCTCATCCTTGCCGAGGCTGTGAGGGATGACAACGATCAGCGGTTCCGACATTGCAGCTTCCTTGTGCTGGGACGGATGTAGGAACGCCGCGCGCAATGATAAGTGGCCCTGAGGGAACGCGGAGCCGACTCGGAGGTTAAAGAGCGCCCGCCCGCCATAATCGCGCCTTGTGGCGTGCTAGACTGCGCGGAGCAGGCTGGAGGAAGTGTAATGCGTAGCCGTATTGTGGTGGCCTTGGCCGCGCTGGCAGTGGCGTCGGCTTTTGCCGCGCCCGCCCGCGCCGAACTTCTCATCTCCATCGACAAATCCGCGCAACAGATGACCGTCGCCGTCGACGGACGCACCCGCTACGTCTGGCCAGTGTCGACCGGCGCGCCGGGCTACGACACGCCGTCGGGCCAGTTCAAGCCGTTCCGCATGGAGGCCGACCACTTCTCCAAAGAGTGGGACGACGCGCCGATGCCGCATTCGATCTTCTTCACCATGCAGGGTCACGCCATTCATGGGTCCAGCCACGTTAAAGCGCTCGGCACGCCAGCGTCGCACGGCTGCGTGCGGCTGGAGCCGAAGAATGCCGCGGTTCTGTTCGCGCTGGTGAAGCAGGAGAAGATGGCCAACACGCACGTGGTACTGACCGGAGAGACGCCGACGACTGCCGGCGTGCCGGTGGCGCGACGTGACAATCAGCGCGGCACCAACAACGACTATCAGCGCGCCTTCCGCAACGACCCCGAACTGGATTCCACTGCATCGGTGCCGCAGCCCCGGCAGCGCACGGTGCGCACCCGCGAATACGACGACGGGCAGCGTTATTATTACGACCGCGAGAGTCCGTATTACACGGCGCCGCGCCGTTACGGCGACGAGCAGCAGCCCTTCGGCTGGCCGTTCGGGCGATAACTCCAACTCTAAAGCAACGCCGCGGCAAGGCGCCGCGCGCCGCCGCATGGAACGAGTCCCGGCGTTATCCATTATCCCCGCACGAGCGTGAGGCCGCGCCGCCTGTTGCCGTGGGCACCCTCAACAGGAGTTCATGATGCGAGCAAAAATCACAGCGATGTCCCTGGCCGCCATTATTGCGGCCGTGATCGGAGCCGGGCCGTCATTCGGTCAGGCCGCGAGCCCGGCGGGTCCGGCCGCGGGAGGCGGTAGTCCGGCAGCGGGAGGCGGTAGTCCGGCGGCGGGAGGCGGTGGTCCGCCGGCAGCAGCGGCACCGGCAGGGCCCGGTGGCGGCGGCCCTGCGATCGGCGGCGGTGGTAATTTTCAAGGACGAGGCGGTGTGGTCGGTGGCGGCGGTGGCCCGAACCGGGAGGCCTGGCGCGACGGCCGCAATAACCGTGGCGGTTACCAGCGCGGTTATCGCGGTGGCTATGGCGGCGGCGCGTATTTCGGCGGCGGCCCGTTCTTTGGCGACCCCTATGCCTACGACGATGGCTACTATGTCGAGGGACCGGCGGTGGCCGGCGGCGACGTCGCCTACTGCATTCGTCGCTTCAGGTCCTATGACCCGCGCAGCGGCACCTATCTCGGTCGCGACGGTCGGCGTCACGCCTGCCCTTGATCGCGAAGACCGAAAAACCTAACCGTGGTGGGCGACGCCGAGCGCGTCCTCACCACGGTCGAGGATCAGCGGCACGATCAAATCCTCTTCATCGTCGAGATGGCGGATCAATCCCTTGATCAGCGTGCCGCTCGCTTGCGCGTAAGCGTCGCCGCAGCGGGTGAGCGTGTCGCTATCGCCTGACAGCGCGCGCAACAGCGCATTGGCGGTGTCCGCGGTCGCCGCCATGTCGGCGTGAATGGCGTGGTGATCGCCTTCCAGCACATCGAAGCCCCGGGCCAGCCGTTCTTCCGCCGCCTTGAAAATCGGAAAGTAGTGCAGGTCCTCGATCTGGTGATGCACACCGAGCTGCTCCAGCAAAAATTGCAGGCGCGGCACCATCTGGCGCGGGAATTCTGCCGCCGGCAGTGCGCCGCTGCGGAATTGCGTGGTGGTGTCTTCGATGGTCGCCGACAGCTCGCGAAACATATCGTGGCGTGACAGCCAAAACCGCGCCATGGCGCCGAGATTGGCGTGGCCCTCCCACTGCTCGCGCGGAAACTGTTCGATCAGGACGCGCAAATCCTCAGGCCAGCCGCTGCGGCTGGCGAGGTCCAAAATTTCGGCATCGGCGGCAGTGGGTTTTTCGATCATGGGGGCTAGATAACGATTGACGGGGCAATCGCCAACCGTTGTCATCGCTCCGTCATGACCGCCCCTACCTCCGTCGCTCGCCTGATCTGCGATCAACCCACCGCCCGGCGGCTCGCGACCTTTTTCAGCGAATGCCTCGATCCCGAGGACACCGCCTGCGCCGCCTTCGAAGGCGACGACGGGCGCTGGCAATTGGCGATCCATTTCCGCCACCCGCCCAATGAAGCCGCCTTGCGCGAATTGCTCACGACCGCGACCGATCCGGAAGCGGCCGACGCGCTCGACATCACGCCGGTAGAGCCCGCCGATTGGGTGGCGCAAAGCCTGAGCGGCTTGGTCCCGGTGCACGCCGGACGGTTCGTCGTGCATGGCGCCCACGACCGCGCCAAGGTCCGGCACAACGAGATCGGCATCGAGATCGAAGCGGCGCTGGCCTTCGGCACCGGCCATCACGGCACCACGCGCGGCTGCCTGCTGGCGCTCGATATGGTGGCGAGACGCGCGCGCGCGCGGCGCGTCCTCGACATCGGCACCGGCTCGGGCGTGCTGGCCATCGCGGCAGCGAAAATCCTGCGCACGCCTATTGTCGCCAGCGACATCGACCGCGTTGCCGTGATTGCCGCTCAATCCAATGTGCGCCTGAACCGCGCCGCGCCGTGGATCACGCTGGCGCATGCGGTCGGCACACGTGCCCACGCCATCACGGCCGGCGCGCCTTACGATCTGATCTTCGCCAATATTCTGCTGGGGCCGCTCATGCGGCTCGCGGTCGCCGTGAAGGCTCTCACCGCGCCGGGCGGGCGCGTCGTGTTGTCCGGCCTGCTGCCGTCACACGCCAATGCGGCGCTCGCGGCCTATCGCGCCCAAGGCCTCATGCTGGAAAAACGCATCCCACTCGACGGCTGGATGACGCTCATATTGCGGCGGTAGTTCTCTTGCCCGGCGCGCGCAGGGCGTTATGGTGCGCCACCATGTTCGAGGCGCGGTACCAGACATTCGACGACGCCAGCGACCGCGCGCAGAGCGCCGGCCGCGTCGCCGCATTGCGCGCCGAACTCAAGCGCCGCGGCCTCGATGGTTTGGTGGTGCCGCGCGCCGACCGGCAACAGAACGAATATCTGCCCGCGAGCGAAGAGCGGCTGGCCTGGTTGACCGGCTTTACCGGCTCGGCCGGCGCCGCGGTCGTGCTCAGCGAGCGCGCCGCGGTGTTCGTCGACGGCCGCTACACCGTGCAGGCGGCTAGTCAGGTCGACGACAAGGTTTTCGCCATCGAGCATCTGGTCGAGAAGCCGCCGGACCAGTGGCTTGAGCAGAATCTCAAGAGCGGCGCCAAGCTCGGCTACGACCCGTGGCTGCATACCGCCGACGGCGCCGAGAAACTGAAGAAGGTATGCGCGACCGTCGGCGCCACCTTGGTGGCGGTCGACAGCAACCCGATCGACGCGCTGTGGAGCGACCGCCCTGCCCCGCCGTCCGGCCCCGTGACGCTGCGCGACATCAAGCTCGCCGGCGAAAGCGCCATCGACAAGCTCAACCGCATCCGCGTCGAGATCGATAAATTGCGCGCCGACATGCTGGTGGTGTCGGATCCGCAGAACGTCGCCTGGACCTTCAACATCCGCGGCTCCGACGTGGCGCATACGCCGCTGGCGCTGGCCTTCGCCGTAATCCCGCGCGACGGCCGGCCGGCGCTTTATGTCGACGGCGCCAAGCTCGATAACGCCGTCCGCTCTGCACTGGAAGAATTTTCCGACGTGCGCGCGCCGGACGACCTGACGCGCGATCTCGCCGCGTTGAAAGACAAAACGGTACGGCTCGATTCCGGCAGCGCCGCCGACGCGTTGACGCGATTGATCGCCGACAATGACGGCAAGCCGGTGCGCGGCGCCGATCCGATCACGCTGATGAAGGCGGTGAAGAACCCCGCCGAGATCGCCGGCATGAAGGCGGCGCACAAACGCGACGGCGTCGCCATGGTGCGGTTCCTGCATTGGCTCGACGGCGCGGCCGCCTCCGGCACGCTGACCGAGATCGAAGCCGTCGCTGCACTTGAAAGCTTCCGCTGCGATACCGGGCGGCTCAAGGACGTCTCGTTCCCGACCATTTCCGGCTCCGGTCCGAACGGCGCGATCGTGCATTACCGCGTCACCGAAGGCTCCAACCGCACCATCGGCAACAACGAACTTTTCCTGATCGACTCCGGCGCCCAATACGAAGACGGCACCACCGACATTACCCGCACCATCGCCGTCGGCACGCCGAGCGAGGAAATGCGCGACCGTTTCACCCGCGTGCTGCGGGGCCATATCGGCATCGCCACGGCGGTGTTTCCCGAAGGCACCAGCGGCGCGCAGCTCGATCCATTTGCCCGCCTCGCGCTGTGGCAGGCCGGGCTCGATTTCGACCACGGCACCGGCCATGGCGTCGGCAGCTATCTGTCGGTGCATGAAGGGCCGGCGCGCATTTCGAAATTGGGAACCGTGGCGCTCAAGCGCGGCATGATCTTGTCCAACGAGCCGGGCTACTACAAGACCGGCGCCTATGGCATCCGCATCGAGAACCTGGTGCTGGTGACCGCCGCGCCCGCCCCCGACGGCGCCGAGAAACCGCTCAACCAATTCGAGACCCTGACGCTGGCGCCGATCGACCGCCGCCTGATCCTGACGCGCATGCTGACCGCCAAGGAGCGCGCCTGGATCGACGCCTATCATGCCCATGTCCAGATCACGCTGAGCCCGCTGCTCGACGCGCCGGCGCAAGCCTGGCTCGAGGCCGCGACAAGGCCTCTCGCAGCGATATGATTTCCAACGCCGCCATCCTTTCTTCACCTCCCCCCTTGAGGGGGAGGTCGGCGAGCAGCGCGAGCTGCGAGCCGGGTGGGGGGTATCTTTAAGCCGTGCAAGAAAACACCCCCCTCCCCAACCCTCCCCCTCAAGGGGGGAGGGAGAAGCAAGGTTCGCAGGCCACGCCATGGCGACTGCTGGCGCTGCTGATGGCCATGACCGCCATCGGCCCCGCGACGCTCAACATGGTGGTGCCCGCGCTGCCCGGGCTGACGCGGCAACTCGCCACCGACACCGCCACCGTGCAGCTGACGCTATCGCTGTATCTGTTCAGCCTCGCCACCGCGCAACTTCTGCTCGGGCCATTATCCGACCGCTTCGGCCGCAGGCCGGTGGTGCTGGCGGGCCTCGCGATCGCAGTGGTCGCTTCGCTGGGCGCCATCGCCACCTCGTCGATCGGCGCGCTGATCGCGATGCGCATCGTGCAGGCGATCGGCGCCGCGACCGGCATCGTGATGGGCCGCGCCATCATCCGCGACCTGTTCGACCGCGACCGCGCCGCCGCCATGCTCGGGCTGGTCACCACCGCGATGGTGATCGCGCCGATGGTGTCGCCGCTGATCGGCGGCATCCTCGACACCGCCTTCGGCTGGGAGGCGATCTTCCTGTTCCTCGCGGCGTTCAGCGCCATCGTGCTGACCTGGGCTTTCACCGTGCTGCCGGAAACGCGGCCGGACACCACCGCGCATACGCCGGCCGGTCTGTGGCAGGACACACGCAGCCTGCTCGGCACCGCGAAATTCCACGGCTATGTGCTGGCCGGCGCGCTGGGGTCGGCGCCGTTCTTCACGTTTCTCGGCGGCGGGCCGCACGTGGTGGTGACGCTGATGGGCCGCTCTTCCGCCGAATTCGGCATGTGGTTCGCGGTGACCTCGCTCGGCTATATGAGCGGCAATTTTTCGGTGTCGCGGCTGTCGCAACGCTTCGGCATCCACGTCCTGATCATCGCCGGCATCGGCTTCGAGTTGCTCGGCGCCGTGCTGACCGCGATCCTTGTCGCCACGATGCCGAACGGCGGGCCGGAGATTATTTTTCTGCCGCAACTCGTGATCTCGTTCGGCAACGGCCTGATGCTGCCCAACTGCATCGCCGGCGCGATCAGCGTGCGGCCGCAGGCGGCCGGCACCGCCGCCGGCATGACCGGCTTCACGCAGATGGCGATCGGCGCCGCCTCGACGCAGATCGTCTCGATGTTGCTGGCCGGCACGTCGAGCGCGATGCCGATGGCGTGGATGATGCTGCTGGTGTCGATCGCGGCCGCCGTGGCCTTCGGCGCGCTGGTAAGGCGCTAGCCTTTCGCTCCGATTCAAATTTCAAACAGCCCGCCTTCGCTTGCGCTTCGGCGCGGCAAGCAGGCGTGATTCATCGCCCGTATTCTTTGCGGCGCCGGGTACGCCGTCGTCTGATTTCGTGCCCCTCGAAAAATCGAGGGGATGGAGCACCGAGCGGCGCATCCATTCCTTATGTGCGCACACCGTTGCCAGTGTGCGGCGCCTCTCGGCGCTCCATCACGGCGATTTCTGTCCTCGGGTCCGCGTTTCCTGGTTTATGGACCGGTCCGGCGGGCTTCCACGTCACCCC
>Ga0193699_10000310_pt1 | contig 22308 bp, 15 predicted proteins | sample L3c2metaG_FD_160095 | JGI IMG/M metagenome (GOLD analysis project Ga0193699, IMG submission 160095) | Soil microbial communities from a riparian zone of the East river system, Colorado, United States - L3c2 | ecosystem: Environmental > Terrestrial > Soil > Riparian zone | place: USA: East...
CGGGCCGACGACCGGGCTCCATTTGTCGTCGACATGAACGAGACAGGTCGCGCAGGTGCAGGCGCCGCCGCATTCGGCGACGATGCTGGTGACGTCGTTGCGCTGTGCGGTTTCCATCACGGTCGCGCCGAGCTCGGCATCGACGGTGTGCACGGTGCCGTCATGTTCAATGTACGTAACTTTGGGCATCACGCCACTCCCAGCTTCTTCTGCAGACTGGTCGACGACGTCGTGTACTGGAACACCAGCCGCTTTTCGGGATGCACATAGTGGTGCACCCGCTGCGCCATCAGCGCCGCTTCGTGGAAGCCGGACAAAATCAGCTTGAGCTTGCCAGGATAAGTATTGATGTCGCCGATGGCGAACAGGCCGGGCTTGCTGGTCTCGAAGGTGCTGGTATCGACCGGAATGAGTTCGTCTTCCAGGTCGAAGCCCCAATTCGCCACCGGGCCGAGCTTCATCGTCAGGCCGAAGAACGGCAACATGGCGTCGACCTCGACGCGGCTGATCGCGCCGTCGGCGCCCTTGATGCTGGCCGCGGCGAGCTGGCCGTCGGCGCCTTCGAGGCCCGACACCTGACCGATCTTGAGATCCATCGCGCCCGCCGCGACCAGCGCGCGCATCTTGCTGACGCTCGCCGGCGCGCCGCGGAAATCGTCGCGGCGATGAACGAGCGTGAGGCGCTTGGCCACCGGCTGCAGATTGAGCGTCCAATCCAGCGCGCTGTCGCCGCCACCGACGATCAGCAAATTCTTGTCGCGGAACGCGTCCATCTTGCGCACCGCGTAATGCACCGACTTGCTCTCATACGGCTCGATGCCGGCGATCGGCGGGCGCTTGGGCTGGAACGAGCCGCCGCCGGCGGCAATGACGACGGCCTTGGCTTCGAACACTTTGCCGCCGTCGGTGGTGACGCGAAAAACGGGATCGCCGATGTTCTCGATGGTCGTTACCATCTCGCCGAGATGGAAGGTCGGATGGAACGGCTTGATCTGCTCCATCAGCGCTTCGCTCAGGCCCTGGCCGGTGATGAAGGGAATCGCCGGAATGTCGTAGATCGGCTTTTCCGGATAAAGCTCCGCGCACTGGCCGCCGACCTTGTCGAGGATGTCGACCAGGTGGGTTTTGATATCGAGCAGGCCGAGTTCAAACACGGCAAAAAGCCCAACCGGCCCCGCGCCAATGATCAGTACGTCGGTCTTGATCGCTTTGCTCATTCGTATCGTCCCTTAAGCCAACTGCCTGATGCGACTATCGGGAATTGCCAGGAGGCGCAATAGTTCCGCCAGATTCTCCTCCGGCGGCTTTCCGGTGGTGGTCAGCGCCGCTTCCGCCCTGGCGTAAAGCGGCTCGCGGCTCTTGAGAATGGAAATCAGGTCTTCCATGGCGCGCGCGCTATTGGCCATGGGCCGCATGTCGCCCTGCGCCATCACGCGCTTCATGTGCTCGTCCGGCTCGGCGCGCACCCAGACCGTGAAGCACGACGACAGCAGCAGTTCGAGCGTGCCCGGCTCGGTGACGATGCTGCCGCTGGTGGCGATCACGAAGGCGGGGTGCTGGCGCAGCACGTCGTCGAGCGCGTCGCGTTCGGCGCGGCGGAACGTTTCCTGGCCGAACATGTCGAAGATCTCGCTCAACGTCGCGCCGCTGCGCCGCTCGATCTCGCGGTCGAGTTCGATGAAGGGAATGCCTAGGCGATCGGCCAAGAGCGCGCCCAGCGTCGACTTGCCGCCGCCGCGCAAACCGATCAGCGCGATGCGCCGACGACGCACATCCTCGGAGGGCGAGGAAAAATGCTCGGTGACGAGCTTGCGGGCTTCTACGAGCATGTCCGGGGACAAACGTTCGAGAAATTGCGTCAGCAGCACCAGATCTAGCGGTGGTTCGGCGCCGTCATGCACAAGCTGGGAAACCGGCAGGCCGATCGCTTTGGCGACGCGCCGCAGCAGCACGATGGAAATATTGCCGAGCCCCGCCTCAAGCTGGGCGAGGTAGCGCTCCGAGACTTTCGCGTGCTGGGCCAAGGCCTTGCGCGTCATGCCGCGCTGATTGCGCAGCACGCGGACGCGCTCGCCGAGCTGGCGCAGATAGGCGTCGGTGCCGTTTGACGGCAAGACTTTGGCGCGAGGCGGTTTCATCACCCCAGGGTAACATGCATTATAATGCCAAGCAAGGCTTGATCTTTGTACTTTTAAATCGACGCGGTTGTCGCATCGCCGTCACGGTGCTATGAGTATGCAAAATAATGCATGCAGGGAGCAGTCCCATTATCGACTTCCAGACCGACCCCGCGCGCTACCGCCACTGGCGCATCGAGCCCGACGGCGACATCGCCTACCTGATCATGGACGTCGACCAGGCCGGCGGCCTGTCGGACGGCTATGAGCTCAAGCTCAATTCCTACGACCTCGGCGTCGATATCGAACTGAACGACGCCGTGCAGCGGCTGCGCTTCGAACATCCGGAGGTGCGTTGCGTCGTCATCAAGTCCGGCAAGGACAATGTGTTCTGCGCCGGCGCTAATATCCGCATGCTCGGCAAGGCGACGCACGGCCACAAGGTGAATTTCTGCAAATTCACCAATGAGACGCGGCTGGCGATCGAGGATGCGTCGGAGAATTCCAAGCAGATCTACATCTGCGCGATCAACGGCAATGCCGCCGGCGGTGGCTATGAGTTGGCGTTGGCCGCCGATCACATCATGCTGGTGGATGACCGCCGCTCGGCGGTGGCGCTGCCGGAGACACCGCTGCTGGCCGTGCTGCCGGGCACCGGCGGTCTCACGCGCGTTACTGACAAACGCAAGGTGCGGCGCGATCGCGCCGACGTGTTCTGCTCGATCGAGGAGGGCGTTCGCGGCGCCAAGGCCGTCGAATGGCGGCTGGTCGACGAAGTGGTGCCGAATTCCAAATGGAAAGAGACGGTTAGCGCGCGGGCGCATGAAATTGCGGCGCGTTCAGACCGGCCAGATGGCGGCAAGGGCATTACACTCGGCGCGCTCGACCGCCAAATGGCGGCCGACCGGGTGGGGTATTCCCATGTCGAGGTTGAAATCGACCGCCCGCGCGGGCTGGTGACCATCACGGTGCGTGGGCCTTCGCAAGCTGTGCCGGCCTCGATCGAGGCCGCGCATGCGCTCGGCGACAAGTTTTGGCCGCTCACGGTGGCACGAGAGTTGGAAGACGCCATTTTGCACTTGCGCGCCAACGAACCGACCATTGGCGTGGTGTTGCTGCGGACAAATGGCGATGCCCAGGCCGTGCTCGACCACGATGCGTTTCTCGAGAACGCCAATGGCGATTGGCTGTTGCGTGAAATCCGGCATTACCTCAAGCGCACGCTCAAGCGCATCGACGTCACGCCGCGCAGCTTCATCGCGCTGATCGAACCGGGCTCGTGTTTTGCCGGCACGCTCGCCGAACTCGCGTTTGCGTCGGACCGGTCCATCATGTTGGTCGGTACCCGCAAAGGTGACAACCGCCAGCCCGCCGCGATCACGCTCAGTGCCGCCAATTTCGGCGCGTGTCCGATGGGCAACGGCCTGACGCGCTTGGAAACGCGCTTTCTCGGCGAGCCCGATACGCTGGTTCAAGCCAAAGCCAGGATCGGCACCGCCATTGAAGGCGAAGATGCCGCCGAACTCGGTCTCGTCACTGTGGCCTACGAAGATTTCGATTTCGACGACGAGTTGCGCGTGATGCTCGAAGAACGCACCAGCTTCTCGCCGGACGCCATGACCGGCATGGAAGCGAACCTTCGCTTCGCCGGCCCCGAAACCATGGAAACCAAGATTTTCGGCCGCTTGACCGCCTGGCAGAACTGGATTTTCCAGCGGCCTAACGCCATTGGCGAGCAGGGCGCGCTGAAGCTGTACGGCAGCGGCGTATCGCCGACTTTTGCCAAAGAACGTGTGTAGAGGAGGATGTCGCCATGAACATCAACATCGCAGCGGTCGATTATGACGGCCTGATCCCGAACAATGTAGCACTCGGCCAGGACGAGCGCGTCAAGCGCGCGCTGGAGAAGTGGCATCCCGGCTACATCAATTGGTGGAACGATATGGGGCCGGAAGGCTTCCAGGAATCGCTCGTCTATCTGCGCACCGCGGTCAGCGTCGATCCCAAGGGCTGGGCCAAGTTCGACTACGTGCGCATGCCGGAATACCGCTGGGGCGTGTTGTTGGCGCCCGCGCATGAGGGCCGCAAGATTCCGTTCGGACGCCACAAAGGCGAGCCGGCCTGGCAGGACGTGCCGGGCGAATACCGCGCCATGCTGCGGCGCTTGATCGTGATTCAGGGCGACACCGAGCCGGCGTCTGTCGAACAGCAGCGTTACCTCGGCAAGACCGCGCCGTCGCTCTACGACATGCGCAACTTGTTCCAGGTCAATGTCGAGGAGGGCCGTCACCTCTGGGCGATGGTCTATCTGCTGCAGAAATATTTCGGCACCGACGGCCGCGAGGAGGCGGAGGCCTTGTTGCAGCGCCGCTCCGGCGATGCCGACACGCCGCGCATGCTCGGTGCCTTCAACGAGAAGACGCCGGACTGGCTGTCGTTCTTCATGTTCACGTTCTTCACCGACCGCGACGGCAAGATGCAGCTCGAGGCGTTGGCGCAATCCGGCTTCGACCCGCTGTCGCGCACCTGCCGCTTCATGCTGACCGAGGAAGCGCACCACATGTTCGTCGGCGAGACCGGCGTGACGCGCGTCATCCAGCGCACCTGCGAAGCGATGAAGGAAGCGGGCATCAGCGATCCGAACGAGATCGCGAAGGTCCGCAAGCTCGGCGTCATTGACCTGCCGACCATCCAGAAGAAGGCCAACCTGCATTTCTCGCTGACGCTCGATCTGTTCGGCAATGAGATATCGACCAATGCGGCGAACGCCTTCCACTCTGGCATCAAGGGCCGCTACCGCGAGGACCGGCTCAAGGACGATCACCAGCTCGAGGGCGCCACTTATCCGGTGCTCCGCTTGGTCGATGGCAAGATTCAAAATGTCGAGGCGCCGGCGCTTTCGGCGCTCAACATGCGGCTGCGCGACGACTACGTTGTGGACTGCAATGCCGGCGTCGGCCGCTGGAACAAGGTGATCGAGAGCTTCGGCATTCCGTTCCAGATCAAGTTGCCGAATGTCGCCTTCCACCGCCATATCGGCGAATTCTCGTCGATCAAGGCGGATGTCGGCGGCAATATGCTAAGCGACGCTGAGTGGACGAGCCGTCGTGGCGAGTTCCTGCCGTCCGACAGCGACAAGGACTTCATCGAAAGCCTGATGCAGCCGCAGTTCGAGCCGAACAAGTTTGCGAGCTGGATCGCACCGCCGAAGGTCGGCATCGACAACAAGCCGGGCGAGTTTGAATACGTGAAGATCGCCTAATTCGTCATTCCGGGGCGCTCGCGAAGCGAGCGAACCCGGAATCCAGGGGCGACACGGGATGTGGCTCTGGATTCCGGGTTCGCGTAAGAACGCGCCCCGGAATGACAATCATTTAAACTTCGCGATCACCTCGGCGGGAATCGCCGCCGTGGTGATCTTGTCGGGATCAGTCCTGTTGCGCACGGCCCAGACGCGCGTCTCGCCGCCTTCAACCGCGATCTCGCCGGCAATCGAAATGAGGTGCTCGACGTCGAAGCTCGAGCGGCGGAATTCCTTGATCCGCGAGGCGATTTCGATGACGTCGCCGAATTTGGCCGGCTTCATGAAGTTGGCGCGCGCGTCCACCAAAGCGATGCCGATGATGCCGTACGCCGCCGTGAGGTCTTGCTGCTTCACGCCGAGCGCAGTCTCGAACAGCATCCATGTGCTGGCGTCGAACATCTCGAAGAAGCGCGGATTGAAGACGATGCCTGCGGGATCGCAATGGCCCCATTCGATGGTCAGTTGCCGGCGATAGACGAGCACCCACTCACTCCGCTATTTGGCTTTGCGCGGCCGCTTCCACTCGACCACTTCCTGCGCCAGCAGTTCGATCTTCGACGAACGCCTTCGGCTGCGCATCGCGTGCGGCGGCGCCACTGGCTCGTGCGGTGCTTCGTCCAGTTCATCCATCAGCCAATGCAACTCCTCGTCAGCGATCAGCCAGCGTTCCGGCGCAAAACGCGTCAGCGAGAACGGCTTGGAAAACTCCAGCATCGATTTCTTGCCGCCGGGCAGACAATATTCATGGGCAAAGCTCATCGCCAGTTCGCGGGGGCTGCGATAGATCGGATCGCGCCAGCGCAAAATGGCGTGGTTGGTCTTGCTGATCGCGCCCCACAATCCGCGCTGCTTGAACAGCGTGACGATGTGATCGTGGTCGCTCGGCAATGACCGGATGTCCATCAGCCAGGCGTCTTCGCCATGAAATGCCAGCACGGCGGCGGCGAACAGCGCGCCCTCGGCGCAATGCGCCACGCGGTCGCGCATCGTGCGGCGCGGCGACATGATGGTGTCGCCGTTCGGCTCGAAATTGGCCGGCAGCCGGTCGAGAAAGGTCTGGATTTTCTGCGGGCTATCGAGCCGCGCGAATAGGCGGCGTTCGGCGGGGGTCAGCAGCTTGCGCAGGCGGGTGCGATAGGCGGGTCTAGGCATGGCCTGCATGGTTTCGCACAAAAAATTCCCCGGAACCGGTGGGACCGGCGTTCTCCACAACGCCGTTTTGAGAGAAGAGATATTCGCCCAGCGCACCCCTCACTAGAAAAAGCCTCTTATTTTCAGGCACTTATTGCTGTTTATAGAACAAGTCTTCTATTTAGACGCTCTCTCTGAACGTACGGAGCGCCCATGACCGATTTTCCTTATGAGCCGTTGCCGCATATGCCGCGCCTGTCGGGCGGCGGCTGGGCTCTGGCGCTCGCCACCGCGTTCATCGTGCTGATTATCGCCGGCGTTCTGCCACGTCTCCTCGGTTGAGGCCGAACTAACAACTGAGCGAGTACCCGTATGTCGCCGATCCCGAAGACTGCCCCGTTCCAAGACGAGGAGATCGATCTCCTCAATCGCGTCGTTGGACCGGCGACGCCGATCCAGCGCGCATGGCTGGCGGGATTTCTGGCGGGCCTGGATGCTTCGGCCGCGCCGGGAGCGGCTCAGCCCGCGGCGCCGCCGCGTCCTGCCGAGCCGATCAACATTGTTTACGCCAGCGAGTCCGGCAATTGCGAGACGCTCGCCAACGATCTGGCCAAGACGGCGCGCAAGAACGGCCTGAAGCCGACCCTCATCGATATGGCCGACCTCGATATGGCCGCGCTGACCTCCGCCAAGCGGCTGGTATTCATTGCCGCCACTTGGGGCGAGGGCGAACCGCCGGCCCGCGCCATCCGCGCCTATAACGAACTGATGGGCGAGGGCGCGCCGCGCCTCGATGGCATCGAATTCGGCGTGCTGGCGCTGGGCGATACCGCCTACGTGGAATTTTGCGCCATCGGCAAGAAGATCGACGAACGGCTCGCGGCTTTGGGCGGCAAGCGCGTCGTCGATCGCGTCGATTGCGATCTCGATTTTGCCGCTCCTGCCACCGAGTGGATCGGCGAAGCGGTCAAGGCGCTGGCGCCGCCGGCAGGCGTCGGTGGCGGCCGTGTCATCGAAGTCGATTTTGGCGCCAAGCCTTTGGCCTCGCCCAATACCGATATCGTCGAGGCCGAGGTCACCGAGCACGTCAATCTCAATTCGTCGCGCTCCGACAAGGAAACGATCCACCTCGCGCTCGCCTTCGACGGCGTGGCGCCGGCCTATGAGCCGGGCGACTCGCTCGATCTCTATGCTGAGAACGATCCGGCCTATGTCGACGAATTGTTGAAGTTCGCAGGCCTCACGGGCGACGACAAGCTGCGCGCCGAGTTCATCAGCTCGCGCGACGTCACCACGCTGTCGCTCAAGACGGTCGAGACCTATGCCGCGCAGACCAACCACCAATACGTCAAGGCGCTGATCGAGGCCGGCGAGGCCAAGGAGTGGATTGTCGGCCGCCAACTCATCGATTTGATCGAGATGTTCCGGACGACCGTCACGGCCGACATTCTGCGCGCCGTGACCCGGCCGCTGGCGCCGCGCGCCTATTCGATCGCGTCGTCGCGCTCGGAAGTCGGCGAGGAGGCCCATCTGCTGATTTCGGCGGTGCGCTATGACAGCCACGGCCGCTCCCGCAAGGGCGTCGCCTCGAACTACGCCGCCGATCGCATCAAGCACGGAGCCAAGGTGCGGGTGAAGCTCAAGCCCAACAAGCATTTCGGCCTGCCGGCGTCCGACAAGGACATCATCATGGTCGGCCCCGGCACCGGCGTCGCCCCGTTCCGCGCCTTCGTGCAGGAGCGCCGCGCCAAAGAGGCCAAGGGCCGCAGCTGGCTGTTCTTCGGCGACCGCCAGTTCACCCATGACTTCCTGTACCAGCTCGACTGGCAGGACGCGCTCAAGGACGGCGCGCTGACCCGCATGGACGTCGCGTTCTCGCGCGACACGCCGGAAAAGGTCTACGTCCAGAACAGACTGTGGGACCGCCGCCAGGATCTGGTCGAATGGCTCGATGCCGGGGCGAGTTTCTACGTCTGCGGCGATGCCAAAAACATGGCAAAAGACGTCCGTGCAACGCTGGTTCGCGCCTATGCGGACGTCAAGGCGTTGACGCCGGAAGCGGCCGAGCAGATCGTGGCCGGGCTGGAGCGCGACAAGCGCTACCTGCAGGACACCTACTGATCCTGCTGAGCCGGCCGGACGATCTTCAAGGAACGCTAAAATGACCGACGAATTGTCGCGCAACGAGCGCATCAAAGAGGCGAGCGATTACCTGCGCGGTACGCTCGCCGAAGGCCTGCGCGAGGAAATCACCGGCGCGATCGTCGAGGACGATCAGCAGCTCGTGAAGTTCCACGGCATGTATCTGCAGGACGACCGCGACCTGCGCTCCGAACGCACCCGCAAGAAAATGGAGAAGGCTTTCTCCTTCATGCTCCGCGTGCGGATTTCGGGCGGCGTGCTGTCGACCGCGCAATGGCTGGCGCTCGATCACATCGCGCGGACCTACGGCAACAACACCATGCGGCTGACGACGCGGCAGACGGTGCAGTTGCACGGCATCATCAAGTCGAACCTCAAAGCGACGATGAAGGCGATCGACCAGGCTTTGCTGGGCTCGATCGCGGCCTGCGGCGACGTCAACCGCAACGTCATGTGCGGGGTCAACCCGGACGAAGGCGCGGCGCATGCCGAAGCGATCGATCTGGCGCGCAAAATTTCCGATCATCTGGAGCCGCGCACGCCGGCCTATCGCGAGATCTGGCTCGACGGCGAGAAGATCGCCGGCGGCGAACAAACCGTAGTCGAGCCGATCTACGGCAAGACCTACCTGCCGCGTAAATTCAAGATCGTGATCGCGGTGCCGCCGTCGAACGACGTCGACATCTTCGCGCACGACCTTGGCTACATCGCGATCCGTGACGACGCCGGCGCGCTGGCCGGCTGGAACGTCACCGTCGGCGGCGGCATGGGCATGACCCATGGCGAGCCGGAGACTTATCCGCGCACCGCCGACGTGATGGGCTTCTGCGCGACCAAGGACGCGGTCGCCATCGCCGAAGCGGTCGTCACCGTGCAGCGCGATTGGGGCAACCGGTCCGACCGCAAGCACGCGCGGCTCAAATACACCATCGAAGACCGCGGCCTCGACGCCTTCCGCACCGAAGTAATGCGCCGCGCCGCGGTGCTGCTGCAGCCGGCCAAGCCCTTCACCTTCACTTCGACCGGCGACCGCTACGGCTGGAGCGCCGGCGCCGATGGCACGGGGCACCTGACGTTGTTCGTCGAGAACGGCCGTATTCACGACGTCGCCGGCGCTTCGCAAATGGCGGCGCTGCGCGAGATTGCGAAGCTGCACGACGGCGAATTCCGCATCACGCCGAACCAGAACCTGGTCATCGCCAATATTCCGACCGACAGGCAGGCCGAGATCGAACGCATCGCGCGCGACGCCGGGCTGCTGGCGCCGTGGTCGGGCCTGCGCCGCAACGCCATGGCCTGCGTCGCACTGCCGACCTGCGGCCTGGCGCTGGCCGAGAGCGAGCGTTACCTGCCGGATCTCGTGACGTCGTTGGACAAGAGCCTGGCGGCGCACGGTCTGTCGGCTGACGAGATCGTCATCCGCATGACCGGCTGCCCGAACGGCTGCGCGCGGCCTTATCTCGCCGAGATTGGCTTGGTCGGCAAAGGGCCGGGCCGTTACAACCTGTATCTCGGCGCGGCGTATGACGGCTCGCGGCTGTCCAAGCTTTATGCCGAGGACGTCGAGGATGCCGGCATTGTGTCCGCGCTGGACCCTATCTTTGCGGCCTATTCGGCGGAGCGGCAGAAGGGCGAGCGCTTCGGCGATTTCACTATTCGCGCCGGCTTTGTCGCTGCCACGACCAATGGCGCCGATTTCCACAACAGTACCGGCGCCAAGCGGACGAAATGACCAGCGAACGTAAACCAGCGGAAGCGCGGCCCGAACGTATGGGGGCGCTGGCGCGGCTGCCGGTGTTTCTTTCGCTCGAGGGCAAGCGCTGCGTGTTGGCGGGCGGCAGCGCCGCGGCGTCGTGGAAGGCCGAACTATTGTCGGCAGCCGGCGCGCGTATCGAGGTTTACGCGGCGGAAATATCCGACGAGATGCGGCAGCTCACTGCCGATGCGCCGCGCGGCAAGATCGTGGTCGTTCCGCGCGCCTGGACGCCCGATGACATTCGCGGTGCCGCTGTCGCCATCGGCGCTTTCGAGGACAATGAGGGCGCGGCGCAATTTGCCGCCGCAGCCCGGGCCGCTGGCGTTCCGGTCAACGTGATCGACAAGCCGGCGTTCTGCGACTTCTCTTTTGGCGCCATCGTCAATCGCTCGCCTTTGGTCATCGGCATCTCCACCGACGGCGCCGCGCCGGTGTTCGCGCAGGCAATCCGCGCCAAGCTGGAAGCGCTGCTTCCGAAAGGCTTCGCCAATTGGGCTTCTGCCGCCGCGCGCTGGCGCTCGGTGGTCAAAGACTCGGGACTGTCGTTCGTGGCGCGGCGCAAGTTCTGGCAGGTGTTCACGGCGCATGCCGTGGCCAATCCGGAGCGCGACCCGACCGAAGCCGACTTCGCGCGCTTTGTCGCGGAGGTTAAAGGGCTGGGCGTCGCCGTCGAGAACGGTTCGGTCACGCTGGTGGGAGCAGGGCCGGGCGATCCCGAGTTGCTGACGCTGCGGGCGGTGCGTACGCTGCAATCGGCCGACGTCATTCTGTTCGACGATCTGGTGTCGCGCGATGTGCTCGACTTCGCCCGCCGCGAGGCGCGCAAGATGCTGGTCGGCAAGACCGGCTTCGGCCCGTCCTGCAAACAGGACGACATCAACGCGCTGATGGTGAGCCTGGCGAAGCAGGGCAAGCGCGTCATTCGTCTCAAGGGCGGCGACCCGCTGATTTTCGGTCGCGCGGCCGAAGAGATCGACGCCTGCAAGGCTGCGAACATCGCGGTCGACGTGGTCCCTGGCATCACCGCGGCGCAGGGCGCGGCGGCGAAACTCGGCATCCCGCTCACCGACCGCGATAGCTCCCGCCGTCTGCAATACGTCACCGGCCACGCCCGCAGCGGCAAATTGCCGGCCGACATCGATTGGCGCGCGCTTGCCGATCCGACCACGACAACGGCGATCTACATGCCGGTAAAGACGCTTGAGGCGCTAGTCGCCAAGGCGACCGCCGAAGGTCTCGATCCCACGACGCCGTCGCTGGCGATCTCACGCGCGACGCGACCGGACCAGCAGGTCGTCGCGGCGTCGATCGGCGAGTTGCCGGCACGCATGGCCGAAGCCAACCTGCCGGGCCCGGTGCTGGTGATGCTGGGCCGCATTATCGGCAATGCCGGCGAGCGGGCTGCCGACGCGGCGCTCCGGCCAGCGTCGCTGGCGCGCACGGCTAGCGAATAATCCTGAAGCGATCGCTGTCTTGCGGCCGGGCGGAACGTCCGTCCTGTCGCCAATCCTGCCGCGGGCCTTGCGTCCGATCCTGGGCGCGAACTTGCCTACCCACGAGTTGACGCGCGTCGTGGCGCGGCTCGGGACGCCGTGGCTGGGCCCGGTCTTGGTGGCGATCGTGCTCGATGGTCCGCGCCGCCGTTGGTTTGGCGCGCGGGTTGGCCTGCGGCATCGGGATATCGGCCGACACCGGGATCTGGACCACCGCCGGTTTGGCCGTTTCCTTAACCGCTAAAGCTTCCTTGACCGCGACCGCCTCCTTCAAGACCGGCGCTTGCGCGCGAGGCGCCGGCGCCAGCGAGGCCGCGGGCTCGGGTGCCATCGTCTCCGGGCTCACCGCCGGGAACGTGTCCGGCGAGTAGGCGTAGGCGTTGTACTGATTGTTGCGGATCGCCTGGCTGGCTTCCTGGATGATGCGGTCGCCCTCGCGGCGGTTCTCGTAGGCGCTGCCACGGCCGGTGAACGTCACGGCATAGCTGGGCTTGGCCTTACTCACAGTGTCCACCGTCATGGCGGTGCGGTCGTAGTCGTTCTTGTCGTAAGCGACGATGCCGCGATCGACGAAGGCGGTAGCGAAGTTCGGATTGAGCTTAATCGCCTGATTCATGTCCGCCGTCGCGCGCTCGAACTCGCGCTTGTCGTAGTAGGCGAAGGCGCGGTTGTAGAGCGCCAGCGCATAATTCGGGCTGATCGCCAGCGCCTGACTGTAGTCGGCGACGGCGCGGTCGAATTCGCCGCGGTTGCGGTAGGCGAAGCCGCGGTTGTTGAAGGCGCGGGCGTTCTTCGGATCGAGCTTGATCGCCTGCGTGAAGTCCACGATTGCGACGTCGAACTCGTTCTTGTTGTCGCGGGCGAGGCCGCGCGCATTGTAGGCGGCGGCATAATTCGGATCGAGCTTGATCGCGGCGTCAAAATCCTTGATGGCGCGGTCGAAGTCCCTTTTTTCGTAATAGGCGTTGGCGCGGTTATAGAGCGCGACCGTGTAATTGGCGTTGAGCTTGATGGCCTCGCCAAAGTCGGCGATGGCGCGTTCCGCGTCGCCCTTGTTGCGATAGGCGAAACCGCGGTTGTTGAACGCGACCGCATCTCTCGGATCAAGCTTCAGAGCGGCGTCGAAATCGGCAATGGCCCGGTCATTGTCGCCGCGCATGCCGTGGCTGGTGCCGCGGTCGGTGAAGGTGCCCGAGGCGCTGGGATTGAGCCGCAGCGCCTGGTCGAAGTCGGCAATGGCGCGTTCGAGGTCGCCCTTCAGGCGATAGGCCATACCGCGGTTGCCGAAGGCCGCCGCGTTCTTGCCGTCAAGCCGGATAGCCTGGCCGAAATCGGTGAGCGCGCGGTCGTAGTCGCGCTTGTCGCGATAGGTGAGGCCGCGGTGATAATAGGCGAGGTCGAAATTCGGATTGAACCGGATCGCCTCACCGAAGTCCGCCGTGGCGCGATCGAGGTCGCGCTTTTCGTAATACGCGTGGCCGCGCTGATAGAAGGCAAGCGCGAATTTTCCGTCGAGCTTCACCGCCTCGCCGAAGTCGGCAATGGCGCGGTCGATCTCGCCCTTGAGCCGGTAGGCGATGCCGCGATTGAAGTACGCCATCGCGTTGGTGGGATCGAGCTTGAGCGCGGCGTCGAAATCGGCGATGGCGCGGTCGTGCTCGCCTTTGGCGCCATGGCTCAACGCGCGATCATAGAGCGCGACGGCGAAGGTGGGGTCGAGCTTGAGCGCGGCGTCGAAATCGGCGATGGCGCGCTCGTAGTCGCGCTTGAACTTCAGCGCGTTGCCGCGATTGTAATAGGCCACCGCGTAAGCCGGGTTGAGCCTGATGGCCTGGTCGAAGCTCTGGATGGCGCGATCCAGGTCGTTCTTTTCGCGCAGCGCCAGGCCGCGATTGTAGAAGGCGAGGCTGTTGCGGCCGTCGAATTTCACCGCCTGCTCGAAATCGACGAGCGCGCGGTCGACATCGCCCTTGGCGGCATAAGCGACGCCGCGGTCGTTGTAGCCCTGCGCATACTCGGAGTTCAGCTTGAGCGCCTGCGTGAGGTCGGCAATCGCGCGGTCGAAATCGCGCCGGTTGGCATTGGCATTGCCACGGTTGTTCAGGGCCAGGACGTCGGCCGGATTGATCTTGACGGCGCTGTCATAGTCGGCGACCGCCGCGGCGTAGTCGCCTTTGTCGTATTTGGCGTTGGCGCGATTGTAATAGGCGACCGCGTAGCCGCCGTTCAGCTTGACGGCCTGGTCGTAGTCCGCGATGGCGCGGTCGAGTTGACCCTTGGCGGCGTGCGAAATCGCGCGATTGTTGAACGTCGGCGCGTATTGGGCGTTGAGCGCGACGGCCTGGTCGAAGTCGGCGACGGCGCGGTCCGCCTCGCCTTTTAAGCCGTAGGCGACGCCACGGTCATTATAGCTCACAGCTTGGTCCGGGCTCAGCCTGATGGCCTGGGTCAGGTCGCCAACGGCTTTGTCGAATTCGCCTTTGCCGGCCTGGGCGTTGCCGCGGGCGCTATAGGCCTGCGCCAGCCTGGAATTGAGCCTGACCGCCTGGTTGAAGTCCTCGATGGCGCGATCGTAGTCGTGCTTCTCGTGATAGGCGATGCCGCGATTGTAAAACGCGCCGGCGTTCTTGCCGTCGAGCTTGGTGGTCTGGTCGAAGTCCTGGATGGCGCGGTCGTACTCCTCGCGCTCATAGCGCGCGACGCCGCGATCGTAATAGGCCATGGCGTCCTTCGGATTGAGCCGGATCGCCTGATCGTAGTTGGCAATCGCCTTGTCGTAATTGCGCCGCTGGAAGAAGGCATTGCCGCGATTGTAAAAGGCAGCCGAGAAATTCGGGTTGATCTTGATGGCGCGGTCGAAGTCGGCGACGGCGCGGTCGAGGTCGTTCTTCGACGCGAAGCTGATGCCGCGGTCGTTATAGGCGAGGGCAAAGATCGGGCTCAGCCGGATCGGCTGCGCCAGTTCCATAGCGCCGCGGTCGTAGCCGCGCTGGCCGCGGGTATCGCTGCCGCGCGGGCTCGCGGCGAAGGAGTAGTTCGGATTGATCTTGATCGCCGCTTCGAAATCGTTGATGGCGTGCTCGAAATCCTTCTTCTCGTAATAGGCGACGCCACGGTCGTGATAGGCGAATGAATCCTTGGCATCGAGCTTGATCGCCTGCGTGAAGTCGGCGATGGCGCGGTCGTAGTCGTTCTTGTCGAAATAGGCGTTGGCGCGGTTGTAGTAGGCGCCGGCATAGCCTTCGTTGAGCTTGATCGCCTCGGCAAAATCGGCGACCGCGCGGTCGCTGTCGCCCTTGGTGCGATAGGCGAGACCGCGATTGTTGACGGCGACGGCATTCTTCGGGTCGAGCTTGAGGGCGTAGTCGAAATCCTTGATCGCGCCGTCGGTGTCGCCCTTGGCGCCGTAGGCAATGGCGCGGTCGTAATACGTCCGCACATAAGCCGGGTTGAGCTTGATCGCCTGGTTGAGGTCGTCGATGGCGCGCGCGTAGTCGCGCTTGTCGAAATAGGCGTTGCCGCGATTGCTGTAGGCCATCGCATAATTCGGGTCGATTTTGGTCGCCTGGATGAAGTCCTCGATAGCGCGGTTATTGTCACCCTTGGCGCGATAGACCAAGCCGCGATTGTTGTAGGCGGCGGCCTGCTTGCCATCGAGCCGGATCGCCTGGCTGAAGTCGTTGAGCGCGCGGTCGTAGTCGCGCATGTTGCTCAGCGCCAGGCCGCGCGAATTATAGGCCGACGCATTGGTCGTATTGAGCCGGATGACCTGGTCGAGATCCTTGAGCGCGCGGTCGTGAATGCCGAGCGCCTCCAGCGTCTCGCCACGGTTGAGCAGAGCCAGAGCAAAGCCGGCATTGATCGTGACCGCCTGGTCGAAGTCCTTGACCGCGCGTTCCAGCTCACCTTTGGCCTTGAACGCCATGCCGCGGCTGTTGAGCGCCACGTCGTAGCGCGGATTGGTCTTGATGGCGCGGTCGTAATCGGCAATGGCGCGGTCGAGATCGCCTTTGTTCTGATAGATGTTGCCGCGGTTGTTGAGCGCTGCCGCGAAACCGGGATCGAGCTTGATGGCCTGGTCGAGGTCGGCGATCGCGCGGGTGAGGTCGCCCTTGCGCTGGAATAGAATCGCGCGGCTGTTGAACACGCCGGCGTAAGTCGGGTTGAACTTGATGGCCTGCTCGAAGTCCTGCAAGGCGCGGTCGATCATGCCGCGCGCCGCATAGGTATTGCCGCGCTCGGTGAAAGCCGCGGCATATTTCGGGTCGAGCTTGATGGCGAGGTCGTAGTCACGCGTGGCGAGCGTGTAGTCGCCCTTCTGCTGATAGGCATTGCCGCGGTCGACATAGCCGGCGGTGAATTTCGGATCGAGCTTAAGCGCCTGATCGAAATCGGCGATGGCGCGGTCGAAGTCGCGCCGTTCGCGATAGGCGATGCCGCGGCCGTGGGTCGCCAGTGCGTCGCGAGGCTCAATGCGTATGGCCTGGCTCAAATCGGCGATGGCGGCGTCCAACTCGCGCCGTTCGAAATGCGCCAAGCCACGGTTGTAATAGGCGGCGGCGAAGTTCGGGTTGAGCTTGATCGCCTGGTCGAAATCCGGGAAGGCGCGGTCGTCCTCGCGCAGGCTCAGATAGCTGAAGCCGCGCGCATTGAAGGCAGCCGCGTTCTTCGCATCGAGATTGATCGCCTTAGTGAAGTCGGTGACCGCGTTGGCGTAGTCTTTCTTGTCCTGATAGGCGAGCCCGCGATTGAGATAAGTGCCGGCATAGTTCGGATTGACGAGGATCGCCTGATCGAAGTCGGCAATGGCGCGGTCGTAGTTCTGCTTCTTCTGGAAAATGTCGCCGCGGTTGCTCAAGGCGGCGGCGAATTTCGGATCGATGCGCAATGCCTGATCGAAGTCGGCAACGGCGCGGTCGCTATCGCCTTTGGCGTTGTAGGCAAGGCCGCGGACGTTGAACGCGGCGGTGTAATCCGGCTTGTTGTTGATCGCCTGGTTGAGGTCGACGATGGCGCGGTCGTAGTCGCGCTTCTCGTAAAGCGCGTTGCCGCGCTCGAAATAGGCGAAGGCATTGGTGCCGTCAAGCTTGATCGATTGTTCGAGATCGGCCAGCGCGTGTTCGTGGTCGCCGCGGCCGCGATAGGCCATGCCGCGATGATAGTAGGCCAGCGCGTTTTTTGCATCGAACTTGACGGCCTGCGTCAAGTCGCCGATCGCGCGCTCGTCGTCGCCCTTGGCGCGCAGCGCCAGGCCGCGATTGTAGAAAGCCAGCGCGTTCTTCGGCTCGATTTTGATCGACTGGTCGTAGTCGGCGATGGCCTTGTCGGGCTCGCCGCGGGCGGCGTAGGTGACTCCGCGGTTATAATACGACAGCGAGTCCTTGGGATCGAGCTTGATCGCCTGGGTCAGGTCGCGCAACGCCTTGTCGTAGTCGTGCTTCTGGAAAAACGATACGCCGCGATCGTAATAGGCGAGGGCATATTCGCTATCCAGCCGAATGGCCTGATCGTAATTCTGAATCGCCCGGTCGTAGTCGCGCTTGTCGTAGAACGCGTTGCCGCGGTTGTAATAGGCCAGCACGTAATTGCCGTTGAGCAGGATGGCCTGGTCGTAATCCTTGATGGCGCGATCGACTTCGCCGCGGTTGCGATAGGCCAGGCCGCGGTTGTTGTAGGCAAACCCGTCACGCGGATCGAGCAGGATGGCCTGGTCGAAGTCCTGGATGGCACGCTCGACGGCGCCTTTGGCGGCGTAAGCGATACCGCGATCGTTGAGTGCCAGGATAAATTCGGGATTGATCTTGATCGCCTGGTCGAAATCCTGGATCGCGCGCTCGTAGTCGCGGATGTCGCGATAAGCAAGGCCGCGGCTGTGATAGGCGACGGCGTCGTTGCCATTGAGTTTGATGGCGCGGTCGTAATCGGGGATGGCGCGGTCCGGCTCGCCCTTGGCGCGGTAGGCCATGCCGCGATTGAAGTAGGCCAGTCCGGAATTCTGGTTCAGTCCGATCGCGATATTCAGCGTGGCGATGGCGCGCTCATAGTCGCGCTTGTCGTAGTAGATATGGCTGAGCGTGGTCACCGCGACGGTGTTGCGCTTGTCGTATTTGAGCGTCTGCTCGAGGTCGCGCACCGCGCGCTCCGAGTCGCCGCGGTCGCGGTACACCAGCGCGCGATTGAAGTAGGCGTCGGCGTTGCCCGCATTCAATTTGATCGACTCGTCGAAATCGCGAACGGCCTGATCGCTATTGTTATTGGAGCGGTAGGCTTTGCCGCGGCTGAAATAGGCCGCTGCCTTGTCCTTCGCGTTGACTTCGCCGCTGTCGTCGTCGCCTTTGTGCTTCTTCTTGTTCTTGTCGGGCTTCGTCTTGGGCTGTTGATAGTCAATGACCGCTGTGCAGCTTTCGATGCGGACGTCGGCGGAATTTTCTTCGTTGGTGCAGGTCTTCAGTTGCGGGCCGGCGAATGCGTCCGCGGCGGTCAACAGCAGAGCCGTCGCCGCAGCGCAGACGCAGAATGATCTAGCTCCCCAGTCCATACGGCCTCATCTCGCCAGTTGCAGTTGCCTGCGCCTGGCTCGCTTTCTGAATACGAAGATGAAGTTAGATGAAACCGGCGACGAGAGTCGCACGGCCTGAAGAATTGCCCGGGTTAAGATTAATCCGCGCCGCTGCTCTGCGCGTCACGCATTAATAGATTCGGGTTAATGCGAGCGCGCTCGGTGCGTCAAAATGATTGCGGCCGCGACGAGGGCGTCGCGGCCGCAAAATCGAAAAAAGAATTAGGATATTATTTCAGCGCCGCGGCGCGGGCGTTGGCGGCCATTTCCTCAAGCACGTAGTCGGGCGGCATGACGTAAGCCATGACCTTTTCCTTCGCGTAGACCGACTGCGTGACCACGGGGCCGTGATTGCCCGACACCACGATCGGGTTGCCCTGGCCGTCGGTGCCGCGCACGACGCCGACGTGGCCGCTGTTGGGACCCTTGCGATACATGATGGCGATGGCGCCGACGCGCGGGCCGTCGAGCTTCTTGCCGAAATCGAGGAAGGAGCGGGCGGCGCGCGATTTGGTGCCTTTGCCGCCGGCCTTGTGCAGAACGAAGTTCATGAAGTCGGCGCACCAGAGCTTGGTCGGCAGGCCGAGCTGAGAGGCGGTGCGGCCGCGCCAGCGCAGCGCTTCGAGCAGCACGCCGGCAGCGCCCGGCACCTGGGCCGCGGCATCGGCGGCATCGGTGCGGCTACGCGCCATGGTCTCGAGAGGTTCGGTATTGGCGAAGCGCTCATTGCGCTTTTCGGCGGTCGCCTGCGCCGGCGTAGCGACGCCGAGCGCGAAAACACAAATGACCACGGTAGAGATCGATCGTTTCATGTTTCCCATCCTACCGGCTGATCAGCCGGGACTTGCTTGTCTATGGCTTCGTACAACTTCGCGCAGTTTGCGTACGGTTCGCGCCGCTGCGTGGTTAATTCAAGCGACGTATCCTTTCCGTTTTATTCAAGTTGCTGCAAGTCAAAGCACACGTTCGTTCCCCACCGCTTCGCGGCATGGTTAAAGCTAAAATTTTAATTAAATACGAGGCGCTTCAGCGAAGAGTGTAGCGAAGCGGCAAATCAAGATTGAGTTTAGCGTCGGAAATATCACGCGGCGGTGACGGCAGCGGTTGCGAGCGCTCCAACGATGCCAGCGCGTCGCGGTCGAGCACGCTCGACCCCGAACTGCGCACAACACGCGCGTTATGCACTCCGCCGGAGCGATCGACTCTGAAGGACACTTGGACGAGGCCGGTCTCGCCGCGCGAACGCGCTTCTTCAGGGTAACGCTTATTACGCCCAATCTTTGCTGCAACATCCGATATCCAGTTTGGCATCGCGTTGGAGTCGCGCGACGAAGCGCCCGGCAGCGGCGCTGCCGCGCGGTCGGAGCGCTGCGGCGCCGCGCTTGGCGCCCTGGCGACGATTTTCTTTTTATCGGGCTTCTTTTCTTTCGGCTTCTCGACCACTTTCGGCGGAGGTGGCGGCAGGGCCACTTCGGCCTTAGCCTCCGGAGGGGGGAGGTCGACTTTCTCGGTTGGCTTTGGCGGCTCGGGCTCCGGTTCAGGTTCTTCCTGGCGGGCGGCGACCTGGTCGGGCGGCATGTCATTGGGAACGACTTCGGGCGCGGCCGCAACCGGGGCGAGATCGATCATGATCACCGGAGCGTTCGCCGCCAGGTCCGAACTCTCATTCCATTTCGCCACCAGCGCCATGGCGCCGGCGAAATGGAAGCAGAGCGCCAACGCAAAGCAGATGCCCCAGCGCCAAGACTCCGGCCATCGCGAAACCGATGGGACGAGCGCGGCGGTCACGGCTTGTCAGCTTCCAGCCCGACCAGCGCCACATGCAGATAGCCGGCGCCGCGCAGTTCGTTCATCAGCGTCATCAGGTCGCCATAAGGCACGGCCTTGTCGGCGCGCAAGAACAGACGCTGCTGTTTGTCGCCGGATGCCGCCTTGTCGAGGGCCGGTGCGAGCGCCGCACGGTTCACCGCGTCATTGTCGAGCGTCAGGCTCAAATCCGCTTTGAGCGTCAGGAAGATTGGTTTGTCGGGCCGGGGCGTGCGTTCGGCGGTGGCAGCGGGCAGGTCGACCGAGATATCCACGGTCGCGAGCGGCGCCGCGATCATGAAAATGATCAGCAGCACCAAAATCACGTCGATGAACGGCGTGACATTGATCTCGTGGACTTCGCTTAACGCATCGTCGCCATGGTCGAGACGTACGCTCATGGTGCTACTCTGCCGCCGCGGCGCGGCGGCGATCGAAAGCGCCGCGATCGAGGTCGCGGCTGATCAGGCGCAAGATCTCCGCCGACGTGTCGGCATGCAATGCGCGATAGCCGGCGATCCAACGCGAGAACATGTTGTACATGACGACGGCCGGGATCGCCGCGACCAGACCCAGCGCGGTGGCGAGCAGCGCTTCGGCGATGCCCGGCGCCACCACGGCGAGATTGGTGGTGTGCGACTTCGAGATGCCGATGAAGGCGTTCATGATGCCCCACACCGTGCCGAACAGGCCGACGAAAGGCGCGGTGGCGCCGATGGTCGCGAGAATGCCGGTGCCGCGGATCATCTGCCGCCCGGCCGCGGCTTCGAGCCGTTCCAGCCGCGATGCGATGCGCTCCTTCACGCCGTCCGGCGACAGCGCATCGGCGGACTGACGCAATTCGGTATCGGCGGCGCCGATCAGCGCCGAGGCCGCGTCCTTGCCGCCCTGCAGATCGCGCACGTCGCTCCAGGCGCGCGCGGCGCCGAGCGCCTCGATTGCCGCGTTCAAGCGGCGGCGGGCGGCGAGCAACTCGATCGCCTTGGCGAACCAGATGGTCCAGGTCAGCACCGACGCAAACACGAGCCCGACCATCACCGCTTTGACCACGATGTCGGCCGCCATGAACATGCCCCAAGGCGACAAATCTTTCGGCAGTCTCAGCATTGCTTCGGGGGCGGCAACGGCAGCGGGCTGTGCCGGCGCGGTGGCTTGTGGCACGGGCGTTGCGGAGGGTGCTGGCTCAACGGCGGTAGGCGCCGCTGCCGGAGCCGGCGAAACCGGTTGCGTCTGCGCCGACGCCAAGGCCGGCAAAAGCAGGCTGATGGCGAGCGCCGCCGCGACCAACCGTCCGCCCCGTAAATTGCGTCGATTAAAGCTCATTCCACTGTCCTTCAGTTCGCCCGTCCGCATAGTGTAACATTATAACATATTCAAGTCACTCCGCCGGTCGCAATTGTGCGGCACCGGTCTTCACCGACTTGCGGGCGGCGCGCTTGCGCAGCCATATGATCACGCCCGTAATCGCGAAAATCGTCGGGAATACGCCCGTCAGGAACACAATCACCGACCAGACCAGCCCGCTATGGCTGCCTTCATGGATCCAGCGGATCCAGTACGCAGCGCGGTCGCCGGATTGCGGAACGATCGTGGGCGCGGCACGGCCGCCGCGGTCGTCAACCATGACGGTGACGGTCTGGCCACTGTCGGCGCGGGTCAACTGCACGCGCCAGGCGGCACCACGCGCGCCTTCGCCACGCTGCTGCACTGGCAGAAACAGCGTCACCGGATCGGCGTTCGGTTCGGCCTGGCGCGCGATTTCCAATGCGCGATCCGCGGTGAGGGCGGTTTGCCGCATCACATCGCCGTTGAATCCGCCGCGCGCGTTCGGGGTCACGGTTGCCACCGATGACATCACCTCGCGGGCGGTTTGCGGAAACGACAGATAGACGCCGGTGAGCGAAACCGCCGCCAGCGGCAGCGAAATCCAGAAGCCGAGCAGGTGATGCAGGTTGAAGGTGAAATGCGGCGAGCGCGTCCAGCGCAGGGCGCTCAGCAGA
>Ga0193699_10000311_pt1 | contig 22284 bp, 21 predicted proteins | sample L3c2metaG_FD_160095 | JGI IMG/M metagenome (GOLD analysis project Ga0193699, IMG submission 160095) | Soil microbial communities from a riparian zone of the East river system, Colorado, United States - L3c2 | ecosystem: Environmental > Terrestrial > Soil > Riparian zone | place: USA: East...
TCGGGATGCGCCTTGTCATGTGCGGCGAGTTCTTCCTTGATCCGCACCAGCCACTCGTCGAGCAGCGCGGGCGGACGCGCGTTCAGCGCCGGAAACGAACCGACAATCCCCGCCTTGCACTGTGCGATCACGAGATCGGGCACGGAAATGATGAACAGCGGCGCACCGATCACGGGAATCGACAGACGGCCCTCGAACAAGGCAGGCATGGACATCGGGAAAAATCCTTCGGGTTATTAAGGCAAGATTCTGAGAAGTCGTGATGCATTGGCCTGAAAGATGCCAGACATCATATCAACAATGCAATCGCGCTCGGGGATGAGCCCGATCCCGGAGCTATTGGCACAGCGCGCGGGTGACGTAATTTTCGGTGCGGCAATCGCCCGCCTCCCGTTTATGCCCCGGCAAATATACCTTGGCCGAGCATTTCTCCGCCGCATCGGTATTGAGGCTCTGGCCTTCCTTGTGGCCTTTAGACTGGCAAAGCTTGTCGGCCCCGGCCTTGCAATCCGGCGCACCGTTGGTTGAAACCGGACATCCCATGCGCCCGGTGACTATCAATGACGGCGCGGCCAGGCGCGACAGGCTTTCGCCCGCATCCTTGGAGGCATCCCTGGCGCGGGTGTTGAAATCCTCGATCGCCTCCTGCGGACCCTTCAGGGTGGGCAGGATCGTTTTGGATTTCTCCCACAGTTTTCCGATTTCGTTGATCAGGCCAGGATTTTCGTCCTGCACCGGCGACAGCGATGACGCCGGCAGTTCTTGCTGAGCCGGCCGATCCGGCACCGCCTGCTGGGCCGGCGTCTGCACGCCGAGTATAGGTGGTGGAGGCGCCGCTTGCGGCCAGCCTGCGCCCGCGGCCATCACCAGCATCGACAGTGCCGCCGCGAGGGTCGCAGCAGGCGACCTTGACTGCGCCATGGGTTGGCCGACTCGATCAGGCATGAGCTCGAACGTAACCCAAAGCCGCCAGCCGGCAAAGGCTCTCACGACCGCCGTCAGATCAATCGGTATGCGATATAAAATCCGAGCACTAGGACAGCGGCTCCAATAGCAACCCACAGGCCTAACCGCTTTTCCAGCTCTGCCCGAATGAAGTCTCCGTACCTGTTGAGCAGGACAGCGACTATGAAGAACCGCCCGCCGCGCGCAACGATTGAGCACAAGATAAACAGCCAGATGTTGTAGCCGGCAAATCCCGAGGTGATGGTTACGAGCTTGTAGGGGATCGGCGTCAAGCCCTTCACCAGGATGATCACGGCACCCCATTCGGCATATGACGCGCGAAAGGTTTCGACCTTATCGGTGAGGCCGTAGAGCGTGATGAGCCAATGCCCGACCGAGTCATAAAGCAGCGCACCGATCGCATAGCCGAGCACGCCACCGGCAACGGACGCGATCGTGCAGACGGTGGCAAACCACCATGCCCGCTTCGGCTGCGCCAGTGACATCGGCAGCAGCATGATATCGGGAGGCACCGGGAAGAACGAGCTTTCAGCGAACGATACGGCTGCCAGTATCCAGAGCGCGTAGGGCTTGTCGGCGGCGTCGATGCACCAATCGTAAATTCGTCTCAGCATGCCGCGATGAACCACCATGGAGCGGATTTGTCCATGCCGGGAATGGGGAGAAATCGAGGAGGTTTAGTGCCGCTTGCGTAAGGAGCGGCCTTCCAGCGCGACAATTCGTCGCCGGACGGGCGAAGGCGCGGCGACCTTGGGCATTTTCGCGGGAGATTTCGGCAGCTTCTCGGCGATTCCGAGCAGATGCTCGCGCCGCTCCATCTCGCGCCAGACGTCCTCGGGCCGGACACCGGCCGACGCCCACAGAACGGTGAGATTATAGAGCAGATCGGCGCTCTCGCGGACCACCGCGTCGGTGTTGCCGTTGACGGCATCGATCACGACCTCGATGGCTTCTTCGGCGAGCTTCTTGGCCATCTTGGCCGGCCCGCGCTGAAACAGCCGCGCGGTTCGCGACGTGGCCGGATCGAGATCCTTGGCCGCGATAACCGCCAGATAGAGCCGTTCGAGCGAATCACTCATCTCTCCAAACTAATCCAAACCCCTCGCCAGCGTGTTAACGGGCGGTTTCTTCCTGCCGGTAAACTTAAAAAAAGCCGCCGGCCGCTCATCGCAGCCGGCGGAATCGATGAGTTGGACAGAACTACGGTTACCAGCCGGCGAGCGGGTGACCGCGGTAGTGGGGCACGCCCGAGTTGCGATAGCCATATCCGCCGTAGCCGCCATAATAGGGGTCACCGCCATAATAGACCGGGCCACCGCCGTAATAGGCGGGACCGCCGCCATAATAATAGTCGTCGCGGTAGTTCTGGGAAGCCGCGATCGCAATCCCGGTGCCGACAATGCCGGCAAACGCGGCAGCCGCTGCGGCGCCACCACCGCCGCCGCCACGATAATATCGGCGTCGGGCGCTGAAGTCGGTGGCATCGCTGGTCCCTGCCGCAGCCGAAGCGCCCTTGCCTGCGGGCGCGGAGCCGGCCTGAGCCGACGACGGCTCGAAGGCGGTCAGCGCCACTGCCGCGACTGTCGCCATGACAGCGGCGCGACTAATATATGAAAACAAACCTTTACGCGCGAACATCTCGATGTCCTCCGTGGGGGTTAGCCTGGCCTGGCAGGCCTCGTGGAGCTAACCACTGGGCCGATATTAGGTTCCCCAATCCGAATGCAGGCTGAACGATAGGTGTCGAAACCGTGGCGCTCATCAACCGTTCAGGTTTGATGCGACAGAATGCCCACTGTCGGCGCCTTCCGACGCCTTCAAACAAACATAGCCGGCGCGGCAACTGGCCTTCCGCCTCCCGAAGTAACCGCAATGCGCGCACATCCGACCATTGCAGTCCGCTGCTTCCTGGCTCTGACAGGCCTGCTCGGTCTTGCGTGGTTCGGCGCGGCGGAAACCCGGGCCCAAGGCGAAACAAGGCAACCGGTCGCGATCCAGTTTTCCCTCGACCGTCCGATCGATGCCAGTGCCGCGCCCTTTGTGCTGGCGGCAACAAGCGGTCTGTTCGGCGCCGAGGGCCTCGCGGTGAGCACCAACATCGCCAGCGGATCGCCGGACGCAATCGCGCGCGTCGCCGCGGGCAGCAGCGATTTCGCGCTGGTCGACATCAACGTGCTGATCCGCTTTCGCGACAAGGCGGATGCGCCGCCGGTCAAGGCGGTGTTCGTGCTGTTCAACAAGGCGCCCTACGCCATCATCGCGCGCAAGAGCCGCGGCATCCGCGCGCTCTCCGACATCGAAGGCAAAACCCTCGGCGTTGCCGAGGGCGACTTCTCGATCTGGTTCTGGCCGGCATTGGCGCATCAAAACGGAATTAAAATCGCCAGCGTGAAGCAGGCCAGATTCAGTGCCGCGGTGCGAGAACCGATGCTGTCGGCCGGCCAGGTCGATGCGGTGAACGGATTTTCGTATTTGGCAGGGGTTAATCTGAGGGACCGCGGCGTGCCCGCGGACGACCTCACCGTGCTTCGATATGCCGACTATGGTTGCGAAGCCTACGGGTTCGCGCTGATCGTCAATCCACGGTTGGCGGCCGCCAGGCCCGAAGCGGTGAAAGGCTTCCTGCGCGCGGTGATCGCCGGCACACATCTGGCCGTCAACGAGCCCGGACGCGCGGCGGATGCAGTCGTCAGCCGGATGGACGGCGGATCCCGCGATCTCGAGCTGGAACGGCTGCGCACGGTGCTTCGCGACAACATCGTCACCGGCGAAGTGAGGCGCAACGGCATCGGTGGCATCGATGCCGCCCGCCTTGACCGCTCGATCGATCAGATGGCCGAGGATTTCAAGTTCCAGAAAAGGCCATCCGCGGCGGATATTTTCGACGATGCCTTCCTGCCGCCGCTCGGCGGCCGCCTGATCAATTGAGTAAAATCTTAGCTGACGCTGTATCTCGCCGGCGATCCCTGATTAGAATACAGCTTAAGATCATCCGTCCCGCTGCCCCCCTTTGAGTCCCCACGGCATGTCCCTGCTTCGGCTTTACACGCGCGTCCTTGAGTTGCTCGGCAAGGAAGCGCGGCTGGGCTGGATCCTGGCCGGCGCCAACCTGCTGCTGGCCGGCGCGCAATTCGCCGAACCCGTGCTGTTCGGCCGCATCGTCGACGTGCTCTCCGGCAAGCCGACCGGGGGGCCGCTTTCGTCGTCGTCGGCATGGCCGCTGCTGGCGGCCTGGGCGGCGTTCGGCCTGTTCACCATTCTGTGCAGCGCGGCCGTTGCCCTTCATGCCGACCGGCTGGCGCACCGCCAGCGCCAGGCGGTGCTGACCAGCTATTTCGAACACATCATGCAATTGCCGCTGACCTTCCATACCGGCACCCATTCCGGCCGGCTGATGAAGGTGATGCTGAACGGCACCGACTCCTTATGGCGGCTCTGGCTCGGATTCTTCCGCGAGCATTTCGCCGCCATCATGTCGCTGGTGGTGCTGCTGCCGCTGGCGCTCTACATCAACTGGCGGCTCGCCATCCTGCTGTTCGCCTTGTGCGTGGTGTTCACGGTGCTGACCACGCTGGTGGTGCGCAAGACCTACGGCATGCAAAGCGAGGTCGAGGCGCATTACAGCGATCTTTCCGCGCGCGCCTCCGACGCGCTCGGCAATGTCGCGCTGGTGCAAAGCTTCGTGCGCATCGGCGCCGAGGTGCAGGGGCTGCGCTTCGTCGCCGACAAGCTGCTGGCGGTGCAGATGCCGGTGCTGTCGTGGTGGGCGCTGGTCACCGTCATCACCAGGGCGTCGACCACCATCACGGTGCTGGCGATCTTCACCGTCGGCATCGCGCTGCATGAACAGGGGCTCACGACCGTGGGCGAGATCGTGATGTTCGTCAGTTTCGCCACCATGCTGATCCAGAAGCTCGAACAGGTGGTCTCCTTCATCAACAACGTGTTCATGGAAGCGCCGCGGCTGGCCGAATTCTTCAACGTGCTGGATGCCGTGCCGGCGGTGCGCGACCGGCCCGATGCCATCGATACCGGCCGGCTCTCGGGCCTGGTCGAATTCAGGGACGTCTCGTTTTCCTACGACGGCAAGCGGCCCGCCGTCGAAGACCTCTCCTTCACCGCTTTGCCCGGCCAGACCATTGCGCTGGTCGGCCCGACCGGCGCCGGCAAATCGACCGCGATCGCGCTGTTGCATCGCGCGTTCGATCCGCAGTCGGGCTTCATCAAGATCGACGGCATGGATGTTCGCGGCCTGACGCTGACAGCGCTGCGGCGGAATATCGGCGTGGTGTTCCAGGAGGCGCTGCTGTTCAACCGCTCGATCGCCGACAATCTGCGCGTCGGCAAGCCCGACGCCACCGAGGAGGAAATGCGGATCGCCGCGGGCCGGGCGCAGGCGCTGGAATTTATCGAGCGCGGCGAACACAAATTCGAGACCAATGCCGGCGAGCGCGGGCGCATGCTGTCCGGCGGCGAGCGGCAGCGGCTGTCGATCGCGCGCGCGCTGCTGAAGGATCCGCCGATCCTGATCCTCGACGAGGCGACCAGCGCGCTCGACGCCGTCACCGAAGCCAAGGTTAACGCCGCGCTCGACGAGGTGATGAAGGGACGCACCACCTTCGTGATCGCGCACCGGCTCTCGACCATTCGCAATGCCACGCGCATCCTGGTGTTCGACAACGGACATGTGATCGAAAGCGGAACTTTCGATGAACTGGTGGCGCAAGGCGGCCGTTTCGCGGAACTGGCAAGGGCCCAGTTCATGGTGCAGGAGACTGCGCGGGCCAGCGTGCAGGCACCGGCGGCGGACAGCGCTTCTGTCAAGATTTAAGTATCGCCAATATTTGACGTATTTCGTCCACGATTTAATCGCACAGCCTCTGTTCTGTCCCTGCAAGCCGGTATAGGTTTGCATCGCCGTAAGCGATGGCGCCGGACACGCTTGACACCCGAACTTCAGATGTCAGACCTCCTCTTCAAGAGGCGGGTCTCAAAGGACCGGAATCGGATAGTGCATTTTCTTCGCCCGTTGCTTCGCAAGCCGTCGTTGAGCTGGATCGGTCTTGTCGCCGCGCTCGCTATTGTTGCGCCGTGCGCCGGGCATGCGGAAGCGCTGCTGGTGGTCGAGGCCGATACCGGAAAGGTGCTGCAGGCCGACAACGCGACCTATCCCTGGTACCCCGCCTCCGTCACCAAGATGATGACCGCCTACGTCACGCTCAAGGCCATCAAAGATGGACGGATGACGCTCGATCAATTGCTCACGGTATCGCCGGTGGCGGCGTCGCAGTCGCCCTCCAAGATGGGTCTTAGGCCGGGCACCCAGGTTACCGTCGAAAACGCGCTGGCCATGATGCTGGTGAAGTCGGCCAACGACATGGCCGTGGTGCTCGCCGAGGGTGTCGGCGGTTCGATCGACGGTTTCTCGGCGCAGATGAACCAGACCGCGCAGCGGCTCGGCATGACGCAGACCAGCTACGTCAATCCGAACGGCCTGCCCGCCGACGGCCAAATCACCTCGGCGCGCGATCTCGCGATCCTGGCGCGCGCGATCATTCGCGACCTGCCGGAATACGAATATTTTTACCACATCCCCTCGATCCGGTTCGGCCGCCGGGTGACGAACAATTTCAACAAGCTGATCGGACGCTATCCCGGCGCCGATGGCTTCAAGACCGGCTTCATCTGCGCCTCCGGCTACAATCTGGTGGGCTCGGCGACGCGCAACGGCAAGCGGCTGATCGCGGTGGTGCTCGGCGCCTCTTCCGGGCAGATGCGCGCGGTGCGCGCCGCGCAATTGCTCGAGCGCGGATTCGCCAATACCGGACTGACGTGGCTGCGTCCCTCGCTCGGCACGGTCGACAATCTGGCGCCGATCGACGCTTCGCCGCCGAATTTGCGCGACGAGATGTGCGGGGGAAAACGCAAGCGCCCCGCCAGCGACGAGGACGCGGAAACCGTCGCCGGCAACGGCGCCTCGAGCAGCGGCGAAACCGCGCTCAGCTTCTTTACCGCCGGACTGCAAGCCCCGTTGGCCAAGCCCTCTGAGCTGCTGGCGTCAGGACCCGTGGCTTCGGAGCCCATGGTCGTCTACACCGGCCCGAAGAAGACCGGCGCCGCCCTGATCGCCGCGGTCGCCGTGGAGACGCAAAAGCAGACCGAGCGGCCTCGCGGAAAAAAGAAATCGCAGATCGCGGCCAAAAAACCGGACGCCGCAGCTGAACCGAAGGCGGAAGCCAAAGATACCGGCAAGGAAGCCAAATCCGAACCGAAGGCAAAACCGGCCGCCAGGCATGCCAGTGCCAAGCCGGAGGCCGCCCCCAAAGCGGCCGAGAAGCCGGTAGCGGTGGCCGACAAGCCGGTTTCCGCCAAGCCGGCCAAGCCCAAGGCCGCTGCCAAGCCTGCCGCAAAACCCGCGCCCAAGAGCAGCGAAGCCAAGCCGGCGGATCAAAAGACCGCCGCGACGCCGCGCAGCTAAGCGGCGGCTTTCGGCCGGGAAGCCGGCCTTTTTAACCTCCCAATGCGTCGATAACGCGCAGCCGCTTGCCATCGGCTGCCGCATTGCTCAATACTGCCCAAAACAAGGCGTCCCGGCCCAACAAACGGGGAACAAAAACGGAGGGGAAGTACCATGGAGCGCATCTGGCTCAAGCAGTATCCGGCCGGCGTGCCCGCGGATATCGACGTCGCCCAGTACTCGTCGCTCGTCGAGTTGCTGGAAGAGAGCTTCAAGAAGTTCAGCGACCGCAAAGCTTTCATCTGCATGGACAAGTCGATCAGCTATCGCGACCTCGACGAGATGTCGCAGGCGCTCGGCGCCTATTTGCAGAGCAAGGGCCTGCAGAAGGGCGCGCGTGTCGCCCTGATGATGCCGAACGTGCTGCAGTATCCGGTCTCGACCGCCGCCGTGCTGCGCGCCGGTTACGCGGTGGTCAACATCAATCCGCTCTACACCCCGCGCGAGCTCGAGCATCAGCTCAAGGATTCCGGCGCCGAGGCGATCATCGTGCTGGAGAATTTTGCCACCACCGTGCAGCAGGTGATTGCGAGAACCGCGGTCAAGCATGTCATCGTCGGCAGCATGGGCGACCTGCTCGGCTTCAAGGGCGTGATCGTCAATCTGGTGGTGCGGCGGGTGAAGAAGATGGTGCCGGCCTGGTCGATCCCCGGCGCGGTCGGCTTCAACGACGCCATCGCCGCCGGCCGCGGCCTGAAGCTGAACAAGCCGAAGCTCACGCTCGACGACGTCGCCTTCCTGCAATACACCGGCGGCACCACCGGCGTCTCCAAGGGCGCGACGCTGCTTCATCGCAACATTCTCGCCAACGTGCTGCAGAACGACGCCTGGCTGCAGCCGGCGCTGAAGAAGCCGCCGCATGTCGAGCAGTTGTTCATCGTCTGCGCGCTGCCGCTCTATCACATCTTCGCGCTGACGGCGTGTTTCCTGCTGGGGATGCGCGCCGGTGGCACCAATCTATTGATTCCCAACCCGCGCGACATGGCTGGCTTCGTCAAGGAGCTGATGAAACATCAGGTCAACTTCTTTCCGGCGGTCAACACGCTCTATAATGGCCTGTTGAACACGCCCGGCTTCGACAAGATTGATTTCTCCAAGCTCAAAATCTCCAACGGCGGCGGCATGGCGGTTCAACGCCCGGTGGCCGACCGGTGGAAGAAATTGACCGGTTGCGGCATCGCGGAAGGATATGGGTTGTCGGAAACCTCGCCAACCCTGACCTGCAATCTGGCTACCGCCGAGAATTTTAGCGGCTCGATCGGCATTCCCGTGCCGTCGACCTACATCTCGATCCGCGACGATGACGGCAACGAGGTGCCGCTCGGCACACCAGGCGAAATCTGCGCCAAGGGTCCGCAGGTGATGTCCGGCTACTGGAACAGGCCGGAAGAGACCGCCAATGTGATGACCGCGGACGGCTACTTCCGCACCGGCGATATCGGCGTGATGACGCCGGACGGCTACACCAAGATCGTCGATCGCAAGAAGGACATGATCCTGGTGTCGGGCTTCAACGTCTATCCCAACGAGATCGAGGAAGTGATCGCGAGCCATCCCGGCGTGCTGGAATGCGCCGTGATCGGCGTCGAGGACGCGCGCTCGGGCGAAGCGGTGAAGGCGTTCGTGGTGAAGAAGGATCCGGCCGTGTCAGCCGAGGACATCATCAAATACTGCGGCACTCAGCTGACCAACTACAAGGTCCCGAAGCAGATCGAGTTTCGGACCGACCTGCCGAAGACCAACGTCGGAAAAATCCTGCGCCGCGAACTGCGCGACGAGAAGAAGGCCGCGGCGGCCTAGTACAGGTCTCTCGACCGTCATTGCGAGCCAACGGGTCGGCGCAAGGCGCCGCCCGATGACAGGCTCCGCGAAGCAATCCAGCTTACTGCGGCGTTGACGAAAGCTGGATTGCTTCGTCGCTTCGCTCCTCGCAATGACGTTGATAGGTCCCGGCCTTGCCACTATCAAACGATGGTGAAGTGGTTTCCTCCCGCCTCGAAAATGCTTTAAGACATCCCCGCACATTCAAGGAGAATTGACGATGACCATCCAAGTTGGCGACAAGCTGCCCGAGGCAAAGTTTCGCGTGATGACGGCGGAAGGTCCGCAGGTCAAGACCACCGACGACATCTTCAAGGGCAAGAAGGTCGCGCTGTTCGCCGTCCCCGGCGCCTATACCGGCACCTGCCACAAGATGCATCTGCCCAGCATTTTTCTCAACGCCTACGCCATCAAGGACAAGGGCGTGAACACCATCGCGATCGTCTCGGTCAATGACGCCTTCGTCATGAACGCGTGGAAGCGCGACACCGACCAGCGCGACGAAGCCACCTTCCTCGCCGACGGCAACGCCGAATTCGCCAAGGCGATCGGCATGGAGCTCGACGCGTCGGGCAACGGCCTCGGCATCCGCTCCAAGCGCTACTCGATGCTGGTGGATGACGGCGTGGTCAAGAAACTCAACCTTGAGCCGGCGCCCGGCAAGGTCGAGGTTTCCGGCGGCGATACGCTGCTTGGGCAGCTGTAACGTCCAGCTTGCGGCGCGAGCGCTCCAATCAAGACCGTCATCGTCCGGCCTGGTCTTCCCCTCTCCCCTTGTGGGAGAGGGTGGCTTCGCGAAGCGAAGACGGGTGAGGGGTCTGTCTCCGCGGATAGAGACCCCTCATCCGGCACGGACTTCGTCCGCGCCACCTTCTCCCACAAGGGGAGAAGGGAAGAGCGCAATCGATCTTCCGCCTCAATCCCCCACTACGTCTTCAGGCGCCCCATCGCCACGCCCTCGCGCGCCAGCTGGTCGGCGCGTTCGTTCGCGTCATGGCCGGCGTGGCCCTTGACCCAGTGCCAGCGCACCTGGTGCTGATGCAGCGCCGCGTCCAGCCGCTGCCACAGGTCGACGTTCTTGACCGGCTTCTTGTCCGAGGTGCGCCAGCCGTTCTTCTTCCAGCCATGGATCCAGCCGGTGATGCCCTGCCGGACGTACTGGCTGTCGGTGTAGAGGTCGACGGTGCAGGGTTTTTTCAGCGCTTCCAGCGCTGAGATCGCCGCCATCAACTCCATGCGGTTGTTGGTGGTGTGCGCCTCGCCGCCCTTCAATTCCTTTTCGGCGTCGCCGAATTTCAGGATCGCACCCCAGCCGCCCGGCCCGGGATTGCCCGAGCAGGCGCCGTCGGTATGAATGACGACCGCCTTTGACGGACTCTCGGATGAACTCACGCCACCAGCCCCGAGGTTTCGACGCCGTAATCGCGCAGGCTGGCCACGCTCTGCTGGAAGCGCAGTTTTCGCACGTATTCCAGCGGATCCTTCGGGCGAACCAGCGCGCCCGGCGGCACATCGAGAAAATCGACCAGCCGCGTCAGCAGGAAGCGCAGCGCCGCCCCCCGCGCCAGCAGCGGCAGCGCGTCCTGCTCGGCCGGCGACATCTCGCGCTCGCGCCGATAGGCGCCAAGAAACGCGCGCGCCTTGGTGACGTTGAACGAACAATCGCTCTCGAAACACCAGGCGTTGAGACAGATCGCGACATCGTAGGTGAGCGCGTCGTTGCAGGCGAAGGTGAAATCGATGAGGCCGGACACCTTCTCGCCGAGGAAGAAAACGTTGTCCGGAAACAGATCGGCGTGGATCACGCCCTGCGGCAGGTTCTTCGGCCAGACGCCGCCCTCGAGATAATCGAGTTCGGCCTCGAGAAACGCCCGCAATCCGTGCTGCAATCGATCGGCGCGCGATGCGGCGGCATCGAACAGCGGACGCCAGCCCGATACCGACAGCGCGTTGGCCCGCGACATCGGAAAGTCGCGCCCGGCGAGATGCATTTTCGCCAGCGCCTGACCGACGCCGGCGCAGTGCGCGGCGTTGGGCTTGCGCGGCCAGATGCCTTCCAGAAAATTGATGATGACGGCGGGCCGGCCGGCCAGTGTGCTCAAGGCGTCGCCGCTTCGGTTCTGCAGCGGTTGCGGGCAAATGATGCCGCGGCCGGCGAGATGCGTCATCAGGCCGAGAAAGAACGGCAGCTCGCTTTTGGCGACGCGCTTTTCATACAGCGTCAGGATGAAGTAGCCGGCCGAGGTGTGCAGCAGGAAGTTGGAATTCTCGACGCCCTCGGCGATGCCCTTGTAGGACAGCAATTCGCCGATGTCGTATTGGTCCAGGAATTCCGCGAGTTCGTCGGCGGCGACGTCGGTATAAACCGCCATCGCGGCTACTCTGCCGCGTCGGGCCGCAGCGAACGCGGCAACGGAAAGAACTCGTTCTCTTCCGCGGCCGAGACCGTCTCCACATGCAGTTCGTAGCGCTCGGCGAAGGCGCCCATGATCTCTTCGACGATCACTTCCGGCGCCGAGGCGCCCGCGGTGATGCCGAGGCTCTTGATGCCTTCGAACTTTTTCCAGTCGATATCGGCGGCGCGCTGCGCCAGGACCGAGACCGGGCAGCCCTCGCGTTCGGCGACTTCGCGCAGCCGCTGCGAATTCGACGAATTCGGCGCGCCGACCACGATCAGGGCGTCGACCACCGGCGCCACCTTCTTCACCGCGAGCTGGCGGTTGGTGGTGGCGTAGCAGATGTCTTCCTTGTGCGGGCCGGAGATGTTCGGAAACCGCTCCTTCAGGAGGGCCACGATTTCGGCGGTGTCGTCGATCGACAGCGTCGTTTGCGTCACGAAGGCGAGATTGTTGGGATCCTTCGGCATGAAAGTCGCGGCATCATGCGCGGTCTCGATCAGCGTCACCGCGCCCGGCGGCAGCTGGCCGAGGGTGCCGACCACTTCCGGATGATGCGAATGCCCGATCAGCAGGATTTCGCGGCCGCGCTTGAAATGGATCGCCGCCTCGCGGTGCACCTTGGTGACCAGCGGACAGGTGGCATCGAGCGAGAAGAAATTGCGGGCGCGGGCGTCCGCCGGCACCGATTTCGGAACCCCGTGGGCGGAAAACACCACCGGCGCGTTGGTATTGTCGGGGATCTCAGCCAGTTCCTCGACGAAAATCGCGCCTTTGGTCTTGAGGCTGTCGACCACATAGCGGTTGTGGACGATCTCGTGGCGGACATAGACCGGGGCGCCATAGATCGTGAGCGCCCGTTCCACGGTGTCGATGGCCCGCACCACGCCGGCGCAGAAGCCCCGGGGCGAACAAAGCACGATTTTCAGGGGTGGTTTGGCTGACATAAGGGCAATCTCGGACCGAATCACCCCTCACCGGCGGCGGGGAACGGTCAATTCAAATAACGACTTGGGACGGCTTTTGGGCGCTGTCAAGGCCGGTCAGCAAACCATTGCGCGGCAAGCCCCGGACGGCTTATATAGGGCGTAATTCCCGTCATCGCTGATGACCACGGCTTCGCCTCCAAAAGAGGTGGGCGAAGCGCAAAGGAGATTTGCCATGAGCAATGCACCGCTGATGCCAAAAGCGACTGCCGTGTGGCTGGTTGACAATACCGCGCTGACCTTCGACCAGGTGGCCGATTTCACCAAAATGCACCCGCTCGAGGTCCGCGCCATCGCCGATGGCGACGCCGCCCAGGGCATCAAGGGCATGGACCCGATTTCGACCGGCCAATTGACCCGCGACGAGATCGAAAAGGGCGAAAAAGACCCGAATTACCGGCTCAAGCTCGGCGAGAGCAAGGTGACGCTGCCGCCGCAAGCCAAGAAGAAGGGCCCGCGCTATACGCCCGTTTCGCGCCGCCATGAGCGGCCGAGCGCGATCCTGTGGCTGGTGCGCAACCATCCCGAGTTGAAGGACGCGCAGATCATGCGCCTGGTCGGCACCACCAAGACCACCATCGCCAGCGTGCGCGACCGCACCCACTGGAATGCCTCGACTTTGACCCCGATGGACCCGGTGACCCTCGGCCTGTGCTCGCAGATCGAACTCGACTTCGAGGTGCAGCGCGCCGCCAAGGAAAAACCGATCGAGTCCGCCTACGGCGGCGCCACCCTGCTGCCGGCCTCCGAAACCACCCGCAAGGAGCCGGAATACGAGCCGAGCGAAAAGCAGCGCGACGACCTCAATGTCGACGCGGTGTTTGCAAAACTGAAGACGATCGGCGGGAAGAAGGCGGACGAGGAGTAGCCGGGCGCTTGCGGTAATGCACGGCGGCCTCTCCGCAATGGCTGTCATGCTCCGCGAAAGCGGGGCATCCAGTACGCTGCGGCTTCTCGATTGATCACAACCGCCTCTGGAATACTGGATCGCCCGCTGGAGCCTGTCATCGGGCTCGCCGGAGGCGAGACCCGGTGGCGGGCGATGACAAGATGTGGGTATTCGCGGGTGACGACAGCCCTGCGCGAACTAGGCCAATCCCCTCACGCCTTCTTCAGAAACTCCGTGCGCAGCACCAGGCCCTTGACCTTGTCGGTGCGACCTTCGATCTCGTCGGCATTGTCGGTGAGGTGAATGCCCCTGATCATGGTGCCGCGCTTCAACACCGTGGAGGAGCCCTTCAGCTTCAGGTCCTTGATCAACGTGACACTGTCGCCCTCGGCGAGAACAGCGCCGTTGGAGTCCCTGACCTTGATGTCCATGGTGGGGTCCTTTTGAGAAATGGTGAAGCAGCTCTTCCCTTCTCCCCTTGTGGGAGAAGGTGGCGCGGATGCAATCCGCGCCGGATGAGGGGTCTCCATCAGCGGAGAAAGACCCCTCACCCGTCCGCGATGCTTCACATCGCGTCCACCCTCTCCCACAAGGGGAGAGGGGAAGGAAGGCGCCCTCGCTCCGACCTAACCCAGTTCGATCTCTTCGGTGATCTCGTGCGTCAGGCTGACGCCGCCTAGCGTCAAAACCATTTTGGCGGGCAGCTTCTCGTTGCCCTTGAGACGGCCGGCGGCGACCGCGTCGCGGACCGCCTTTTCGATCTCGCGCTGCGAGGTGATGCCGACCTTCTTGAGAAAGCCGCGCAGGCTGGTGTTGAAAACGTCTTCGTTCATGATGGCCTCCTGTTATCCCCGATCATACACTGACAACGGCGCTGCACGAACTCTCATCCTTCGGGGCTCGCAAGCGCTCGTACCTCCAGCGATAAGCGCAATTGCGCTTACGCGGGGATGTCGCCGGTTACGGCCGGACAGGGTTGTTCAGCATGTATTCGCCGAGATTGCGCTGCCGCTTGTCGGCGCGCGCGTTGGCGTTGTTGCGCTGGACGTCGCGGTCCTTGCGGCAGGCGACATATTCCGGCGAGCCGACCGCATTGCTGGCGCGGCAGAACGCGTCATCGTCGTCGCCGCCGGCATTGACCATGGTCGGCTGTCCGCGCTCGAGGCAGCCTGCGAGCAGGGGGGCTATGAGCAATAGCGGGATGAGAAATTGTGCCGTCTTGCGCCGCATGTGCCGGTTCCATCTCTCGTTTTGTCAGTGCCGGGGGCCTGTCCCCGACTTGATCGGGGATGACCCGGCAATCCATCGAAATAAAGGCATCTCATGAAGAATGATGGATGCCCGGGTCATCTGGCGCGAAGACGCGCTTCGCGCTTTTGCCCGGGCATGACGAGGGAGGATTCTCACACCCTCCCCTTCAGCGCATCCCCGATCTCGTCCAGCACCTTGGGATCCTCGATCGTGGCGGGCATGGTCCATGCATCGCCGTCGGCGATCTTCTTGATGGTGCCGCGCAGGATTTTTCCCGAGCGGGTCTTCGGCAGCCGGCCGACGGTGATCGCGAGCTTGAACGCCGCCACCGGACCGAGCTTGTCGCGCACCAGCGCCACGATCTCCTTTTCGATCTCGGCATGCTTACGGGTCACCCCGGCCTTCAGCACCAGGAAGCCGCAGGGCACCTCGCCCTTGATCGCGTCCTTGATGCCGAGCACCGCGCATTCGGCGACGTCGGGATGACCAGCCAGTATCTCCTCCATGCCGCCGGTGGAGAGCCGGTGGCCGGCGACATTGATGATGTCGTCGGTGCGGCCCATCACATAGATGTAGCCGTCCTCGTCCTTGTAGCCGGCGTCGGAGGTTTTGTAGTAGCCGGGGAATTCGTTGAAGTACGCCTCCTTGCAGCGCTCGTCCTGCTCCCACAGCGTCGGCAGGCAGGCCGGCGGCATCGGCAGTTTTATCACGATCGAACCCATGGTGCCGGCGGGCAAAGGTTTCGACGCTTCATCGACCACGTCGACCTGATAGCCCGGCATCGGCACCGTCGGCGAGCCGTGTTTTACGGGCAGCATGCCCAAGCCCACAGGATTGCCGGCGATGCACCAGCCGGTTTCGGTCTGCCACCAGTGGTCGATCACCGGCACCTTCAACTGCTGCTCGGCCCATTCCACCGTCGGCGGATCGGCGCGCTCGCCGGCCAGAAACAGCGTGCGGAATTTTGAAAGATCGTACTGGCGGATGAACTTGCCGTCGGGGTCTTCCTTGCGGATGGCGCGGAAGGCGGTCGGTGCGGTGAACAGCGCCACCGCCTGGTGTTCCGCGATCACGCGCCAGAACGCGCCCGCGTCCGGGGTGCCGATCGGCTTACCCTCATACATGATCGAAGTCGCGCCATGAAACAGCGGCGCGTAGATGATGTAGCTGTGGCCGACCACCCAGCCGATGTCGGAGCCGCACCAGAACACTTCGCCGGGCTTGACGCCGTAGAGATTGAACATCGACCATTTCAACGCAACCAGATGCCCGCCATTGTCGCGCACCACGCCCTTGGGCTTTCCGGTCGTGCCTGAGGTGTAGAGGATGTAGAGCGGATCGGTTGCCATAACCGGCACGCAGTCCGCGGATTTTTTTGCCGCGATCGCCTTGGCGCGCAGTTCGGCCCAGTCGTGATCGCGGCCCGCGATGAGATCGCAGCTCTGCTGCGGCCGCTGCAGGATGATGCAGGCCGCAGGCTTGACGCTGGAAAGCTTGATGGCCTCATCAAGCAGCGGCTTGTATTGCACGGTGCGGCCGGGCTCGAGCCCGCAGCTGGCCGAAAAGATCAGCTTCGGCTTGGCATCTTCGATCCGGGTCGCGAGCTCCTTGGCGGCAAAACCGCCGAATACCACCGAATGCACCGCGCCGATCCGCGCGCAGGCCAGCATCGCGATCATGGCCTCCGGCACCATCGGCATATAGAGGATGACGCGGTCGCCCTTGCCGACGCCGAAATCCTGCATGATGGCGCCGAGCGTCTTCACCTCGTGGAGCATCTCGCGGTAAGTGAGCTTGGTGACCGCGCCTGCCAGCGGCGAGTCGTGGATCAGCGCCACCTGGTCGGCGCGTCCACCCGCGACATGGCGATCCAGCGCGTTGTAACAGGTGTTGACCACGGCGCCGGCGAACCAGCGGCCATAGAGACCCGTGGAGGGATCGAATATCTTTTTCGCGGGCTCGATCCAGTCGATCTCGCGCGCCGCCTCGCCCCAAAAACCCTGGGGATCGCTGAGCGAGCGGGCATGGACCTGATGGTAGCGGCTGTTGTCCTGGATCTTCATGGCGTTTCTCCCGGTGCCATTGTGACGGGAAGCGGCAGCAGTTCAAGGCGAAAACGCTGCGACATTCGGCCGATGGACCGGAGCACTGGCTTTTCATAGAGGTAAGACCGCACGTATCGCCGCTCTTAGTGCGACTCGATCGCCAGCAGATAATCGAGCCGCGCTTTCATCGCCTTGCGCAGATCGTAGTCGGGCTTACCGAAGCTCGCATTGCGACGATTGATGAATTCGTCCTGCTCGCGCCGCAGCTCCCTTGCGGCGCGCCGACTGACGCTGGCGGCTTCGCGCACCACCATGATATTCACGCCGTCGATCTCGCGGTCGAGATTGGCCAGTTCGGGATTGGCGCAGATAGCTTTCTCGACCGGGCGTTTGGCGGTGGCGCAGTTAAAACTCGGCTTGTCGGCAACCGCCATCTGCGCGCCCAGCCGCTCCAGTTCCTGCGCCAGCGACTTGTAATTGCCCTTGGCGGCGGCGTGATCCGGGTTGAGTTTTATCGCGGCGGCAAAGTCCTGCAGCGCGCGGGGCCGGTCACCCTTCTTGCGCCAGAGCTCGCCCCGGATGTTGAAGATATCGGCCAGCGCAGGATCGAGCCGCAGCACGGTGTCGTAATCGCCGATGGCGCGGTCGATCTGGTCCTTGCGCTCGTAAGCGCCGGCGCGCGCGATCAGCGCCTTGATGCGTTCGGTCCGCGGCGTCTTCTCGTTGTCGATCAGCGTGCCGCAAACGGCGATGGTCTTGTCGGCGTCATCGGCCGCCGCCGCCGCGGCGCAGGGCGCGGGGTCGGCCTGTGGACTGACGGCGGGCTCGGTGCCGGTCGCGCGTGCTGCCTGCGGCAGCGCGACGCACAGAATGGAAGCGAAAGCCGCGTTCCGAACGAAAGCTATGAAACAACGCCGCATCCATTTTCCCGAAAATCGCTTTCGATACTGCATGACCGTAGCAAGCGATGAGCGGTTCGAACAACGGTGAATTTTCGGACCGTTCGCCGGGACGACGAGAGGTGCTAACCCGCCTTCAGCGTAATCCCGCCATCGACGATCAATTCCAGCCCGGTGACATATTTCGATTCGTCGGAAGCCAAAAACAGCGCCGCGTTGGCGACATCCCAGGCGTCGCCCATGTGCCCCATCGGCACCTGCGCGTCGCGCGCGCGCCACATCGCTTCGACGTCTCCGGCAGCGTAGCTCGACGCGAGCCCGGCGGAATGCTCCACCATCGGCGTTTTCATCAGGCCCGGAAGGATGGCGTTGACCCGGATATGTTTTGCCGCGAATTCGACCGCCGTGGTCTTTGTCATCATGTTCATCGCGGCCTTGGTGGTGCCGTAGCTGACATAGCAGATACCGAGATGGCGGATCGAGGCGATCGACGAGATGTTGATGATCGAGCCGCCGCCCTGCTTTTCCATCACCGGGATGACGTGCTTCATGGCGAGATACGCGCTCTTGAGATTGACGTTGAAGACGTGATCCCAGCTCGCCTCGGGCACACTGACCACGTTCCCCATCTCGGCGATGCCGACATTGTTGTCGAGCACGTCGATGCGGCCATAAGTTTTGATGCATGCCGCCACCATCGCCTCGACATCGGCGGCACGCGAGACGTCCGCGGTGAACGACGCCGCCTTGCCGCCTTCGGAAGTGATGATGTCGACGGTTTCCTGCGCCGCCTTGCCGTTGCGGTCGACGCAAAACACCTGCGCGCCCTCGCGCGCGAAGGTCACGGCGGTCGCCTTGCCATTGCCCCAGCCCGGCCCGATCGAGCCGGCGCCGACCACCATCGCTGTCTTGCCCTTGAGCCGTTCCATCGACTTCTCCCTTTTGAATATTGAATATCGTTGCGATCTTGTAGCCCGGATGGAGCGCCAGCGAAATCCGGGGACTTGCTTCGGCTTCACCCCGGATTGCGCTTCGCTTCATCCGGGCTACGGATCATTTACACGCGCTCATAGTCGTCACGTTCGCGCCGACCGGATGCCCCAAAATCTCCGACAGGGTCTGACATTGTCCATCGCGGCACAGCCGCCATTCGCCGGCGGCGCCGGAATTGCCCAGGATCACTTCCGGCATCGGCGCGCGCGCAGGCCTCCATTGAAACCAGCCATCGACCAGACGCGCCTCCGGCGGCGGCTCCATGCCGGCGCCGGATCCCTTGACGCGCGCCTGCGCCAGTTCGAGCCCTTGCGGTGTGACGCGCCAGTCTTCCTGCCATTCGACCTTCTCGATCGAATGCGTCCAGGCCAGCGTGAAGGCCGCGATCGACAGCGTCTTGATGACGCCAGCCGAGGCGAGGCAGAGGCTCAAGCCGCCGCCGCCACGGCGCGGGGACGCTGCCGCCACTGCCAGAGCACGATCAAGACCGTCAGCGCGAAGCCGACGGTGTCGCTGAAACGGAAATCGCCGAGCAGGCAAAGTGCGGCGATAAAGGCGACGAAGCGCTCGAGCAGGGTCAATCGCACGAACAGGAAGCCGATCGCGACGATGCCGAACAGGCCGATCGCCACCAGCGCCTTGAAGGTCGCCAGCGCCACCGCCCCATAGAATCCGAGGCGTGCTTCCATCGGGTCGCCGGCCTGCAGCATCAGGGCCGGCGAATAGACGAAGATGAAGGGAATGACGTAGCCGGCCATCGCGATTCGCATCGCCTCCCAGCCGATCTTGTCGGGATTTTCCTTGGCGATCGGTGCGGCCGCCAGCGCCGCCAGCGCCACCGGCGGCGAGAGGTCGGCCATGATGCCGTAATAGAACGCGAACATGTGGCTGACGATCAGGGGCACGCCGAGTTTTGCCAAGGCCGGTGCCGCCAATGCGGCGGTGATGATGTAGGTCGGAATCGTCGGGATGCCGGTGCCGAGCAGGATCGACAGCAACATGGTCATGACCAGCGCCAGGAACAGGCTTTTGGCGCCAAGCCCGATGATCCAGCTGCCGAAGATGGTGCCGACGCCGGTCTGCGTCATCATCCCGATGATGGTGCCGACGATGGCGCAGGCCATGCCGACGGTCAGCGCCGACTTGGCGCTGTCGGCCAGCGAATCGCGGCAGGCCGCCAGCGTCGCCCGGCCGCCGCGCGTGATCGCGGTGATCAGCACGAGCACGCCGACGATGCTGGCTACAGGCACGATCTCAAGGCCGTTGCGCGACACCGCGGCGGTGACCAGCGCCAGCCCGATCCAGAACACATAGCGCACCACGGTGTTGGAAAGACCGAGCGTGATGCTGGCGCCGAGGATCAGCGCCACGGTGAGCGCGAGGCCCATGCTGCCGGCGTAAAGCGGGGTAAAACCTTCGAACAGCATGTAGACCAGCGCCGCCAGCGGCAGCACCAGGTACCAGCGCGCCACCAGCGCCTTCCAGGCGCTCGGGATTTCCGTTTTCTTCATGCCGACCAGGCCGTGCTTGCCGGCTTCGAGATGCACCATCCAGAACGCGGAGGCGAAATACAGGATCGCGGGGATCACCGCGGCCTTGACGATCACGGAATATTCGACGCCCAGCGTCTCCGCCATGATGAAGGCGACCGCGCCCATCACAGGCGGCATGATCTGTCCGCCCATCGAGGCGGTGGCCTCGACGCCGGCGGCGAAGGCGCGGCGATAGCCGAACTTGATCATCAGGGGAATGGTGAACTGGCCGACGGTGACGACATTGGCGACGCCGGAGCCGGAGATCGTGCCCATCATGCCGGAGGCGAACACCGCGACCTTGGCCGGACCGCCGCGGGTGCCGCCGAACAGGCCGAGCGAGACGTCGGTGAATAGCTGGATCATGCCGGCGCGCTCGAGGAACGAGCCGAACAGGATGAACAGGAAAATATAGGTCGCCGAGACATAGATCGGCACCCCGTAAAACCCTTCGGTGCCGTAGGACAGATGGGTGATGACCTGATCGAAATCATAGCCGCGATGATTGAGCGGCGCCGGCAGATACTGGCCGAAGAACCAGTACAGCAGGCAGGCGCCGCACATCAGCGGCAGCGCCAGCCCCATCAGCCGCCGCGTGCCTTCGAAGATCAGCACCACGAGCAACGTCCCGACCACGAGATCGAGCCGGGTCGGGTCGCCGTCGCGCGCGATCAGGTCGGCATAGAATATCCACTGATACAGCCCGCACAGGAATCCGGCGGCGCCGATCAGCCAGCCCAGCGCCCGGCCGAAATCGTTCCTGGCGGTGAAATTGCCGATCAGGCCGAAGGTCATCAGGATCAGGAAGCCGACGTGAACGCCGCGCACCACCTGGCTCGGCAGGATGTTCCAGGCCGCGACCACCAGCTGAAACACCGCGAAGGCGATGCCGATCGCGTAAGCCAAATGCCCCCAGCCGCCCGGCCCAAAGCCTTCCGGGAAACCGTGCTCGAAATTGTCGAATTCGACTTTGACGGGCGCTTCTGCGCCCTCCGCCTGCAGCATTGTTGTGGTCCCCGCGCCCGCGCCCAAATCGTCATGCGCCATCGCTGGCGCACCGCCTAACACGTCATGGCCGGGCTTGACCCGGCCATCCATCAAAAAATGAAATTCACTCGAAGAAAAAACTCACTCGAAGAAAGATGGATGGCCGGGTCATTTGGGCGAAGACGCGCTTCGCGCTTTAGCCCGGCCATGACGACCGATTGAAAAATTCGCCCCTATTCTACTTTATAAGGCCCTTTTCCTTGTAATAGCGGATCGCGCCGGGGTGCAGCGGCACCGGGCTGCCGGTCGCGGCGGTCTCCAGCTTGATCTCCTTGCCGGCGGCGTGCGAATTCGCCAGTTCCGGCAGCGATTCGAAGACCAGCTTGGTCATCTGATAGGCGAGATCGTCCGAGACGGCCGAACTGGTCACGAGATAATTGACGACGGCCGCGGTCGGAACGTCCTTGTCCTGGCCGGTATAGGTATTGGCGGGGATCATCACCGACACGAAGGGCGGGCCGATCTTGTCGACCACGGCCTTCGGCACCGACACCACGGTGATGTCGGTCGAGGTTGAGAGATCCTTCAGCGAGGCCACCCCGAGGCCGGCCGATTGCAGCGTCGCGTTCAGCTGGCGATTTTTCATGAGGTCGACGGATTCGGCGAACGGCAGATATTCGACCTTGCCGATGTCCTTGTAGGTCAGTCCGGCGGCGGCCAGGATGGCGCGCGAGTTCAGTTCGGTGCCGGATTTCGGGGCACCGACCGAAAGGCTCTTGCCCTTGAGGTCGGCCAGCGTCTTGATGCCGCTGTCGGCGGTCGCGACGATCTGGATGTAGTTCGGATAGATCGCGCCGATGGTGCGCAGCTTGTCGAGTTTTGATTTGAAGCCCGCCTCCTCGTCGCCTTCCCAGGCGGCTTTCAGGGAGTCGCCGAGCGTAAAGGCGATCTCGCCGCGGCCCTGCTGCAGCAGCACCAGATTCTCGACCGACGCCTTGGTGG